>Ga0070710_10000146_pt1 | contig 32686 bp, 59 predicted proteins | sample LARL52metaG_FD_65454 | JGI IMG/M metagenome (GOLD analysis project Ga0070710, IMG submission 65454) | Corn, switchgrass and miscanthus rhizosphere microbial communities from Kellogg Biological Station, Michigan, USA - LAR L5-2 metaG | ecosystem: Host-associated > Plants > Roots > Rhizosphere ...
GACATGAATCTCATTTAATGCAAGTTTGAAAAGTTCTTCTGGATCTTGATTCTCATACTTGCCTGATATGATCAGAGATTTGTTTATCGTCTTACCCTGTTCAAACCAAGCATAGACATCATAATGGAAAATACCGTTTACTTTTCTTAATTTTACAACTAGAGATGAACCGTACCAAACCTGCCTCTTAATTAATTCATTAATTCTACTCTCTGATCTTGCCATTGCGTGAACGGTATTACAATAGGTACCCTAGAATAAAAAGTTTTAGAAAAAAGAGAATTTTAGACTACTTGACCTGATGCCAAGGCGTCTGCAAGTGTTTTCTTCCATGTATTCAGGTTCTTAACCTGTGCGTCTATGGTACTCTGTTGTACTGATATGACATGAGCAGGTGCATTTTGTGTTTGTAAAATGCTTAGTTCTGCAATTGATGCGTCAAGAACTGCTGCTGCTCTTGCAACATATCCACGATACTGATCTCCTTGGACTTTTTTCTTGTCCGAGAAATCAGAGTAACCTACGCTTGGAAGGTTCAGATAGCAAAGTACCAAGTTCTTCAAATGTTGGGTTAATCCCTCTTTGTTGAAAATGGCAAACTCTCTATCCCTCTGTATTGATGCTATGCTTCCGTTAGCCCAATTATCAAGCTTGTCTGCGCCAATGGCGGTAACTGCTTGAGGCAATTGTGCTTTCAAAGCATTAGCATAGTCTGCTTTTGAGCTCATGAAAAAATACTTGTATCACCATTCTAAGAGAACTAAAAAATTAGGATACTACCTGAGATCATCAAGTAGTTGTAGGTGGCGTATTCAGTTGTAGGTGGTTTGAAGCCTTACCGATTCCAGAGCCTACAAACAGATACATGATTACCAGACCAACCCAAGAAAATACAGGATCGGAAACACTTGGCAGTGAGGCCAGATTAACCAAGCTTATGGCACCAATCACCGATAATGATACTGCCTTGGCTAGTTGTGAATGGCTCACAGGTGTCTTGTCTGACGTATTCCACCAGACCGCAAAGGTAGCACCAACTGCGGCTGATATGATAGCAACTAATGCTACGATTTCATTCATGTTACTTTTTTTTACGGTACCACCACCATATAAGACACGATAGTTTAGGCGAAATTGGATTTCAAGCCTAGATACATGGCTATGATTGAGATTCCAGCTATGATTGTATTGATTTTTGTATATTTGTTGTTCAAGTTCTTGTCCTGTTGTTCCCTCTCTTTTGCCTCATTCTCGATATGGTTTTTGTAATTGTTTTCCTGTACCGTTAATCTTTCACATGTAAGCCTTAATGTTTCCTTGATTTCCTTTAGGTCGTTGGATATATCCCTCTGAAAATCTGAATTATTATTTTTAATCTCAGTCAAAGAGTCTTGTACGAATTTCTCAAAGTCCATTTATGTTATCCCCATATTTGCAAGTTGTTGTGCTGTGAAAGTACCTGATGGTGGTGTCCAGCCGTTAGCTTGGCAAGCCGTATTCATTAGCTTGTAAACATTACCTAGACATGTCTTAATAGTATTTTGTGCATTTGTAATATCAGTAGCAGAAGCATTTGGATCAGATAACACCTTGACCAATTCCTGAACTTGGTTTATCCATAATGAAAGATATCCAACACCGTTTATGATTTGTGAGTTTGTCAATACCATATCAAGTGTATCCTACATAGTAGAGTTTTATGTAATATTGATTATCAGTTGAAAATGAGGTAGTCCTTCCATTTGGTGGATCAACACTATAAGATATTGCACTCCTATTGTTTGATTGTGTAACGTTAAGATAACGAAATCTGGGTGTGGTACTTGTATCGCTTTGAATCCAAACCCCTAACACACCACCTGCTCTAATCTGTTGTGACGCTATTCTGCTATTTCTTTGCACTGTACTGGTTCCGGTTTGTGCTACTTGAACACCAACGGCAACAGTGTTTCTGGGTGCAACTGTTGGCGGATTTGCGTCAACAAGGTCTACACCACACATAACATTACCTGCTACAGCCGTCCCGTTTTTCCATTCTATACCTGTTATTATGATATACTTGTAAGTATTAGGTATGGTGTAATACATGTAAACTGCGTCACCCGAATTTATTGCCGACTCATTATTATCTGCCACAGGTGTTGTGTTTTGTTCTGCTGACTCTGTAAGGGCTGATCCCCTGATTACTGTTATGTCTTGCCAGGTAGTATTAGTGGAATCCCTTTGATAAAAATGATCTACCGTAAATCCAGATCCTGTTGAAGTACAATAAGCTAACATTCCAGCATAAGTTGTTGCTAATCCGTTAATCTGTGCACCAGTTCCGACAAATAATGTTTTCTGGTTTAGTCTAGCCGCACTTACTACATCAGCTGCATCGAAACCTAAACCGCCCGAGCCCAAACTATATCACCTATGCCGCACAGTCGCAAAATTCCACCTTTGCGACTGGTGATACTGATCCGTTATGTGCTATTTGTTGTCCGTTGTATAATGTTGTAATATCAGAAGATGATAATGCGTAATTCCAGATTTGAACATCATCAAGTGAACCTGTGAATTTTCTATTAAAAACACCCTCTGCCCCTACAACAATGGCCTGATTGTTTAATATTGTTGCGGATAAGTTATCTGTTATGGTAGTCATTGCCACGGAAACACCATCGATGTAAATCTTAACTCCACTAGCAAGACTATTTCCTGAATATGTCATTACTACATGATGCCAATTTCCATCATTAATGACTGCCGAACCTGTATTTACACTTATTTCATTAGTTGTAGCAGTATTGACCAATCTTAAAACTATTTGACTACTAGCACCTGAATCTACTTGCCATCCTGTTGTTCCGTTTCCAGAATTTTTAGTTACGTATGCCTGGGCAGTACCTGTTGTTTTCACCCAATATGAAACACTAAACGGTTGGGTACGTTCAAAATCAAACTGGCTTTCATTGGAACATGCTATGTAAGTTGAACCATCAAACGAAAATGCCTTATTGTATCTGCCATCTGGGTATGAAACAGCACCACTAACATAAGTTTCTGTACCAGTAATAGTTCCAGAGTTGTTGTTTCCTGATTTATCCACAACATCATTATCAAATGATAGCCATAATTTCTGATAACTTGAATCATCTTCCACTTGAAACAATCCAGTATTAACATTGGTCTGGACTACCGCATCAGTAATATCTATTGTATCAGAAGCACTTTGCAAGTTTCCGTTAACTGTAATGGCATCAGTGATATCAATCGTATCGGCATTTGGAGAAATGTAATTTAATGTAAAATTATTCTGTGATGTGGAACCTGCTTTTGCAGACTCTATATCCTGTCTTAACTTGTTTAGGATGTCCGCATCCGTTGTATCTCTGAAATTATTTACTGCTGACATAATCTAAATAGCCGTTATCGTAATTGTCCAAGCGACAGTCGCTGTGTTAGTTGTTGCTTTAACGAAACTGGAAATAATCTTTCTACAAATCATGTCACCAGAACTTGAAGCGTCAAATAATGCAGTTTCAAGCCATGTACCATTGTTAGAACTTGAAGAATAAAATGAATCAAAATGTGCTACACCAGTAGTTCCAGCATACCTGTTTGTAATTGATAACCTAGAACCAATTGCAGTATTAAGATCAGTATCAGCCGCAGTAACAGCAGTAGAGTTTGAACCTACACCACAGTATGTAATCGAGTTTGTGTTTCCACCTATCAATAACTGAACTATTTGGTTTAGTCCAGCATTGACTACGAGGTTTTTACTTTCGTCAACCAGACATGCTTCTTTTGCACGTTCTGAAAGTAACTGGTAATCTTGATAAGTGAAATCAGACGGATGAGAATAAATTTTTACGTTTGCAGTTAATCTAAATTGTGCGTTTACTTTGGTTTCCTCAACCATGAGTAAAAATCAATTCAAGAAATAAAGAGAACTAATAGGTATATGGTGTAAATGTAGTCGCTTGAATCTGATACCAGAATGTTCCAGTAGTACCCGAATCGTCAGCTTGGAAGATGTATTCAATATCACCTATTGTATAGTTTCCATCTATTACATATCCCGAAGATTGTTTCCTTATTCTTACTGACTGACCTATTGATAGTAAAACATCTGGTGCATAAATTAAACAAGTAATCATGTCTTTTCTTTGTGTAAGCGGTGCGGCTATTGCTGTCAGATAGTTTGTTAATATAGCCTGCTGATGGATGTAGGCATAACGATAAACTTCTTCATGCAAGTGTTTTGATGTTGCTGATACCGCAGGTGGATAAATGGAAATCAACGAAGTGCTGTAATATTCACGATAAGAATAGTTGAACCTGTTAGGGGTACTGGTAAGAGTGTATGTAACACCATCTGCCGAAGTTGCACTAACACCAGTATCTAAAGCGTCACGATACCACTTGAAAGTATTTGCGGCAGAGCCAGTTTTAGCAAGTACGATCCAGTATTTTTTAGCAATGTTCAGAGTTTCATTGATTGGAAATGAAATCCAGTTACCACCACTTGGAACATCAGAGGGTGCCTTTTGTATCGTTCTAATAACACTCCCAGTCGGCAAGCCAGCATTATCTTCTACCAGAATCAATACTAGGTTAGAAGTAGGTGTTCCAACCCATCCACAGTAAACATCAATCTGTGCACATTGGTTAAAGACTGGAATAAACTGCATTGCCACATAGTTTGAATCAAGATTAGTCGAGTTTGTTGTTGTGGTCTTACTCTGGTCTAATGTGGTAGCGTCACCACCCAAGCCGAGAAGCTTAGACTTGTGATTCTCTAAGGTTCGCTTGTATTTTGAACCAGGTGCAATGTAAGCAAGTTTAGTTTGATCCCATGTAGAAGCTACCGAGTCATTAACATCATCTGTAATCAATACACCAGAAGCCGAAGCCATTAGTGCGGGCTTTACTACGAGATTCTTGTTAGGATCTACATAGTGGACTGAACCTGACAAGTCATCTAGTGCAGAAAGTTTGTCATCTATTTTTTCAGCATTTGCCTCAAACTGTGATACTTGTAAATCAGGTGATGGAACAACATATGTCGAAGAATATACGATACCCTGTTGTGCAACTGTCGGACCGTTAAGATCAAGATAACGATTAGAAACCGAAACCATGTCTGATATAATTTGAGAAATCTTTGTACTATTATCTGCGGTATCTACCTGTGTAGGATCACCTGCCAATCTTCTTTGAATCCATGAACCGTTAATTACACGATTTTTCAGAATGTCAGAACCCCAATCAGGACCAGAAATAGTTACAAACATCAGGTTCTTGTTTGGTTCTTCTATCTCTATGGTTTCAATAACTCCAAGAAAACATAATGACTTGCCTGCGTTAGTCTTCCCCTTGTAGATTTTAACCTGACATCCTTCTATGATATTGGATAGTATGGTATTCATTGTACTATTATCAGCACTTGGGGAAGTAATTTTGATTTCAAACTTTCCACCAGTTCTATCAGCAGGTGGCTTGCATGTCAGAGATACAACGTTAAAGTCTAGAACTTTGGGTGATGATAAAGGGTTAAACTGGTATATACTACTAAATGAACCACCATCTGCGGTTTGTTGGATTTGTACTACTGGTAACTCTGGTTGTCTTGTCGGGCCTGTCACGCTATGAATTTAAGAAATTTTCAAAAAGAGAACTGTTTAGAGTCCAAAGCCTCTTGACTTGTAGTTTTTCTTGTTTGTGTTTGATATGATGGTTTCAAGATCCCTTTGTGCAAGTACAGAGCCTGCAACATTTACTATTATTACAGTCTGTCCAGAACTCATAGAGTTTGCACCTACTGGTTTTATTGAAACTCTTTCTGCACCACTTTCACCTGCTACGAAAGCGGTAGCACTTGACACAATACCATCATAGCCACTAGCAGAATAACGTAAAGCCTTTTTTGCCTCTGATTCACTTCCACCTGTTGCTTTCATCCAAGCCTTGATTTGATCATCATGAGTTGGCGTAGTTACAGTATTGTCTCTGATAGCTGCTCGAGTGAATACTCCATAATCATGTGTGTTGATGAAATCTTGTACATCTCCGCTTGTCCATCCAGCACTAGCACCGCCCAATGCACTTGACACCACAGATCCTATTCCGTAATCACCACTAAGACCGATAGAACCGAGATATGATGTTAATGCACCTTGAGTTCCTACTTCTAACTGATTAAGCTGATCCTGTAATGGTTTAATCTGTTCGTCAATCTTTGCGTTTTGTTTGGCTCTGTTTGCTTCAAAGGCTGATATGTTGAAGTCCTGATCTACATTGGATGGGTTATAATCGCCTACTTTTTTGCTGTTTAGTTGTGAAATCTGGCTCTGTATGTTTGCAGCTTGGTTTGACTGTGTTTGTATCTGTGATTGATAGACAGCCCTTTGGTTAGCCTGTTGTGCGGCATCTACAAGACCTGAAAGTAATGTGTTTGATTGTGTTATGCCCTCTGATACTTTTTGTAGTGTTGGGTTTGTCTGGACTTGTATAGAATTAACTAAATCATTAGCGGTTTTCTTAGCATCCTCTATGATTTTTTGTGTTGTAGTCATAACTTCAGTTTGCTTCTTTTGTTCTGGGTTTGCTGAGTTGAAAGGTTGCCCCGTAAGCATATTATTGATACTGTTAGCGTGTGCTTCTTGTGTTAATTGTGATGATGTTTTCATCAACGGTATGTTTGGAACTGGGTTTGATTCAAATTTACTAAGTACACTATTTACGGCATTGAATCCAGTAATGAAGATGTTAACAAAACCAGCCCAAGAATCTCCAATATCATTCATAACATCTTGCCAATCTGTCTTAAATCCGTCTAAATCTGCGATTAATGCCGCTATTGGCAATATGATGTAATTAGTAAATGGGTTATCTCCAAATGCTTTATCTAATGATGCTCTGAATTTATCGACATTTTCTGGGTTTAGACCTGTTCCAAGTTGAGTTCCAGCAACTAAAGCTGCCGCACCCAAAACTAGGAATGTACCACTCAAGCCAGCAATGCCGATAGCATCCTGTGTTCCCTGTGAAAACCCTTTGATTTTTGGCATTAATGTCGTGTATGTCTGTATGATTTGATTTGCAGATAATGCAACGGCTGAACCCAAAGTAAACCAATTGTTAACCATTTGGTAAGTTGCTTCTCTATTAACAAATGATAGGTTAGATTCATCTGCCGCAATCTTTGCTAAATCTGCATTATGTAAAGCAACATCATTTGGAAAATCTCTTAGATCAATCTGGTACTGTCTTTGGTCTGCGGCTAGTTGTTGTGTTGCGGCACTTACCTTTTCATTTACCCCCAATGATGCAATCTGAGCCAAATTAATGGCTGATGTTATTCCAAGTAATGTATTTGATACCGCACCAACCGTTGACATACTTTTGGAAAAACTATTGAGGGCGGGATTTGAAGCTAGGTAAACTTCTTTTTGTACTCTTTGTTCATTGTTTAGTGCACGTACATCTCTTAAAACGTTACGCTGTCCTTTACCATAATCTGAAATAGAAATCTGTTGTTTTGTAAATTGTGCGTCTAAGTCTGCTAGATGTTGTTTAGCTTGTTGTGCACCCTCGACTTGTATTTTCCATCTAAGCGGAATGTCTACACCATTAGAACCCATTAAAATAAATTACTTTGAAAGTGAAAAGAGAAGTATTAGGCTAGTTGTTTCTGTTTTGGTTTCTTATAGTGCCAAATTACAGCACCAATACCAATTATGAAAAGACCTACAAAAATATTGTTTACTCCTTGACCGTTTGGGGTTCCACCAATCATTGATATTGCAACTCCACCAATTGTAGAGAAGAATCCAACGACTAACAATATTCCAACAAGGATCTTAATTCCATTCATACTTTTTCGTACCGTACCAAATACTTAAACTTGTTCAAACGAATCAGAACTTACCTTTAAGGATTTACCAATCTTTTCAGAATAAATACCGCTAAGACCTTTCAAGGCTGTCTGCACAGCAGGCTCTAGATACGGGTGAGGCTCTACGGCTTTGGAATATTTGGAAAACACTCTCTTTCCAGTTGTCTTGTCAATCCATGATAGAAATTCAACACTCTTTGGAGTTACTGGCCCTCTACCAAATTCTATTATTCCAGCATAAGGCAAGTCAGAACCTACCGTCAAGGAATCACCTGTAATCTGTTTTACTTCTATGGAACCTAGCAAGGAACCAGTCGATATGTTTGCATTATTTTGCAAGTTTGATTTTGCTTCCTGTACTATATCCTGTCCAATCTTTTCTAGCACATCATAAGTTGCCTGATCCATGTTTTCATGAATCCCGCTCAATATGGCATGTGTTGCCTTGTAGCCTGCAATCGCTATTTTTATGTTAGTCATTGTAATGCCTCTTGGTAGAACGTGTTTTTCTGTCGCTGTCTTTCCATTGCCTTGTTTTCCTGTGTCATACAATAATTTAGTAACAATATTCCGAGATTGTCCTCATTATCCAAAGTATTCCAGGAGTAGTTACATCCAAAAGTTTTGAGCATGTTGTATTTCATGATACACTCCAAGGCTTCATGATCACACTCTGTAGTGTTGTTTAATGCAAATGCTAGATTTATTGATTCTCTAACTTTTTTTTAATCTGTGTACTTTGAGAATAGATATTATTGTATAATTCTAGTGCTACTGGATAATCAAGTACGTCTAGTTCTTCCTGTGAGAAACCATAACAAGCAACGAGAATATTTTTCATTAATTCCATGTCAGATTCCTGTGTTGTTACATACAGTTTGTTTATCTCTGCAAAATCTTCTGGTTTCAAGTCAGATACCTGTTTACCTGCGAACTTGTCAGAGAAATTCATCATCTGTGAGGCAAACTTTCTTACCTGAGATACTTCACCCCAAGACATCCTTCGCTTAGCTTGGAAAGTCTTACCGTCTAATTCAACTGGATCAGGTAACATTCTAGGTGACCGTAGCAGACAAACACTTGAAGTTGCAAGATTCTATTCTTGCGTCATTGCTTGATTCGTCTGAATCTCTGGTATAGTTTACGATATACGCACTGGTGCATGTTATAGTGGAAGTTGCTGTTTTTAGTACACAGGCTAGTGTTCTTGCAGTACCTGCTTGGAAATCAGTGTCTAATGTTGTAAGTGTATATAGGTTGGTAAAGTCACCTGCTATCTTTCTTCCATGTGGTTGGGTTGAGAATGGTGTCGCAGTTCCCAAAGTATAATCTGGTGATGTGTTTCTGTTTACCGTAATGCTGAATTTCTTACAATCGATTCCAGTTCCACCCCATGATACAGGACCTGCACCGCCTGACAAGTGATCCCAGACTGTACCGCTTGGAGTTGAGGCAAAGGTTGGTGTTGTAAGACCTGCGTTTGCTGTCGTGATTGGAGTGATGATGTTTACTGCTTCAAAGTCAAATGTTGCCTCTATTGGCTTGCCTATTTCTACATCTACTTGAACTTGTTTGCATCTTGCACCCTTGATTAGACAGAAATTCTCTACACCGTTAAGATAGAACGAAAATAGAATTGATAATGTTGTTGAAACTGTACCTGTTGGTGTTGCATAATTGTAAGCATTGAAACCATATTTTAGGAAAGTTGAGTTTGTTAAGGTTGTCTTGATTTGTACCTCGAATTTTTGCAAGCCTCTTACCAATGCGATAAGATCCTCTGCACCTATCTGGCCTACCTCTACAAATCCACCGTCAATTTTTAATGAAAGACTGGATGATGGACCACAAGCGGTAAATGTTGGTGAGGATGTTGGAGTTGTGCCTTCTGTTACTTCCTCTACGTATTGTGGAACCTTGATAAATAATTGTGCCGAAGTCGTCTTGTTTGTTGTCATTTCTTACAAGACTCCGATTTCTTCCATTCGCCAGTTTTTGGATTATGTAAATAGTGTACTATCTTTCCATCTTCAAAAGGATGTGTTTCACAAACGAAACCATCGTCAATAATTGTAATTTGTTCTTCTTGTTTGCTTCTCGCAGACATTAAGTAGTTATTTTTTCTTAGAAACTAAGAGAACTATCTCTAGGAAGAATAGAGATCATAAATCATAGTGCATAAAGCTCGACTTCTAGAGATCCACTGTCCTTTAGTTGCAGGTGCTCTGTCATTTCTTGAATCATCATCTACTGGTTCCGTATAGATTTCTTGGAACGATGTTATTCTAATCAAGTCTATTCCATAAGTTGCTTGCATAGCAGTGGGGTTTGCGTTTATGATACTACGAATATGGTTTTCAATATTCCACTTTGTATTCTTTGCACTTGAACCCTGACACCAAATCTGAATACGTTTGTTATCTGTAATTCTCATTCTACCCCTACCAAGGATCTGATCATTTTCACTTGTGTTGATGTTTTCTACGATTACATAATTCATGAACCCAGTATGCAATCCAAATTTAGTATCAAACTTGATATCAACTACGGCTGGAACTGTATAACCTGTACTCTGACTCCAATTGTTTTTAATATATGTCCATAATGCAACGGCTGGATCAGTTGTAAGAATAGTACCTAACTGTGCATCTTTCCAGTTTACTGTCATTGTCTAAGTACCGAATAAGAATAAGACCACTCACCGTCAGTTGTCTGGTTTCCTCTAATGTCTTTTGCAATCTGTAAACCTTGCTTGTACCAAGCGTGATTAGTGAGGTCTTTAGGATCACAAACTAGAATTGCAGCAGCTATGAGATTGGCGGCTGAATTTAACAGAGAAGTAGGAGAACCTACACGGCTGATATTGTTTAATTCTGCATCTAAAATATCACTTGCAATTGTTAATGCTGATGTTGCTTTAGTATCATAATCAGAGTTTGAAACACCCCACGCAAGAACTTCTACGGTAGTGGTAGAACCATAATCAGTCATGGTACAACAGTGTTAGAGAACCGAAAAGAGAACTGTTTAGACGTTAGGACAAGTAGGATTATGATTCTCTGGTTGGTTGCATCTTTCACACAAGTCAACACCACAGTCTAGGCAAGAGTTTGCATTTCTACTTGGGCAACAATCACAGAGTTTCATAGAAAAAGCTAAAATTTGGACTGATAAAAGATCACTTGTCACACCAGATTATAATGACCAGGTTTGGATTCATAAATAGCTGACTCTCTTTGCAATTTTTTAAGATATTTTCTTGCTTCATCTTCCGCAAAAACTCCCTTTAATCTATTTACGAGTATTTGCTCACTAACAGGTTTTTTGTAAACCGTTTCTAATTCCTTTAAAGTATCTATAAAAATCATCATTTTACCGTTTTGATCATTTGTTTGTGTTAAACCATCAATATCTTTTCTATGTGTTTGAAACGTTTTAAAATCATGACATCCTTTGCACAAAACTTGTAATCTTTGAAATGCTTTTTCAGGATGTTCAAGATAATAACGATAAATTTCGGCACTCCCGAATTTTGCTCTTTCAGTATCACCATCATCATAAATATGGTCAATTTCTAATTCATTCGGTTTAACTTCTGGGCACATTCTGCATCTTTCACCGAGTAAAATTATCAGTTTGTAACGGCTTGTTAGTTCTAAATTACTCATTTTTTATAACCTCCCTTAATCTATCCAAAGTGTTTTTGTATCTCATACAATCGATAATACTATAATGTTCCAATGACAGTCTTTCCAAAATATCTTTAAAGCTTTTACTGGTTTCTTCATAATGCCCATATGTAAGATCACATTTGCCAAAATCATATTTGGTTAGTGCTTCAACATATCCTTTGAACATGTTAAGATGCGATTTCAAACGTAGTTCGCAGTTTAACAAACTCTCAATATCGGTCATTTATTCTCCCCTGCCAAGCGTGAACGGTATTAGTCTTGATCTGCTATGATAAAAGATTACTGTGTTGGAACCATCAGCATGAATCACACTTGATCCACTCTACACCAGTGTAATTCACAGTGGATCAGTGTTCCGCTTAATGATACTCTTTTCCTCATGTTATCCCGAAGGATGGTTGAGTATAGAGTCTTTAATCCAACACAAAAAATATTTCATTTGCTATGATAAAATGTATTCGGTTATTGGTTTCTTTATCCCAACTAACAACGGCTGAGATTCTTCCTGTATCTCTTTCAAGTGTAACAGTTTGATTCGCTTATCTGCAAATATTTTTACTCCATCTTGTGCAAATCTCCAACAAAGCATTACGTCAAGGCTACCTTTGGTGGAATGATCACCAATGAAATTACCAACTGATTCAAATTCATATCGTTCCACTATTCTACGGGCCAAACAGATTAATGGAAAGCCTGACCACTTTACCTCAAAGATATCTTCTTTTGGTAATGTAGATTCGGTGTACCAGTCAAAGACGGGTTCTGGTGGATAGACGACATTCTTTGTTATGTTGTAAACGTCAAGGTATTCTAAACAGATATTCATCATACCAGTAATACAGTCATAGTCTTTTGCGTACAAATCCTGTTTTAGTTGGTCAAAATGTGACTGATTTACAACAATATCAGAGCAAGCTATGACAAGATGTGTGTATTCTTCATGTGAGAGAAAGTAATCTCGTATGATTTTGTAAGCTTGTAATTCATCATAATATCTTGGCTTGATTATATCCTCACGTATGTTTTTTTGATGTTTCTCTACAAGTTTAAAATCAAACGGACTCGGACAGCCGAATAATAACTTCAAGGATGAATCTGTTTCCTAATGGCACGTTCTGCTTCAATCATTCTCTCTTGGTATACTCTGGTATACTCGAGGTATTCTGGTGTTCTAGGTTCGTCTTTTCCCATCTCTAGAATCAATCCAGGTAGTTTTATCTTGCCCGAGTCACCAGATGATCTTATCTCACCAGTTGTTATGTCTTGGAATATACAATGAGCCTGATAATATCTGAAATTGTACGGCTTGATCCATATTCTAGGCAAGTAGATATCATTAGGCATTACAAGAACCGAGTAAGTGCCTTGTTTCTGTGGTATATTATCCCAAAATAGTTTCCAGTCTGTATTTTTGTTGATATATTCATCCGAGTCTATTATACAAAGTACATCAACATCATATTTCTTGCATTGAAGCAAGTATTGATCACGCTTGTCTTGTTCACTTCCTACAAAATCAATCAAAATAACATCTGGGTACTGCCTTACTTTTTCCCGTAAAGATTCATCAGAGTAATCACTTGTGGAAGGATTTAATGCAAATCTGCCATCAATTACAAAGATATAGTCAAACTTTCCAGTTATCGAATCAAGTGTACGTGTAATTAGATGATCCTGATACCAACAAACACCTGCGGCAGACTTTACCATCCAAAACACTTTGTAATAATCAAACAGTATTGCAGAAAGATTCCACGGTAATAATCAAAAATATCCTCTAACTCGAACATGAATTAAAAATAAAAAAAGAAAAAGAAAAGTAGGATTATCTACTGTTTGCTTGAAAGTCTTACTGCACTTGTAGCATCGATTGTTGTAGTGGTAAATCTCCAGTTAACGTTTGCACGAATCTGGTTGTCCTCACCGAATTGGTGTAAGGTTACCTTTGCTTCCCTTGCTACTACCGCACCGAATGTATGCTGTGGTACACACATGATAGCATTGTATGCGTTTGTAGTGGTGTTTGTCTTTGCTTCAATTGCGTTTGTAACTACGATGTCAGTTCCCCAGATTGATTGAACCATACCTGTGTCAGTTATCTGTGGCTTTGCATATTGTGCATAAGTTGTGATATCTGATGCAGTTAACATTTCTCTCAATTGTTGTGGGTGTATGAACACGACTGGTCTTGTACCATCTCTCAGATAGCCTTGGTTTGCAAGGTATTGATAGCCTAGTGCAATGCCCTTATAGTCAAACTGTACGTTACCGACCTCAGAGTTCACAAGTGCTGTGGTGCTTGAACCGTCACCCTTGTACCATGCACCAGCAGTAAGTGTTGCTTCTGCGGCTGTGGTTTGCAAGAGGTTAGTAGCTTCATAGTTCAATATTGTCATCATTGCACTGTTTAGAGTAGTTGCAAGGATGTCCTCAGGTTCGTTCTCCTCAATATCGGTGTTCACATATTGGAATACACCTGTGATAGTTGAAGGAGTTGCGGAAACTGATGTGATTGTTTGTGTAGCTGCTGTTGCGGTTGTACCTGCGGTTTGTGAGCTTGTAGAAGGTAGTGTAGTCTTGAGGAATTTACCAGATGTCTGGCCCTTTTGTAGAGACTTGAATTTACAGTATTGTCTTACTGGTGCAAATGTAATTCCACCTGGAACAAATGCCACCGTAGGATCTACGGATGCTACACCTGCTGAGGTTGAAATTGTTATACCAGAAGCTGTTTCTGCAATATTCATTCCACCCTTGTAGTTTCTAGAGAAGGATTCTCTTACTCCGTGTGGAGAATTGAATTGAGTTACACCCATTGATCTGAGTTCCTCGTAAGGAAGTTCGATTTGTGCATAGCCGTTCTCTTTTAGTTTCTTGAGGGTTTTCTCTGCAAATTCCTTGGAACCTATTGGTGCGTTACCTGAAAGTTCTGGTACGGTTGCCATTGGTTTTGGAATTGCTACATTTCCTTTGAGTTCAGCTTCGAGAGCTGCAAGTTTGACCTGTTGTTCGTTCATTGTAGTTAAGACTCTGTCAAATTCTGCTTTTGATACAGTTTCGACAGTTGGTGCGGTTACTTCTTTTGGAACCTCTTTTGGAGTTTCTTTAGGAGTTGAATCGCATCCACATTCTTTAATGTCTTTAGAAGTTGTTTCTTCTGTCATTAGATTTTAAATTTTGATTTTCGATTAAGAGAACGATTTAAGGATTGTTCTTTACTATTTCTTTAGATAACAGGTACAAATGATTGACGTTACAGCGAATCAGGTCTTTTCTTGAATGTTCACCGATTAGTTTTAGGCAAGCACATTGTATCTTTTCCATTGTTGCAATGTTCATGTATGATTACAACCTGAACCGCATGTAGTATGAGAGTGAAAAGTTGAAGTGTTTGGAGTTGTAGAAATCCACATTGGTTGTTGAGGATAAACAGGTGTAGTCCAAGTTGGGTAAAACGGGTAAGTCGGGCAAACATGATTTCTCATTGGACATCTCAAAGCATGATCCTCTGGAACATTATCTAAATCACATTTCAAACATTTAGGCATGTTTTTTCAATCCCCCACATTTAGAGCAAGTTAGTGATTTGTTTAATTTTGATTCTAATTCTGTAATCTTTGCTTCTAGTTTTTTGATTTCTTCTGATTCTTTTACCTCTGGTTCTACTGGCTTTTCTTCCTCATGTTTTATTATTACTTCCTCTTTTACAGATTTTGAAATCAATTCGTTAAGTTCATCTGCTGACTCTAAAACCAAAGATGTTGTCTGCACACTTGGGTTGGAAGTAATTGCTAGACCTTCCATAGTAAGACTCATTGGAGTGTTGTAACATGCTTTAGGACTACAAGTTCTTGCGACTTCATCAACATGTGCCTCGATTGACACCTTGTGGGTTCCCTCTTGAATTACACGATTAGAGTTATTGATTGCCTCATAGTACATTGTATGAGTTGCAGGATCTACTGTAAACTTGACTGGACCTATTTTCTCATTGGTATGTTCCCAATTCAGGTTATCAAGCCATACACCAGTATTTTTTGCCTCGTCTATTACATCAGGCAAGTAATTATTACCATTTTTAGAAGTGGTAGGAGTTAAAGCAACACCTGATATCTTGGAACCTTTTACGGTTGCAGTAGATTCTAGGAATATCTTTTGCACATAATGATTCTATACCAAAACAAAAAGAGAAGTATTAGGGATTTAAAATAGCGTCTAAAATAGCATCTACGATTCTATTATGGTCCTCATGACTGAATTTTCCTTTCTCAATATACCTCTCACGTTCTTTTAGTAATCGATACATTGCACCTGAATCATCCCTGTATTTTTTAGCAGAATAGGATCTCATACTCCACCATTCAGGCGGTCTTAATCCGCATTGGTTCTTACCTTCATTCCTAAGATGTTTCATGTCTATCCGCTTGTCAGTGTAAATCTTGATTCCTTTCTGATTGCACCAATGGCAGAATACAAAGTCTAACGATGCACCAAATGCCAGATTCTTTTCACCATCACGAAATATTGCGTCAGTGTTGAATATGTAATCCTCTACAATATCCCTACGGATAGCTAGTAATGCAAATCCATTAAACGAAACTTGGAATATGCTTTCTTTTGGAAGTTCAGAACGCTTTAGCCAGCGATATTCTCTTGCGCCTCTGTCAGTCATTGGTAAAATCCATGTAAGATTGACATCTTCGGTATCGTTTTGTTCTACATTCATCATACCACCCAATACTTGATAATCACCCTCGTCTAGATCCTGCATTAACTGTGTAATATGTTCAGGCTTTACTACAATGTCATCGGTTGCAAGGACCATGTATTCATATTGATTATGTGCTAAGAAGTAATCTCTCATCTGTGCGTATGCTTCAAACTCGTTCTTGAAACAGACTAGAAATCTATCACATGGTAAAATGTTGTTATAATGTTCTACTTCCTCAATATTGCAACGTGGGCTAGCTCGACATAACAGGATCTTTGGCATCTAACATTTTTTGTATTTTCTCTCGGATAATAGAATCATAATATCCACCCATCTTATGCGTTAATTGATCATCATGTCTGCGATAGTAGAGTGTCTTTTGTGGAATAAGATAGAGTCTTACGTTGTAAACTAGACAGGCCCGTAACCAAAACTCGTAATCCTCTGATGCTTTTAGTGAATCATCATACATTCCAACCCTCTCAAAGATTGATTTGTGCATTAAACTGCTTGAACCATTGCCGTAGAAATACTGCCAAAGGATACCATTTCTTTCGTTTTGTGTTAGATTGTTAAGATTTCTTTCGATAAACTCGCCAGTTATTGTTCCATTTTTATCAATGTACCAGTAATCAGTATAGAAGATTACATTCTGGTTGTCTGGTGTCCTTAGTGCGTTATCTACTAGAATCTGTACTGCATCATTAGTCAAGACATCATCTGCACTTACCCACTTGATCCATTCACCACTTGCTTTTGAAATTCCGAGGTTTAGTGCTGACGCAGTACCACCATTTTCCTTATGAAATACCTTTACCTTGTCATATTGACAGGCAATTCTTAGGCTAGAATCTTTGGAACCATCATCAATTACAATAATCTCTATGTTATCATAAGTTTGCAATAGACAAGAATCAATACATTGTTTGATGTATTTCTCGCAGTTATAGACTGGAATGATAATAGATACCTTAGTCGTCATTAGCTAGATCCTCAAATAATCTTTGATATTTTACCAAGAGATATTCTACAAAATCAGATTCTTCTTGGTTCATTAGACAAAGTTGTGGTGTTTAGGTTTCTCTACTGCAAAGCCAATCTGTTTGTTTCTTTCACGTAGCCAGCAAGGATAACAAGAAGCAACATCAAGACCTAGAATCTTTGCATGAGTGTTCAAATCTTCCACCAACTCCTTTAATGTTCTCTCTTTGAGGTTTCCTAAAGCAAATTTCTCATTGTATTTCATTATACAGCATGGGTAAACATTGGCATCTGCACCAACAGCCCAGACAAATTGTTGATAATAACAACGGTCAAAGTCAGTATTTGGTTTTGAATAGCTGTCGATACGGTCTTTTTCAAATAATATCTTGAATCTTCCACCATCATATTTTTGTTTTAATGATTGTAATCGTTTCTTTAGTTCTTCAATCTGATCGTATGTTAATCCAGCAGTTCCTTGCTTGTCAAACATATATGTGAACCTGATATGATCCACACCTTGCTTACTCCAAAATTCTGCCGCACTCTCAATATCGTCTAGGTTAATCGGTGTTGTAACAAATGAAATTCCTATCACCATATCGTCTAATCTTCCTTGTTTTTCCCTCTGCTCTACTATCTTTCTGATGTTTGACACCCTTCTTTGAAAATCATATCCAGGTGTACGGTGAACTTTTCTATGAGTTTCATCATTAGAGGCATCCATTGAAATCCTTATCCAAGTTAAACAGGAAGCAAGTAATTCTATTCTAGAATCTGATAATGTAGAACCGTTTGTAACTAGACCAATCTCTCTTTTTCTTTCTTTTAGATTATAGATTAACGTATCAAAGGCACGCCATAGTGTAGGTTCTCCACCACCTGTAATCTCTATTGCGGGTATGCCAGCGTCTTCCATCATCTTTGGTATTGCTTCTGCAAAGTCCAATCCAAGCCCTGACTTTTCTGACGGTACACCTATTGGCCTGTTGGCATTGACATCTATCTTGTTTTTTAAAGACTCGGGCACTATCAAGTCTAGCATTTTGGTATTGTAACCTTCATCTTTTCTATAAGAGCAGAAGAAACAATTGTCATTACAAAACGCCTCAAGATCCACCTGCAATAATGTAGGAGTAATCATTTTACCCTCCTGGATTGCCTTTATTTTGTCCGTATGATAGACAGCTTTAGAGTTTGAGTAAATGATATAGTCTGAATTGTTATCCAATGAGGAAATTTCAGTTTTGTGAATAAAGAGAACTTAGTGTTTACACTTGCATGATTTCTTTGAACAGAAAGTACACTGGCCTTCCTTACATGATTCACATTTCCTAATCTTCTTCTCGGTTTTTACATAATGTGTTTTGTCTGAAAGACTTTCTAAGTTGTTTAATTTATCTTCTGGGTCTTGTTTGGTGTCAGGATTGCTCTTTGCCAACTGTAATTTCTGGTTAAACATATCCTGTTGTTTCTGCAAGTTGTCGGCTTCTTCTTGTTCAAGTGTGGCATCGTCAAGATCCATTCCTGTGTTATCTTTTAACCACTCCCTAGTTTCCCATCTTGATATATCACCTGCGTTTCTTACAGACATTATTTCCTGTACCGATAATTCCTGTTGTGATGGTGTGCTAAACTGTAATGATATGTTTGCCTTTTGAATCTGCAAGTCAGAATATCCGTTTATCTTCAATAATGGAATGTAAATCTCATTCATTAGTACGTTAATAAATCCAGTCTGGAACGACTTGATTCTCTTATCGATTGCATCATCTGTTGTTTGTGAACTGGCCCTTGATGTAAAGTCACCAGTCATTATATCATGTGGAAACTGTGTACCTAACTCAAACGCCTTTTCTAAATGTGTGATGTAAGAATCGTATTTTCCAGTCGAGCTTGATTCTATGATATCAATCTCTGGTTTCCTGTCGCCAAAGAATGTACTGCCTACTTTTCTTTTCTTGAACGCTAATGCTTGGTTATCGATAAATTCCTTGTTTGCACCTGCGTATGTGATGTACTTCATTGGTTCGGAATGGTTTGTAAAGATATTTCCCATTGCTTCCTCTACCTGCCACATTACCTCGATTAACGGCTTGATAGGATCATCATAACCTGGCAAGCTTCTTGGAACTGCCAGTGAATAGAATAGGCTTCTACCCCAATCATTCTGATCATAGTAATTGATATGGAACTCGATGAATCTATCTCTTGCATCTTTTAGGCCAAGACCAAGTTTCTCTATCTTGCCGTCATTGACTCTTTGTATGTAATATTCGACCTTCATGTTATACTGATCCCTACGCTTGCCGACAATTGATGACATTTTTACTGGCTTGATATCCTTGATTGATTTCTCATCTAGTTTTTCCAATAGACATGAACCGCAGATTAAGGTAGTAGTTCCAACCTCTTTGTATTTTTCATAAGCTTTGGTTTGCTTGTTCCAGTCCTCAATCAAGTCTTTTATTTTTTGGTTGTCTGCGTTTACCTGTAATTCAGTACCAAAGATTCTATCGATATAATTGTAAACTGCTGTCTGTAACTGTGGTGTCCTCTCAAAGTAATACATCATTGTCCTAAATTCGGTTTCTGGTCTTTCACCAAGATATGAAAATAAGTTTGGATTGACTACTCGTGCAGGATCACTTGCACCTTCTGAAACAAAATACTCTTTGATTCTTGTAAAGACTCCCTTCTTTGGTACTTCAACATAATCTTCGTAAACATCTGAGCCGTCAGGCAAACGGATAGGAATAGCTTGTTTCATTGTAAAATCTCCGATTTTATTACAGGCCAGTAATATTCATCGCCAGTATCTTTTAAAACTACATAATACACATGCCCATCAGTCCAACCTTGATAAATAATTTGGTAAGTCATACGTTATTACTCGGTCCTGGCAAGATGTTTAGTATTTGATCATTGTTTAGTGTAGATTCTTGAACTCCTGATTTTGTTAGTTCTACCTTTGCATAATATGCGTGCCAGTAAGGCATCTGTCCTTGTGTTGGTAAATATGAAAATGTTCCACCGCTTGCAGAAACTATTGTTGCTGTCTGGTTTAGATAATCTACGTTGCCAAATGGGTGTCTGAATAATCGTAATGTAACCGTATAACCTGTAAGATTCTTTGCAGTTGTCTTTGCTTCATCTGTGTATATGGTACCTGTCAGGCCATTGTCGGAACTGTAATCTCCGTATCGAAATCTACGCTGATTTAATGTAAGATAAAGACCGTACGAAATTTTAGGACACCTCGTGAGAAGTGGAACTAATATTTGATAATACAGTTAGATAATCACGAGTCAATAATGTGTTACATAATAGAAGAATCTAAGAGAACTAATGGTAATATTTATTATGATTTTTACACCAATCATATTTTACTTTTTTATCACATACCTTACAAATACAATCGATGCCATCAATATCCATTTCAAAACCTAATGGGATTGGTTTATTCAGGATAGACTCTCTAACCAGTTTATCTGCTTCTGTTAAAACATGTGTAGCCTCACCACGATAACTCATGAATTTCTCAATATCCCAATATCTTACCATTGCGTGAACGGTATTAGTCTTGATTTGTTATGATAAAATGTATTCTATACCATAACATGATGGCACTTAGACCATAACCGAATATCCCGAACTGCGTTTGTAATACTGGCAAGCCATAAGGAAACAGTCACCAAGATCAAAGTTTAGTTTCTTCTTGTCTGGATGCCCTTTATCGTTAAACTCTACTGCCTTCAACTGCTGTGTCAGGTCGGTGTAGATTCGGTGTATTCTTGCTACTTGGTTCTTTACCGTATCACTTGCAATTACTGTCATGTCTGATAATTCCTTGTTAAAATTACACTCTTTTGCCATAATACCACGTTCTGTCAAGTCTTTAATCAGTCCAGGGTGTGCAGAATCTACTATTACGTTCTTGTTGTAATCATTGGCTTTCAAAGATACTAAATCCAGCATGGCAGTGGGGCTTGCACGTTCAATCTGCATGGCTTCCTTGATGTAGATAATTCCGTCTAGCTTCTCTGCACCCAAGATACCGAACTTAGACGAACCATACGCAGGGTCAATACATAACACCTTGTCACCGTTTTGTATTGTAAGATTGTAGTCTTGTGTGATACCATCTACTAGCTGATAGGGAAAGATGTTACCAATACCCATACCGTATTTTAGATTGTATTCACGTTCAAATGATAATGATTTCTTACCCTGCTCTATTTCTAGTTCGGTGTAGATTTTGCCAAGGCCAACGGTATAAGGCAGAAACATTCTTTCATACATACAGTTCACTTCTTTTTCCATATCTTCAAACAATCCACCTGGCCTGTCAGGTGTTGATACCATGACAATATACGGATCTGACTTTGGTATGTAACGTTCCGCTACGGCTCTTGCGTTCTTTTGTTCTCCAATTGGAAAGAAATCTGCTTCGTCAAGGAAAATGAATTTGACATTGGGTAATCCTCTTGCAGTATCAAGGTGGTGTGATGGGAACGCTTCTAGCCGCACTCCGTTGATTTCTGTTACGGTATTCTTGGTGTCAAATGTTCTGTCCTTGAATAATTTACGGAATCTATCCATTAATCCTACTGCAAGCTCGATTCTTGGGCCTGTAATGATTAATACTTGTGAGCCTTGCCATGAGTTGTCTTTTACACATCTCCAAGCGATATATCTTAGGACTAGCTCGGTAATGCCTAGACCTGTTGCCTTCTTAACCCATACATACTTTTTTGATTCGATGTTTCGTATTACCTGCTCTTCGTAGTCATAAATCGGGTGTTCCATACCGTTCTTTAGTGGCAAGCCTATCTGTTTGTTAAAATGGATAAAGTCTTGAGAATATGAAACGGTGTTATCTTCTGGTTCTATTGCACCTATCTTTTCAAGCTCTTGCCTGATTGCATTTAGGCTCATTCTTCATACACACCAGTCCCATTACAGTCTAAACATCTATGGCCTCTCATGTTCTTTCCTCGACCTTTACAAGTCTCACAGCATAATACACTCAATTTCTTTTCTTCCTATCCACTTCGATTACTCTTACTGCATTGAAACCGCCAGCCCAAGTAGTTACGTTAGCCTTCATTAGTTTGTTCATTCTTCTTTCAACCTCAACTGACCATCTCGTAGGGCCTTCAAAGCCAATACTACCTTGCCTTGCTGTGCTAGACTCAATGATTTCTCCGCAATATCAAGCTGTAATGCGGTAATTGCTAGTTTTTCCCTGTTATCCTTTGGCTTCATTTCGTCTAATTCCTTCTGCTTTATCTTCATAAAGTCCCCTACACGTTGAAATTCCTCTAGGAATGTTGCAAATGACATCTGCGCTAATTGATAATCATGCCCTTTTGTGACGCTGTTAATTGCCCTAGATACTGCTGACTTGTCCAAGTTCAGCTTGTCACAGATTTCTTTATTGGAATATCCCTTGATTGATAGGATGTAACATTGGTCTTTAATCTCTTGGTTCGTGAATAAATTATGAGAATTATCTTATTTAGGAACTAACTTTGTTGATGTAATGTCTTGTCAGACAACTTTAATCATGCACTCCTCGCAACGTAACCATTTCCAATTCAACATAGCAACTTTGACCAATCTAACTATTTTATTGTGTAATGGACACCATGCCCAAACAGTAGATGTTTTGAATCCACTTCTGCCTTTATGATGGTTCATCTTACTTTTATTATAAGAAGTCAATTAGACCATTTCCCTTTATTGTAACATTTCTGACATAGAACATCTTTGATTTCATTCATGACTGTTCTTTCAGAATGAGTGTAGGAATAATAACAGACTGTCTTATGGCATAAATCACAAATCAATCTATTGGAAACTATAATCTTACTTTTCTCTAATGCTGTCATTTCTTCTCATCAAGCTTTGGTGTATATGGTTTCTTTGGACAGTTATGACGACCATTAAGATCCTTGCCTTCCTCTAATGGGATTAGTTTACCATTCTTTGATACTGCTCTTTTGTCGAAATAAATAGCAGTACCACATCCATTCATGCAGTAAATCTTATTCCCCATCTGTTACCAACTTCCTACCATCGTCTTTAAGCTTCTTTTCCATTGTTTTGATTAGTTCCAGCGTCTTTTGTGGAAGATCAAAGTCTATCTTTACTGCAACATCTTTTGGATCTGTACTTGAACCGTTTACTATCTCCACAGTACACTCTATCTGGTGTAATCCTTTGGCTGTCTGCGTTACATTCAATCTCTGCCTTATCTGTGGTGGTTGTTCTAACATGAAAAAAACTCCGTATGGGATTTGTCCGCATTACAGGCTTTGTTAATGCGTTCTTGTAGGTCTAGTTCTTGCACTATTTTCTCTTTTTCTTCATCCAATAGGCTGGATCTGTCTATCAGTTTTCTTTCGTTAAAGATTTCATCATTCATGGATAGTAAGTAGGTATGGGTATATTTTAATATTCCCATATTCCAATAATGTTATAAGGTAGTTAATATAATTACAATTCATGAAGAAAAACATGAAGAAATTGATTGTGGACATTCCAGATGAGGTTCATCAAGCTTTGAAATTGAAGGCAGTTAGAGAACATACGACAATCAAAAATATAGTCACTAAAGCGTTAGAGGGTATTAAATAATGGAAACTCAGATTCACAACAAGATCAAAAATAAAGTTGCGGAGGCGTTCACAGAATTAGGTTATGATGCTAAAACTGAGGTTGTGGTTAAAGATGGTAGGTTGGATGTTCTTGCTGTGAAAGGTGATGAGGAATTAAAGGTTGAGATAATCAATACGCATTGCCCTGATTGGATATTGGTTAAAGTCTTGGGCTATAAATCCCCAAAGACAATACCAAAAGGCAAAAAGATCATGCTTACTTTTGGTGAAAAGACTTACAATAAATTAAAAGTTGATGCAGAAGAAAACGGAATATCAATCCAAGAGTTGTTAAGATCGGTTATCTTGCCTAGATATTACGATTGACTCATCTTAACGGCTTTCAATAATCTTTTAAGTTTATCAGGCTTGAATTTCTTTAGGTGTTCCACTGCGGAATGGTGGCCCTTACAGAGTAACAAAAACTGTTCAGGTGTCTTTCTGATAATCGGTGCAAGGTAAGTGTAATAGTCTAATGGTTTTTCAAAATCAGAGTAAATCTTTTCCCCTTCATTATACCACTTGTGATGAAATGTAAATCCCTTACCAAAGTTTTTCTTGCAGACATAGCATTTTGACTGATACAGTTTTGCCAGGTCTTTCTTTAGAAGGTATAAATCGCTTTTCTTATTCAATATCTGAAAAAGTAATTCTCGTAACTGTTAGGATCTGTTGAAGCAGTACCGATTGAAACGCTAAAACCTCGCTTGTTTGTAAGACTTGCCTTTAACTGGTTGATAATCGCATAACAGTCTGCACGTTCCTGTCGCATTTGTTCTATGACTTGATCACGTTTGTCTAAATCTGATTCCAATTCTTTTATTCTTTTTTCGTGACCTTCACAAGTCATTCACTAACAACCTCATAAAAATCTCCGAGAGATAAACGTAATTGGATTGACTCTAATCCTCGTTTAGTATCTTCTATTAGTTTTGTGAAGTGTGGATCAATCTTTACTTTGAGATTCACTTTCATTATGTCGGTATTGGCACTTTGCTCTTTAATGGAAGTTCTTTCTCTGCCCGCAGTATCTGTTCATTAACCCAATCTGCAATCTTTTCACCGCATTTAGGGCAGCTTGAAAACCATTTGATTTTCTCATAGTGATCCTGTTTTACTATATTATTTGTTGCGTGTTTTGGAGATATTTGCAGCAACTTAGCTACCTTAGCTATATTGTAGGTTGTATCAATCAAAACCTTTGCCATTATCTTTTCAAATGGTGACACCTTGTTACGAAAGTCAGACATCTTGACCAAAGACAATAACTTGGACTCTAATGATTTTTGTTCCTCTATCTTTGGTGTTATGTTTCCAATCTCTTTTAGAATCGGAGAACGTAACTCCTTGTCTTTTTTGTACTTGTCTAGAATATCATTTGTAAGCTCTGCTAGGTTCTTGGCGTTAACTATGATTCTTTGTAGGTATTCCAGTCCTTGCTTTTCTTCTTTTGTAAGATTAAGCTCAGGTTCTGGTCTTTCTGGTTTTGGTTCAGGTTCTTCAATAGCAACTCTTTGATCATAAGGTAGGTTATCGATTAGAACCTCACCACATTCACAAGTCTTTAATCTTGAATTTTCAGGATCTTGTACGTAGTTGTGCTCGTGTTTGTTCTGTGGAGAACTTTCAAAATAGTTCCGTTTTTCAGTTTCATCAAAAAGATCATAAAACGCAGATTGTGCGTAACTTATACCATAATTGCGAATCTCATTATATAAGAATATAGCCGTGTCCTTTTCAGAGATTCCAGGATATTTACCAGACTTGATTAATGGTTTGGTAACCTCTTTTAGCCTTAAAATCAATTCCTTCTTTGTGGAATAATCTTTTTGTTCGACTTCTGATAATTTTCTCAATAATTCCCTATACTGCTTTTCATATTCTTGCAAGTCGTTCATGGAGTTACTTTATTTTACGGTCCTAATAAATTAGGTAGAAAAGTTATTAATTATTATTAACTTCTTCCTTATTTGATATTAACCCGTCAGCTTCAATCATTCTTTCTACAACTGCATTAGGACCACGTTTGAAGAACACTCTTTTAGCTTTCTTCCTTGCGTATTCTCTATCTCTGATTTTAATAGCTAGAATTTTCTTATCATACCAATCCATGCGTGAACAACTTATAGGATTATTAGATTTGGACTGATAAAAGATAACCTGTTAGAAGGACTCTATATCCATTAATTTGATTATGAAATGATCCTGTCTTGCAGAAGTCTTGGCAAACTTGTTAATCATGGCGTGTAATTCCTCATGCCTGATTGTTTCAATGACATCGTAAACACAGTAGCAGTTATGAAGGTAAACCGATATGTCTTGGCCTATGGTTTCACCAGAACAGCATGACTTTTTCAGGCTTATCTTAATCCGCATGGTATCATTTAGCGGTTGAAAATCAAAGAACTGTTACTTTGATTTAATCCCAATCTGCCATCTGATCTAAGAGTTTAGCATATTTTTTAATTAATTCATCAGTTATTTTCTTATCTTTTTTGTTCATTTTACTTCGCCAAAACGCTTCATATCTTCCAAGTAAGACAGCATCATGGCGTTTAGCTTGGTAAACGTGTTCCTGTCTTGGGCTGGAATGTTGTTATCCCTTGCAAAGTTCCTTTCAAACCATCCTAGTATGGTCTTGTAATCTATGATGTTCAGCTCTACGACTTGGCTCATACCTCTCTGCATCTCCCAAGGTGTACCATCTTACCGACTGACTTTGGAAGATATACCCCACATGCAGGACAAATCCATATGTCATCTATGTTTTTGTATTTTAGCTTGTCTATCCTTGGCATTTTAGATCCTCATCTATTAAAATTCCAAGATGTTCTCTGCAAAGGTCTAATGGTATATTTCCTATTTTTGTAAGCGTACAGATTTTGTCGCTATCACACCTGTTGCATTTGGTCAATTTACTCTAAAATAGTGGGAACGTTCACACTTACAAGTAATTTTCTTGATTATTCCTTCATTAAGTAGTGAGGCTGTTATGTAGCGTATCGTTCTTGGATTGTAATCTGGAAATGCTTTGTAGATTTTCTCTGGTGTCTGATCTGGATTTTTTCTAAGAAATTGTATTAATTTGTCTTTTAATGATATTTTTCTAATGCTTTCTTCATCGGGTAACTCAACAGTTACAGTCTTTCTCATTTTATCCTTCTATGATGTTAGGCTTTGTCTTTAGTTGTGCTATATGTTTCTTAATCAGGATTTCACCGTTTGGTTCTATGATAACCTCAACGTTACCAACATCTGGAATAGTGCCACCCTGACCACCACGATAGAGATGTTTGTCTGGGTACTTCCATGCTGGCGTAGTAAATCCATGAGTATGTGTAAACTCGACATGAACAAAATAATGAACATGGCTTCTAACTATGACACCAATCTCACCCAAATGTTCTTTCATGAAATGCAAGGCTGCCATTTCACGAGCTAGTGCAGTAGTACGATAAGCTGCCCATCTTGCAAAACCGATATGGTGTGTGATATTGAATAATACACTATTAAGTCGTATCTGTGCAAAATCTTCTGCAAAGGTATCTTCAAAATATGTACTGTATTTTCTAGCACCAATCTTTGATCCTAGAATTTCCTCATAACTTGTGCCGCCTTCATCAACATGGTACCCCGAACCTTGTAACATTATAGTTTCTTGACCTGGAATAAGTTTGATTAGTTTTTCAGCCTCTACTAACTGGTAAGCCATATTGGTAGTCCATTGACCTCTGCCAGTTGATTTCTTGTTAGGCCCGTCAAAAGGTTCACCATTGATTACCTTGAATCTAGGCTTTTGATTCAAAGCATCTATTGATTCATTCCATAACTGATAAAGTGTTAATTGGAAAGGATTTGGTTTATAGCTTGGTTCGGCAGGATCAGGTGTGCAGACTGATCTTCTTGAACCAGTGTGAATATCACTAAAGAATACAATACTTTTTGATTGAGTGCTTCTGCCTATTTTTTTCGGTAGGCTTGCCTCTACATAAACAGGTGATTTCATTATTTCTTTTAATATCTGATTACCTTTCATTTCTAAATTTCTCCTTAAACTCTCTTGCCCTCGGTGTTTCTCTTACTCTGAAATGACAACAAGTGCAACGCCTACCGCTTGGAAGTACATAAGTTCCTTTTTCTTCAATCCAAGTGGAACATCTCTTGCAGTAGTATAGTTTTAATTTGTATTTTTGTCCAGTAAATATTGTACTGATGATACGAGGTCGTTTGCAATTGCAAGTGATATAATCTAAAGCTAAAACCATTATGTTTCTACCTCTGATAATTTATCTCGGTAAACAGTAATACTTCGTATTCTGTAAGAATCACCAGTGAATCCCATTTCTTCTAATAATAAAACACTCGACTGTTCAGCTTCGTATGAATCAGACATATCATAACATTCGATTGAACCTTTGATTTCAAACTCAATTCTATAATCTGTCATTATACAATCAAATCCTTTTGTGCCATGAATATAGCAATACTGTGCCACATCAGATAGACAGATAGTTTTCCAAAATCTTCTTTCTTGAATCCGAGATGTAAAGCTAAATCTTCTGAAAGTATTGCTAACGGGTTTCCACTTCTAAGGTGATCCATGTTTCGTTCTTTTGTTCTCTGGTTCTGGTATGGGAACTCTCCATGAGTAGAATCTTTATCCACTTCAAGAATCGGTGTTAATTTTCCAATACTAAACATGAAATCAGGGATACGTGTGCCATATTTTGTCCAGTAAGCCGTGTTGTATAGTTCTGGTTCTCGCTTGTAGGATAGGTGAAAATTATTGAAGGTTTGAGTTAGTTGATCTAAAATATTTGCGTCTGCATTTCTAGGTTGTGACTTTACAAAGTGGTTTCTAGCCTGATTGTTTTTTCTATTCATAGTCCAACTCCCTGAACATCGATTTCATGGCTTCTTGATGTTCTTTTGAAATGATTGAATCACCAAACGGTTTCCTTGGAAATTTGTAATTATGTGGAGAGTTTTTGAATTTTCTATACTCATCTTCTATTGTTTCCCAATATTCGTCTGATATGTTGAAAAATATCGAGTGGCAGTTAGGATATGGATGTTCAAAGTCACCATCACTAAAATAGTCTCTCAAAAAGTTAAAGATGAATTGTCCTTTTCTCATTTCCTGGCTCTCCAAATAACACAAACATAGGCATTGCGTGAACAATGCTCGGAAGGCTTACCATCTACCAGAAAACGAATACGACCTTTTATGGGATGATATTCCGCATTTCCTTCTATACACTCGTGCCAGTATTTTGACGACATTGTATTAGTTGGTAAAATCATCAGTATGTTGATATTATTTCTAATCCATTCCAAGTACGCCTTTCTTACAAATTCTTCATTCTTACTATGTGGTGGATTGCACCAAACATCTCTAGTCCAATGGATATTATCATCTAACGAGTGAGTTAGACCTGCAAAACATTTTACGTTATCAACGTTACAGGCAACGTCATAATGTGGTTCTATATGGTATTTTTCACAGAGAGAGTGGTATAATTCATCAGGAGTTTCATATTCATCTGAAAGTGAAGCCTCACTTCTAGGCTTTTGGTGTAACTGTTTAGAAATGGTGATCCAACCCCTTTTTCTTGTAGCCTGGAAAGTTTTGCAATTTATGAAAGCAAGGATTACGGTGTGGAAATCTTCGCTTACAGTCTTTACAATAATACTCTGGACCGTTACACTTGTGCAGTATTTGTCCACCCTCGTTATAGATTAGTTTCTTGTTAGTTCCCTCATGAGTTTTTACTACTACTTCTTGACCGCATCCTTCTTGACACTTCATAATTTATCTCCCGAATGAATCGTTAAATCCAAGTAACCGAATTTTTGTAATTCCTTAATCACCTGTTTTTTATAATACCATTCTAATGGAAAGTTTAATTTTACTTTCTTATTTCCTTGAAACTTACAGATTTGTTCAAATGTTTGTTTAAACTCTGCACTGATATGCCAAAAATCATCTTGTCTTATACACCCAAAATATGCCTCATCCTCATTTTGGCAAACCAGTGGAAATAATGAAACCCATGTTTGATTTTGTATATTAGAGCCGATTAAATCACCATCCCAAGTGTATGTTTTATGTTCAAATAACTTACCACCAAATTCAGATTCAAACCGTTGTAGTATTCGTTTTCTATACATTTTTTCAAGATTCTGTTGATGTTCACCACCAATCCAGCAGTTATCAAAACTTACAAGCCTAACAAATTTACCAGCTCGAAGTAATTGGACTGCTACAAGTGTAGAATCTTGACCGCCAGACCAATAAACTACATGCCCCATTTTTTCATCTCCACAGCCTTTTTGAAAATAACAGGGTGTTTACCAGGAATTATTGTACTCTTTGGTTCGAATCTTGGTTTCTTTGGTATCTTGCCCTGTTTGCCTTTTCGAGTTTTCTTGTTTTCCTTATAGTAATCTTTTGTACCCCATAGCCAGCCACCACCGCCACTCATTCTAATTCCACTCCAAACTTTTCATTCTTGGCTAGCCAGCAATGCTTATGATAGTAATTGCATCCTGAATAAGTGCAGACTTGGATAACCTTGTGTTTTGCAGGATCTAGAATCTCATCATCTACTACACATCTGATTACTTCACTCATGCTACAATCTCCTGTCTTGGTCTTTTACCACCTGGATAGGCTTGCTTGAATCCTAGATAGTGGCACTTGCTACAATGTTGTTTGTCCTTGTTATGGTTACGATTTGAAACATTTACGGTAACACCGCATAACTTACATCTCATATCTTGATCTCCGAATTGAATCTAGTCTGTTGATATTCCAGCTTGTCTTGTTCTTCTAATGCAAACTTGATTGCACTTCGTTGCGACTGTGTTAAAGTCTGTGACCATTCGATTAATGAGTTACCTTGTTTTAGTTCCTCGATTGATTTTAGAAATGCTGGATTGTTTAATTCATGTTTGAAGGTTTCAGTAAGCAAGCCAAGTACTACATAATCCCTTAATGCCTTTGATTCTGAAATGTCCTTTTCTTTTGCCTTTGCTTCTATCTTATCCAGTAAATCGTTATCGATTCTTAGGGAAATTACCGAGCTACGCTTCATTCTGATTCTCCACATTTGTCACATTTTGTATAAAGCCAATAATCACCATCATAGTTTTCATCACCAAAATTAGCGTGAATCAATCCACCACATTGGCATTTAGTAGGATAACCTTTAGCAGAACACCATCCTTGATCACATTCGTTATTCCCTATAACATGAGGGTAATTACTATCACCAAAACTGAAAGTTTCACTCAAGCAGTTCTCCCCCCAAGTTTATTATTTTTGAAATCCTGTCCAGATTACCTAGAGCATATTTGTTTTCAGGTTGTGGTATTACCAGTTCCAGCGCCTTTAGTTCTGATATCCTTGCATTGATTGCGTCTATTGAAATGAAAAGACCGTCTAGCTTTGCCCTGTTTAGTAGCTGCTCTTTGGTTATGGATTGATGAACATAATCTGACGAGATCCACCAACTGATAATTTCAAATTGTTTACGAGTTAGTTTTGTCTGTTCTAATGCGTAGCCTGCACCGTAACTATTTCTTTTGGCTTCAAATTTGTGGTGGCATGAAGGACATTCAGTTTTCATCTAATCCTCTCCTCTGGAAAAACATCCTTTAGTACACCAAATACAAAGTACGGTGTTTTCAAACTGTTCTATCGAGCATCCTTGAGTATGACTTTTGTTTTTACATTGGCAAATCATTCTAATTTTCTCCTGTAAATATCGAGTTTTCTTTGATTACCAGTTTTGGTATAATGTTCAATCTTTTCTTTTATTACTTTGACTCGTTCTGATTGATAGAATGGATTTTTCAATTTCATTTCTTTCTTAATTGATTTGATTTTCTGGTGAAGTTCTGCTTTAGTTAGGACTGTAATTTTGTCAAAAGTACCGACAAGTTTTGGAGAACTGATTTGTGTCATTCCTTATCTTTCCTCTCTTTAGCACGACGCAAGTTTTCGCAGACTTGGTTAAAGATCATTCCAAGAACTGGACCGTCTTTTTCTTCTATTACTTCTGCTTTTACCGCAAGATAGATTTCATAAGTTATTCTTGCTTCTGTCTGCACAAGTTCGATTTTATCTGGGGTTAATGATGTAAACTGATAATCTTTTTTTGGTGTAACAGGTGTTGGTAAAATTGGCTGTGATGGTTTAGAAACAAAACCGCTTGGCCCATTATGTGCCTTTGTCCATTCGATATGTTCTTTTGAAGTTACACAAACCCACTTGCCACCTAAATTGAAATTATGGTTGCTGCCATCAAGATTGACTTTCTTTTTGCTTGTTACTCCTTGGTAAGTCTTATCGACATAATTGATTTCAAAACCGCATTTTTCACAGTTCATATTCTTACTACCTCTACCATTCTTCTGTAACCGTAAACCCTAGACTTGAAAGCAAGAGGATACCTGCAACAAGGGCAAGAATGTGCCTTTAATCCTGGAAATGTCTTTCTACAAATACGGCACGCTAGATTGTTTATGCTTGCAGTATTAGCCCAAGACTTGTTCGGCTGATCCTTACATTTGCCGTTACAGGAGTAAGTCATTTTTTCATATACTCCCTTAATGTGGCATGGACTAGTTTTGAAAGACTGATGTTATTCTCGTTTAGAAAATTGATTTCTTGTTCTGTCAGATTGATATGTTTCCATCTTTTAGCACGTTGGATGTTTCTCTCAGTTCTTCTTTTTACAAGACATTCATC
>Ga0070710_10000147_pt1 | contig 32534 bp, 35 predicted proteins | sample LARL52metaG_FD_65454 | JGI IMG/M metagenome (GOLD analysis project Ga0070710, IMG submission 65454) | Corn, switchgrass and miscanthus rhizosphere microbial communities from Kellogg Biological Station, Michigan, USA - LAR L5-2 metaG | ecosystem: Host-associated > Plants > Roots > Rhizosphere ...
CCGGAGGACGTCACGTTCGACCAGCCCGCGCTGCAACAGCTGGCGAGCGAGTACACCCGTGAAGCCGGTGTGCGGCAACTGGAGCGGTCCCTCGCGCGGATCCTGCGCAAGGTGACCGCGCAGGTGGCCCTCGGCGAGCAGGAACTGCCGGTCACGGTCGACCAGCCGTCGCTGAAGTCGTACCTGGGCAGCCCGAAGAACACGCCGGAGTCGGCCGAGCGCACCTCGGTTCCCGGTGTGGCAACGGGTCTGGCCGTCACGGGCGTCGGTGGCGACGTGCTGTTCATCGAGGCCTCGCTGGCGCCCAAGGACACCGGCGCTTCCGGTGTGACGCTGACGGGCCAGCTCGGTGACGTGATGAAGGAGTCCGCGCAGATCGCGTTGTCGTACCTGCGTGCGCACGACGACAGGGCCGCGGCACTGGACGGCCGGGGAGTGCACATCCACGTCCCGGCGGGCGCGGTGCCGAAGGACGGTCCGTCGGCGGGCGTCACGATGACGACGGCGCTGGCGTCGCTGCTGTCGGGCCGCCCGGTGCGGTCGGACGTGGCGATGACGGGCGAGATCTCGCTGACCGGCCGGGTGCTGCCGATCGGTGGCGTGAAGCAGAAGCTGCTCGCCGCGCACCGCGCGGGCATCACGACGGTGCTGCTGCCCCAGCGCAACGAGCCGGACCTGGACGACGTGCCGGAGTCGGTGCGCGAGCAGCTGACCGTGCACTTCGTCTCGGACGTGTCCGAGGTGCTGGAGCACGCGCTGTCGAAGGAAGCCGTCGCAACGGTTGCGGCGTAACGATTTGCGGGTAGACCCCTCGCGGGGGCGGCAGCGGCGACTGCTGCCCCCGCGAGACTTTTGCGTTTCAGCGACCGATGTCGATGACGACCCGGTTCGGGTTGGTCAGGGTGAACACCCGGTGCCACGCGCTGGTGTCGCCGTAACCGACCGCGATGTCGAGCGTGCCCTCGAAGTCGCACGTGAGCGCGACACCGCGGACGTTCGCGAGGTCGGGCGTCGGGAAGTTCGCCGGACCGGGATAGGTCGAGTTCCCGTTGTCGTCGTGTGCTGCCGCGCCGATCAGCGCGACGTGCAGGATCTCGTTGCCGGGCACGGAGATCGGGGCACCGGAGGCGCACTGCGCGACCTGGGTGACCTCCGACATCCAGTACTCGGAGGGAAGACCGGACATGTCCAGCACCACCCGGTCGAAGTTCAGGTTCCTGCCGGTCCGGATGTTCGACAGCGTCGCGGTGCTCTGCGCCGACGCCATCGGGACGAACGTGAAGACCGCGAGCACTGCCAGCAGCACTGCGGCCAAGCGCCTGTTCTTCATCATTGGCCCCTCTCAGGGCTGTGCGATGAAAGAACAGACGCGTGACCCGCGTCACAGTTGCGTCAGGGCTTCTTGTCGATGTCGACGACGTACCGGAGAGGGCCGGTCACGAAGCCCGCGCGGTAGGTCGGGGTGTGGTGGTCGACCCCGATGGCGATCGCGAGGTTGGCCTCGAAGTCGCAGGTGAACGCGATGCTCTGCGCGGTCGGCAACCCGGTGGTGAAGTTGCGCGACCCCTGGTAGAGACGGCCGTCGGCCGGCTGCAGCCGCACCTGCAGGAACTCCACACCCGTCGCGTTGATCGGCTTGCCGGAGGCGCAGTTCTCCAGCGAACCCACTGATTCCAGGCTGACGTTCGGCTGGCCGCCGGTCAGGTCGAACACCACGCGGTCGAACGTCGCGTAGTGCTCCGTGTGCACGTTGGTCAGTTGCGCGGAGTCGGCAGCCGACGCGCTCGGAACGATCGTCACCGCCATGGCCGCGGCGACGAGCACGGCAAGGAACTTCTTCATGCAGATCCCCAGTTCACGATCAACTACCCCAGGAAGTCCTCCAGTGGCACTGGAGTGAGTCCATCTTGCTTGGCGCGGTTCAGGAACGCGGTGAAATCCTCGACAAAAGTCGTGCGGAAGTGCATCAGCACGATGTCGCCCGGCTTGAGCTTGTTGCCCACCTGGAACTGCACGTGCCCGTCGTTGACCGCGGCCGTCCAGTTGACCATCGCCTTGAACCCGCAGCTCGCCGCGGCCTTGCGGGTGTTCGTGTCGTAGTTGCCGAACGGCGGCCGGAACAGCGTCGGGCGCTTGCCGTAGTCACCGGCGAGGAAGGCCGCGTTGTCGCAGATCTCCTTCCGCTGGAACTCGTACGGCTTGCCCTGGAGGTTCGGGTGGTCGGTCGTGTGGCTCTGGACCGTGACCGGCAGCTCGCCGAAGTAGGCCTTGTGCCCCTCGGCGTACTTGGTGTTGAGGAACACCGACGGCCAGACCCCGGCGTTGATCATCAGCTCGCGGGCCTTCGGGTGCTGCACCGCGCCGTCGTCGATCGTGATGAACACGTACGGCTTGTCGGTCGCGATGTGCGTCACAACCGGAACCATGCCGTCGACGGTCGCGGGCGCGTGCGCCTGCACCTTGCCGTAGGTGTACGGCGGCTCGAACATCCGCTTGAGCCGCTCGGGCGTCGCGGTGGTGGTCGTCGTGGTCGGCGACGGTGAGGACGTCGTGAGAACCGGACCACCGGACTGCTCACCGGCCGTGTCCCCACAGGCGACCAATCCGGCGACCAACGCAAATGCAGCTACAAGCCGCAACCTGGACATCGTATTTCCCCCTCCACGCGGAGGACGCCGCGCAGGCACCCATGGTTGCACGGGGATAGGCTCGAACTGATCACAAAAAGGAGGAGTTCAGATGAGCCTCGAGCGCCCAGTCGCTCCCGACCCCTACGCCTTGCTTCCTTCGGTCGACGCCTTCGACGTTACATCGGCGGACGTGCGCGACGGCGAGCGGCTCCCCTCAGCCCAGGTCTTCGAGGGCGGCAACACCTCACCCCAGCTCTCGTGGTCCGGTTTCCCCGCCGAGACCCGCAGCTTCGTGGTCACCTGCTTCGACCCCGACGCGCCCACCCCCTCCGGTTTCTGGCACTGGGTGGCCGTGAACATCCCCGTCACCACCACCTCGCTGGACGCCGGCGCGGGCAGTTCCGACGCCACGCTTCCAGGTGACGCCTTCCACGTGCGGTCCGACTACGGCACGAAGGCGTTCGGCGGCGCGGCCCCGCCCAAGGGCGACCACCCGCACCGCTACTACTTCGTGGTGCACGCGGTCGACGTCGACAAGCTCGACGTGGACGGCGACGCCTCGCCCGCGGTCGTGAGCTTCAACCTCGCGTTCCACACGCTGGCGCGCGCGATCATCACGCCGACCTACCAGCACTGAGCGCCCGGCCGAGCTCGCCGGGCCACGCCCGGCGAGCTCGGCCAGACTGCACCGTTGCCCGTAAGGCCCGCGTAACACGTCATCGGGGAACACGGCCGCGCCGGAGGTGGTTGGATCGACACGTGAGGCACTTCGACCTGGTCATCATCGGTACCGGCTCCGGCAACTCCATCCCCAACGAGGCGATGGCGGGCTGGGACATCGCCATCCTCGAAAAGGGGACCTTCGGCGGCACCTGCCTGAACGTGGGCTGCATCCCCACCAAGATGTTCGTCCACACCGCCGACCAGGCCGCGGCGCCGGCCAACGCGAAGAAGCTCGGCGTGGACGCCCACCTCGACGCGGTGCACTGGCCGCAGATCCGCGACCGCGTCTTCGGACGCATCGACCCGATCGCCGAGGGCGGCCGCAACTGGCGTGCCAACGAGAACGCGAACGTCACGGTCTACGAGGGCACCGCGAAGTTCGTCGACGCGCACACCATCGACACCGGGACGGGCGAGACCATCACCGCCGACCGGATCGTCGTGGCGGCGGGCAGCAGGCCGACGGTCCCCGAGATCGCCGACATCGACACCACCGGCTTCCACACCAGCGACTCGATCATGCGGCTCGACGAGCTGCCGCGGAGCCTGATCATCCTGGGCAGCGGGTTCATCGCGTCCGAGTTCGCGCACGTGTTCAGCAGCTTCGGCGTCAAGGTCACCGTGATCGCGCGCTCGAACCTGTTGCTGCGCCACGAGGACCTGGAGATCGCGCAGCGGTTCACCGACGTCGCGAAGACGAAGTGGGACGTCCGCCTGCAGCGCAAGACGATCCGGGCGGAGAAGACCGCGGCCGGTGTCCGCCTGCACCTGGAGGGCCCGGACGGCGCGGAAACCGTTGAGGCGGACCAGCTTCTCGTCGCGACCGGCCGGCAGCCCAACACCGACCTGCTCGACGCGAGCAAGGCGGGCATCGAGCTGCACGACGACGGCCGCATCAAGGTCGACGAGTTCCAGCGCACCAGCCAGCCGCACATCCTGGCGTTGGGCGACATCAGCTCCGACTACCAGCTCAAGCACGTCGCGAACCACGAAGCCCGTGTGGTGCAGCACAACCTGCTGAACCCGGACGAGCCGATGGCGAGCGACCACCGGTTCGTACCGGCCGCGGTGTTCTCCAGCCCGCAGATCGCGAGCGTCGGTCTCACCGAGGAACAGGCCAAGGCACAGGGAATTCGGTACGTCACCGCGTCGCAGGCCTACGCGTCCATCGCGTACGGCTGGGCGATGGAGGACACGACCGGCTTCGCGAAGCTGCTCGCCGACCCCGCCACCGGACAGCTGCTCGGCGCGCACATCATCGGACCGCAGGCGTCGACCGTGATCCAGCCGCTCATCCAGGCGATGAGCTTCGGGCTGGACGCGAAGTCCATGGCACGTGGCCAGTACTGGATCCATCCCGCGATGCCGGAGCTGGTCGAGAACGCGCTGCTGAACCTGCCGCTGGACTGAAAGGCCTTGCGCGACGAGGACTTCCGCCGCTGTCGGCAACCGCATCGACCAACAACGATGCAGCGATGACTGACAAAGTCCTCGTCGCGTACACCTCGAAAATCGCCGCCACCGACGAGATCGCCCAGATCATCGGCACCGAGCTCGCGGGCTGCGGGCTGAGAGTCACCGTGCTCTCGGTCGCCGCCGCCGACACGCTGCACGGGTTCGGTGCCGTGATCATGGGCGACGCCGCGACCCGCGATGCGCATCGGTTCGTGCGGCGGCACAAGGTTTCCCTGAGACACACACCCATGTGGTTGTTCCACCGCGGCACACCATCGTTACCGAACGATGTCACGCGCATGGTGCGCAAGCTAGGGGCCAGTCGGCCCGTCAGCTTCGGCGGGCAGGCACCGGACCGGGATCGGGCGAAGGCATGGGCCCGCTACCTCGCCGACCAGCTCACGGTGCTGCACCGCGGTTTCGTGTCGAACTAACGCTGGATGATGCGGACGTTGTTGCCGGCCGGGTCGCGGAACACGCAGTCACGCGCGCCCCACGGCTGGTCGGTCGGCTCCTGCACGACGTCCGCGCCGTTCGCCTGCAGCTTGTCGAAGACGCCTTCGAGATCCGGCGTGGACAGCTGGATGTACCCGTACGAGCCGCCCTCGATCATCCCGGCGATGGCGGTCTTCTGCGCGTCCGTGAGGCCCTCGGCCATGGCCGGCGGTTCGAGCACGACCGAAGAGGCCGAACCGGCCGGGGCGACCGTGATCCAGCGCATCGCGCCCTGGCCGACGTCGGCGCGGACCTCCCAGCCGAGCAGGTCCCGGTAGAACGCCAGCGAGGCGTCGGGGTCGGTGTGCGGGAGGAACGTGGCGTGAATGTTGATGTCCATGCCGGTAACGCTACGACCGGCGTGAACGCCGGAGCTTCTCGATTCCTGACCGGTCAGACGTAGCGGGGACGGCCCGCGACCATGCCCAGTCCGGTCAGCGCGGCGAGCAGCACCAGCTGCAGCACGAGCGACGTCGCCCACGAGCCGGTGGCGTCCCGCAGCACGCCGAACGCGAACGGCCCGGTGGCCGCGATCAGGTAGCCGAGGCTCTGCGCCATGGCCGAGAGCCGCGCGGTGTCCGAAGTGGACTTCGTGCGCAGCGACATGACCAGCAGCGCCAGCGGGAACATGCCCATGCCGAACCCGATCAGCACGACCCACAGGCCGGGCGCGGCGGCGGGTGCCACGAGCATGCCGAGGATGCCCGCGAACGACAGCAGGCCGAGCACCAGCACCATCGGCGCCTGGCTGGAGAACCGGGCGGCGATCGGCGGCACGAAGAGGCTGACCGGGACGCCGAGCAGCATCGAGATGGCGAGCAGCATGCCCGCGGTGTTCCGGTCGACGCCGGCGTCGATGAGCATCGCGGGCAGCCAGCCCATGACGGTGTAGGCGAACAGCGACTGCAGGCCGAAGAACACCGTGATGACCCACGCCAGCGGGCTGCGCAGCAACGACCGCTTCTCGACCGGGGCGGCCGAGCGCACGACCGCGGCCTCCGAACCGTGGCGGGCGCCGGCGAACCACACGATCACCGCACCGGCCGACAGCAGCGCCCACGAGCCGACGGCCAGGCGCCACGAGCCGAGGAGGTCCTCCAGCCGGGGCGTGAGGGCGGCGGCCAGCGCGGCACCCGCGGCCAGCGCTCCCGTGTAGACACCGGTGATCAGGCCGACCCGCGCCGGGAAGGAAGCCTTCACCACGACCGGGATCAGCACGTTGGACACCGCGATGCCGGCGCAGGCGATGAAGGTGCCGCCCAGCACGACCCACGGACCGTCGATCACGCGCAGCACCAGGCCGAGCGTGAGCACCCCCAGTGACAGTCCGATCGCACGGGCCATGCCGAGGCGGCGACCCAGCCAGGGGGCCGCGAACGCCGCGAAGCCGAAGCAGAGCGCCGGAACGGCCGTCAACGCGCTGGTCCAAGCGGCGGAAACGCCGAGGGCGGCGCGGACATCGCCGAGCACCGAGGCCAGACTGGTGACCGCAGGGCGGAGATTCGCGGCAGCGAGGGCGACCCCGATCGCGAGCAGCGTGGACCCGACCAGCGGAACGTGACGATTCTTGACGACCGTCACCCTGCGACCTGGATCGGTGGCAGTCTGTGCGGCAATGGTCGTCTGCTGAATCATCACGCGCACCACTATCGCAGACATGGGATGTTCGGATGAAAGGATGACGCTGTGCCGTTGGCCACTACCCGACGAGCAGGCCTCGTCGACCAGGTGATCGAGCAGATGCGGGGCGCGATCACCAGCGGCGAATGGCCCGTTGGGCAGCGCATCCCGCCCGAACCCGAGCTGGTCACCGCGCTCGGGGTGGGCAGGAACACGGTTCGCGAAGCCGTGCGCGCTCTTTCGCACGCCGGCCTGCTGGAGGTGCGGCAGGGCGACGGCACGTTCGTCCGCGCGACCAGCGAGATCTCCGGCGCGGTCCGCCGCATGTGCGGCACGGAGCTGAAGGAGGTGCTCCAGGTCCGCCGCACGCTGGAGGTGGAGGGCGCGCGCCTCGCGGCCAAGCACCGCACCGACGCCGAACTGGCCCGCCTTACCGACCTGCTGCGCAAGCGCGACGCGGCGATGGAGGCCGAGCAGTGGGCCGAGGTGATCGAGCACGACACCGCGTTCCACGTGCTGCTCGTGCAGTGCTCGCACAACACGCTCCTGGCGGAGCTCTACCAGGGCTTGACCGAGGCGGTCAAAGCTTCGGTGGCGGCCTCTGTCGACACCACCCAGCCCGGGCAGGACCAGGTGTCGCACACCGGGCTGCTGCACGCGGTCCGCGACGGGGACCAGGAGAAGGCGGCGATCGAGGCGGGCGGGTTCTTCGAGGAGCTGATCGAGAAGTTCTGTTAGGGACTGCGGACCGAACCTGTCCGCATGAGCTCATAGCGTGGGGGCCATGGAGATCACGCCGTTCCGCATCGAGGTCTCACCGGCCGAGGTCGACGACCTCCGCTCCCGCCTCGCGAACACGCGGTGGCCGGAGGACGACCTGCCCGGCGCCGGCTGGTCCTACGGCATCCCGCTGAGCTACCTGCGCCCGCTCGCGGAGTACTGGCGTGACGGGTTCGACTGGCGCGCGCAGGAGGCGCGGCTCAACTCGCACCCGCAGTTCACGACCGAGATCGGCGGACAGCGCCTGCACTTCCTGCACGTGCGCTCGGAGAAGCCCGAAGCGTTGCCGCTGCTGCTGATCCACGGCTGGCCCGGCTCGTTCGTCGAGTTCCTCAACGTGATCGAACCGCTGTCGCAGGACTTCCACCTGGTCATCCCCTCGATCCCGGGTTTCGGCTTCTCCGGGCCCGTCCGCAGGCCCGGCTGGAACGTGCTGCGGGTCGCGTGGGCGTTCGCGAAGCTGATGGAGGGCCTCGGTTACGACCGGTACGGCGCACAGGGCGGCGACTGGGGTTCGGGCATCGCGCAGGAGATCGGCCGGGTCTTCCCCGAGCACGTCGTCGGCGTGCACGTGAACATGCTGCAGACGTTCCGGCCGTCCGGGGTCAACGACCTGCCGCAGGAGGAACTGCGGGCGCTGGAGTCGTTGGACCACTACCAGAAGGAGCTGTCCGGCTACATGCACGTCCAGCGCACCCGGCCCCGGACGCTGGGCTACGGCCTGACCGACTCACCGGTCGGGCAGCTGGCGTGGATCGCGGAGAAGTTCCACGACTGGACGGACAACGAGGGTGTGCCCGAGGACGCGGTGGACCGCGACCAGATGCTGACCAACGTGTCGGTGTACTGGTTCACCGCCACCGCGGGCTCGTCGGCGGCGCTGTACAAGGAGCAGTCCGCGTCGTGGGGGCAGCAGCAGCCGTCGACGGTGCCGACCGGCGTGGCGGTCTTCCCGCACGACATCAGCGCGCCGGTGCGGTCGCTGGCGGAGAAGATCATCCCGTCGATCGTGCACTGGACGGAGTTCGACCGCGGCGGACACTTCGCCGCGATGGAGGAACCGGACCTGCTGGTCCAGGACATCAGGAAGTTCTTCGGGTCGCTGTGATCACTCTTTCGAACCGCGCGCTCAACCGGACGCTGCTGGCGCGGCAGATGCTCCTGGAGCGCGCGAACATGCCCGTCGTGGCCGCCGTCGAGCACCTCGGCGGCCTCCAGGCCCAGGCGCCGGTGCCGCCGTACCTCGCGCTGTGGACGCGGCTCAGGCCGTTCGAGTTCGACGCGCTGAGCGAGCTGATCGTCGACCGCTCGCTGGTGCGGATGACGTTGTGGCGCGGCACGTTGCACCTGATCTCGGCGAACGACGTGTACCTGATGCGCACGGCGTTGCAGCCGGAGCTCGACAAGTGGGCGAAGACGGTGGTGCCACCGGCCACGCGGGTCGAGATCGACCTCGACAAGCTCGCGCGGCTCACGCGCGAGTACGTCGACACCGAGCCGCGCACGGTCGCGGAGATCGGCGCGTTCCTGCGGGAGCGGTTCCCCGCGTGCACGGCGCGGGAGCTGTCGGCGCAGGCGCAGATGCTGGTGCCGATGGTCCAGGTGCCGCCGCGCGGGATCTGGGGCGTGGGCGGCGTTCCGCAGAACGTCGCGATGGCCACGTGGCTCGGCCGGGAACTGCCGTCCGCGGCCGCCGTGCCGGAGCTGATCACGCGGTACCTGCGGGCGTTCGGACCGGCCACGCTCGCGGACGTGCAGGCGTGGTCGCGGCTGACCGGGCTGAAGGCGCACGCGGCCGAGCTGGACCTGGTGGAGTACCGGAACGAGGCCGGCAAGGTGCTGCTGGACGTGCCGGACGGGGTCGTCGTGCCCGAGGACGCGCCCGCGCCCGCACGGCTGCTGCCGGCGTTCGACAACGTGCTGCTGGGGTACGCCGACCGGACGCGGATCATGAGCGAGGAAGCGCGGTCGCGGTGGGGTGCGGTGCGCAACGGGGTCTTCCCGCCGACGTTCCTGGTGGACGGGTTCCTGCACGGCACGTGGAACGTCGTGGAGACCAAGGACACCGCGACGCTCACGATCGAGCCGTACTTCCGGACCTCGAAGAAGCACCTGGCGGGCGTGCTCCGCGAGGCCGAGGCGGTGCTGAAGGTCATGGCGCCCAAGAAGGCGCACGTGATCGTCGCCCCTTAACCGGAGACGACGACCTGCCTGATCACGTCGAGCGCGGCCCTGATCGCGGGCCTCCGCGATGCCTGAGTCCGCCACACCGCGTACAGCTGCCGCGTCGGCGTCGGCCGCAACGGCACCGCGCGCACGTTCTCCGGCACCTCTCCCCTGCCCAGCCGCGGGATCAGCGCGACGCCGATCCCCTTGGCCAGCAACGCCATCTGCGTCCGGTACTCGCCGATCCGGTACGCCAGCTCGGGTTCGATGCCGGCGCCGTGGAACGTCCGCACCAGCCAGTCGAAGCAGACCGTCCCCTCCGGCTGGCACATCCACCGCTGCGCGGCGAGGTCGGCGGGTTCGAGGTGCTCCCGGTGCGCCAACGGGTTGGTGACGGGGATCAGCACCTCGGCGACGTCGGTGCAGATCGGTGTGCGGGACAACGACTCCGGCACCGGCAGCGGGGTGTTCTGCCAGTCGTGCACGATCGCCAGGTCGAGCTCGCCGCGCGCCACGGCCTCGGTGGCCTGGGGCGGGTCGATCTCCTTCAGCCGGACGTCCAGCGCGGGGTGCTGGACGGCGAGTCCGATGAGGACGTCCGGCAGGAGCCCGCGGGCGGCCGTGGCGAACGCGCCGACGCACAGGCGGCCGATCGCGGCACCGCGCTGTTCCTCCAGGGTGACCTCGGCCTCCTCGACGAGCTTGAGCACCTGGCCCGCGGTCTCGGCGAGCAGCTGCGCGGCGTCGGTGAGGCGGACACCGCGGCCCTGGCGTTCCAGCAGCGTGGTGCGGGTTTCCCGTTCGAGCTTCGCGATCTGCTGCGAGACCGCGGACGGGGTGTAGCCGAGCACCTCGGCGGCGGCACCGACCGTGCCGTGCACGGCGACGGCGTGCAGCGCCTTCAGCCTTCCCAGATCGAGCATGTAGCGATGCTAAACCCATAACCTAAGCAAGCAGAACTAGTGCTAAACAGTCGACGTCTGCAAGCTCGACGTCATGAGTACGCGCCACGTCCTGCTCGCCACCCTCGTCGCCGCCATCTGGGGCTTCAACTTCGTTGTGCTGAAGGTCGGCCTGGACGAGTTCCCGCCGATCCTGTTCTCCGCCCTGCGCTTCCTCGCGGCGGCCGTGCCCGCGATCTTCTTCGTCGGACGGCCGTCGGTGGCGTGGAAGTGGGTCGTCTCGGTCGGGCTGGTGCTGGGCGTCGCGAAGTTCAGCTTCCTGTTCATCGGCCTCAAGGCAGGCATGCCGGCCGGGCTGTCGAGCCTGGTGCTGCAGAGCCAGGTGATCTTCACCGCCGTGTTCGCCGCCGTCGTCCTGCGCGAACGGCCGAAGCCGGTGCAGATCACCGGCATCGCGCTCGCGGTCGCCGGGATCGGGCTGATCGCGTGGGACTACGGGCTGTCCTCGCCGCTGCTCGGGTTCGCGCTGGTGATCGCCGCGGCGGTGTGCTGGGGCGTGTCGAACGTGCTGATGCGGTACGCGCGGCCCGCCGACACGCTGCGGTTCATGGTGTGGGTGAGCGCGGTGGCGGTGCTGCCGCTGTTCGCGCTGTCGCTGCTGACCGAGGACGTGTCCGCGCTCGGCCGCCTGAACTGGGCGGGCGTCGGCGCGATCGGGTACGTCTCGTGGATCTCGACGCTGCTCGGGTTCGGCGTGTGGGGGTTCCTGCTGCGCAGGTACGAATCGTCGGTGGTCGCGCCGTTCTCGTTGCTGGTGCCCGTGTTCGGGATGTTCTCGGCGTGGGCGTTCCTCGGCGAGGACCTGAGCGGGCTGCAGGCGGCGGCCGGTGGCCTGGTGCTCGCCGGGCTGGCTATCCCGCAGCTGGTGGGGCGCCGGGCGGCACGAACGGAAGTCCCGCGGGAGCCCCTCGTTCCAGCAGGTCGATGACGGCCTTGGTGTCGAGGTTCTCCGCGACCAGGTCGCCCAGCAGGTTCAGCTGGGCCTCACGGGCGGCGGAGAAGCTCACCTCACCGGGCACGAAGTCGCGGCCCGCGCGTTCGGCGGCCCAGACGAGGAACCTGCGGCGGAACGCGTCGTTCTCCAGCAGCCCGTGCCAGTGCGTGCCGAGCACGCGGTCGGTCTGCGCGCCCTCCTCGCAGATCAACGGCCGCTCGGTGCTGCGGACGACCTGACCGTGGTGGATCTCGTACCCGGTGACGGGCTCGTCCCACGCCGTACCCGTTGGCGTGGCAAGGGTCTTCTCGGCCTGGAAGCGGATGTCGACGTCGAGCAGGCCGAGCCCTTCGGTCACGCCGTTCCTGGCCTCGACGTCGTCCTCGATCCGCTTCGACAGCATCTGGAAGCCGCCGCAGATGCCCAGGACCGGACCGTCGAACCGCCCGATCGCCGCCGCCAGACCGGTCTCGCGCAACCACGCGAGGTCCGACACGGTCGCCTTGGAACCGGGCAGCACCACCAGGTCCGCGTCCGCCAGCCGTGACGGCTCGGTCACGAACCGCACGGAAACCCCCGGCTCGCAGGCCAGCGCCTCGACGTCGGTGGCGTTGGAGATGCGCGGCAACCGGATCACGGCCACCCGCAGCCAGTCCCTCACCGGCGGCCGCGGCCGGCCGACCACGCCGTCGGCGTTGTAGGACAACGAGTCCTCGGCGTCGAGCCACAGCTCCTCGCGCCACGGCAGCACGCCGAGCACCGGCCGTCCGGTCAACGCCCTGAGCTGGTGCAGCCCCGGTTCGAGCAACCGCTGGTCACCGCGGAACTTGTTGACGACGAAGCCGGACACCAGCGCCTGGTCGGCCGCGTCCAGCACCGCCACCGTGCCGAAGAGGTGCGCGAACACCCCGCCGCGGTCGATGTCGCCGACGACCAGGACGGGCAGGTTCGCCCGCGTCGCCAGCCCCATGTTCGCGATGTCGTTCGCCCGCAGGTTGATCTCGGCAGGCGATCCGGCGCCCTCGCAGACCACGACCTCGTGCTCGGCGCGCAGTCCGTCCAAAGTAGACATCACGGTGTCGAGCAGCTGCTGCTTGCGCACCCGGTAGCTCAACGCCGACACCTCGCCGACCGCCTTGCCGAGCACCACGACCTGGGACGTGCGGTCACTGCCCGGCTTCAGCAGCACGGGGTTGAACCGCACGCTCGGCTCCTTGAACGCCGCCCGCGCCTGCAACGCCTGCGCCCGCCCGATCTCCCCGCCGTCAAGTGTGACGAAGGAGTTGTTGGACATGTTCTGCGCCTTGAACGGCACGACGTCCACGCCCTGGCGTGCCAGAAAGCGGCACAGGCCGGCGACCAGAACGCTCTTGCCAGCGTCCGAGGTCGTCCCACAGATCAACATCGCGCCCCGCATGGACGCCAATGCTGCCATCATCACCCACATGGTCACCGTCGTCCTCGTGCACAGCCCGTTCCTCGGCCCGTCGAGCATGCGTCCGCTCGCCGACGAACTGGCCTCCGACGGGGCGACCGTGCTGCTGGTCGACCTGCAGATGACCGTCAACGAGGCCCCGGTGCACCAGCGGCTGATCGGCGCCTTCGTCGACGCCCTGGAGGACTCGGGTGTCGCCGGTCCCCTGGTCCTGGTGGGGCACAGCGGCGCCGGACCGCTGCTGCCGGCCTTCGCCGACGCCCTCGAACTGGACGTGGCCGGGCTGGTGTTCCTCGACTCCGACCTGCCGACGCCGGGCCGGGCGTGGCGCGAGACCGTGGCTCCCGGTCTGGTCAGCCAGGTCAAGGCCTCGGTGCGCGACAGCAGGCTGCCGCGCTGGGACCGGTGGTTCGCCGAGGACCCGTTGCGGCTGGTGCCCGCGGAACTGCGCGAGGAGATGCGTGACGAGGCACCCGAGGTGCCGTGGGAGTTCCTGAAGGAGCAGCGCCCGGTCGTCGAGTGGTCCGGGGCGTGCGGGTACGTGCTGCTGTCTTCGGCCTACGACGACGCAGCGGACCAGGCCGAAGCGCTGGGGTGGCCGGTCGAGCGCGTCGAGTCGCACCACCTGGCGGCCGCGACGTCGCCCTCGACGGTCGCGGCCGCGCTGACGGCAGTCATCAGCAGACTGTGAGGATCTCCGCGCCCGTGTCGGTGACGACGATGGTGTGCTCGAACTGCGCGGTCCAGCTCTTGTCCTTCGTGGTGACGGTCCAGCCGTCGTCCCACATGTCGTGCTCGTAGTCGCCGAGCGTGATCATCGGCTCGATCGTGAACGTCATGCCCGGTTCGAGCACGGTCTTCATCGACGGCTCGTCGTAGTGCAGCACCACGAGCCCGCTGTGGAACGAGCGGCCGATGCCGTGGCCGGTGAAGTCGCGGACCACGCCGTAGCCGAAGCGCTTGGCGTAGGCCTCGATCACGCGGCCGATGACGTTGATCTCGCGGCCGGGCTTCACGGCCTTGATCGCGCGCATGGTCGCCTCGTGCGTGCGCTCGACCAGCAGCCGGTTCTCCTCGGCGACGTTGCCCGCGAGGAAGGTGGCGTTCGTGTCGCCGTGCACGCCACCGATGAACGCCGTCACGTCGATGTTCACGATGTCGCCGTCCTCGACGACCGTGGAGTCCGGGATGCCGTGGCAGATGACCTCGTTGAGCGAGGTGCAGCACGACTTCGGGAAGCCGCGGTAGCCCAGCGTCGACGGGTACGCGCCGTTGTCGCACAGGAACTCGTGCGCCACCGCGTCGATCTCGTCGGTGGTCACGCCCGGGACGACGACCTTGCCGGCTTCCTGCAGCGCCTGCGCCGCGAGACGGCCGGCGACCCGCATGGCCTCGATGATCTCCGGCGTCTGCACCCACGGGTCGGTGCCGCGCTGCGGCGCGGGCTTGTCCACGTACTCGGGACGCACGATGCGCGAGGGCACCTGACGCCGCGGAGACTGGACACCGGGTTGCAGCGGAGCACGAACAGCCATGTGCCCCAGCCTACTTGGCGACGACGGAACCGCCTCGGACCTGGTCCTCGCCCCGTATCCACGGCGGTTCGGCGGGCATGTCCCGTTCGACCGACTCACGGGGAGCCGGCAGCAGGACACCCGCGCGGAGCAGGCGCTCCCGCAACGTGTGCAGGTCTGGTCGAGTCATCACGGCACCGCCTTCAGGAACCTCGCCGCCACCTCCACGGCCGGAGTAGAAGTCTCACCGCTCAGGACCAGCGTCGCGAACGCGAGATCGCCTCGATAGCCCATGAACCACCCGTGTGAGTGCACGCCGTCACCGAACTGCGCGGTACCAGTCTTACCGCGAACATCGCCAAGAGGCTTGAGTTGCGGTGCAGTCCCGTACTCGACGACCTCGCGCATCATCTGCCGCACCGGGTCGAGCGCGGCAGCCGACGGAGCGGCGGGTTGTTTGTCCGCTTTGGTGTCCTTGCCGCGCACCAGCTGCGGCACCGGCATCGAGCCCTTGGCGATCGACGCCGCCACCAGCGCCATGCCGAACGGCGACGCCAGCACCTTGCCCTGGCCGAACGCGTCCTCCGCCCGTTCCACCACGTCGGTCGCGGGCGGCACGGAACCGGTGATCGTGGTCAGGCCCGCGACGTCGAAGTCGACGCCGAGCCCGAGCGACAGCGCGGTGTTGGTCAGCAGGTCCGCCGGCATGTCGACGGCGAGCTGCGCGAACGTGGTGTTGCAGGAGAACGCGAACGCGGACCGCAGCGGGATGGTGCCCTTGTCGAACTCGTTGGAGTTCGGCACGATCCGCCGCCCGTCGATGGTGGTCTTGCCGGGGCACGGCAGCGGTGTGTCGGCGTTGACCTTGCCGGAGGAGATCGCGGCGAGCGCGGTCACGGCCTTCTGCGTGGAGCCCGGCGGGAAGCGGCCGGTCAGCGAGATCGCGCCCTGGGCGTCGGCCGGGTCGTTCTGCGCGACCGCCAGGATGTCGCCGGTGGACGGCTGGATGGCGACCAGCACGGTCGGTTGCTGCAGCGGTTCGACGGCGTCCTCGGCGGCGGCCTGGATCGCGCGGGACAGCGCGATGTTCACGGCCTTGGCGGGCTCTGGCGCCTTCGAGAACAGCTCGTCGACCTCGTTGCCCTGCGCGTTGACCGTGGCGATCCGGAACCCGGCGTTGCCCGCGATGTCGCCCTCGACCAGCTTGCGCACGGCGGGCAGCACCTGGGCACCGAAGTTGCGGCTCGGCGCGAGCAACGACGTCTGCGAGCTGAACCGCACGCCCGGCAGGTCGTAGATCTTCGGCTTCACCGACTGGTAGTCCGGGTCCCGCAGCGCCGCCACCTGGTAGGCCTGACCGTCGGGGGTCTTGCCGACGCCCTCGGTGATCGACTGCTGGGTGATCGCCTTGTCGAGCGGGTTCAGCGCGTCGGCGAGCGCCTTGGCGACGTTGCCGACGTCACCGGCCTCCTTCGCGACGAGCAGGACCGACACGACGCGTTCTGGCGCCAGCAACGGCGTGCCCTCGCGGTCGAGCACCGGCGCCGGGTCGGGCCTGAGCTCGGTGACCTTGATCGTCTGCTGCGGCGCGAGCTTCGGGTGCGCCACCGACGACTGCCAGTGCACCTTCCAGAAGTCGCCCTCCTGCCGCACGTCGAACTTGGTCGAGTAGGTCCAGTGCCGGTTGTTGTCGAGGTCCCAGTCGAGGCTGACGCTCGCCTCCGACGCCGTCTCGCCGTTCTTGCGGATCTGGTCGACCTTGCTGGTGAGCCCCTTGGGCTTCAACGCGCCCCGGAACTTGTCCAGCGTCTCCTTGGCGTCGTTCGGGTTGTCGGTCAGGTTCGCCGCACCCTGGACGTCACCGGACGCGAGCTTCGCCAGGAAGTCGCCGGTGATCTCCGGGGCTCCCGGTTCGGACCTGAACAGGCCGCAGCCGCTCAGCGTCAGGGTCAGTACCGTGATCGTCGCGAGAAGGCGCACCCGCGCGAGTATGCCCGTTCAGAACAGGACAGTGGCGTACTGACCCACCTGTTCGAACCCGATTCGCCGGTACGCGGCCTGCGCGACGTGGTTGTAGCCGTTCACGTAGAGGCTGGCGGTGCGGTTGAGGACACGCGTGAGCCGGTCGGCCACCGCCGCCGTGCCCGCGGTGCCGATGCCCTCACCACGCCGGTCCGGCCGCACCCAGACGCCCTGGATCTGACCGACCCTGCTGGACATGGCACCGATCTCGGCCTTGAAGACGACCTCACCGTTCTCGAACCGCGCGAACGCCCGGCCCGCGGCGATCAGCTCGCTCACCCTCGCCCGGTAGCCCGCGCCGCCGTCCTCAGCGCACGGGTCGATGCCGACCTCCTCGACGAACATCGAGATCGCGGCCGGCAGGTAGCGGTTGAACTCGCTCGGGCGGACCTGGCGGACCAGCGGGTCCGGGGTGATCTTCGGGCTGCCGGAGATCGCCATCAACGGCTGGTCGCCGCGCACCTCGCGGGCCGGGCCCCAGTCCGGCTGGAGCTCCTCCCAGAGAGTCAACACCTGTTCAGCCGGGCCGACGAGGCTGGAGCACATGCGGCCGCGCCTTCTCGCCCGGTCGGCGAACATCCGCATCGCGCCGGCGCTGCCCTTGAGGGGGATGAGGTTCGGGCCGGAGAAGCACAGGCCGTCGACCTTGCCCCTGATCGGGCGGGAGTCGGAACCCCACATCTCGCCGCCCAGGCGCCACGGGTCCAGGCCGGCTATCTCCACTCTGGCGGCGACCATGCACGCAGCTACGGGGTCGCTGTCGAACACCCCGCGTACGTCGATCAGGTCTCGCTCGTCGAGTACCCGCGCTCCGGCCAGCCTCAGCACGTCACCTAGCGTGCCAGATTGGGCGTGTGTGTGGCATCAGCCAACAGTGCGCACCGCCCGTGACCGTCCGCACCTGCTGGAACGCACGCGGGGACCTTTCGTACGCTCCAACGGTACGAAAGCTCCCCGCGTGCGCTTCAACAGACGCGTCAGCCGACCATGACGGCTGGGGCGCCGCCCTCTACCGGTTCCATCTCCTCTGCGAGGCGCATCGCCTCTTCGATGAGGGTTTCCACGATCGCGTGTTCCGGGACGGTCTTGATGACCTTGCCCTTGACGAAGATCTGGCCCTTGCCGTTGCCGGAGGCGACGCCCAGGTCGGCCTCGCGGGCCTCGCCGGGGCCGTTCACGACGCAGCCCATGACGGCGACGCGCAACGGCACCTCCATGCCCTCCAGGCCCGCGGTGACCTGCTCGGCGAGCGTGTACACGTCGACCTGGGCGCGGCCGCAGGACGGGCAGGACACGATCTCCAGCTTGCGCGGGCGCAGGTTGAGCGACTGGAGGATCTGGTGGCCGACCTTGATCTCCTCGACCGGCGGGGCGCTCAACGACACGCGGATGGTGTCGCCGATGCCCTGGCGGAGCAGGGCGCCGAACGCCACGGCGGACTTGATGGTGCCCTGGAACGCGGGACCGGCCTCCGTGACGCCGAGGTGGAGCGGGTAGTCGCACTGTTCCGCGAGGAGTTCGTAGGCGCGGATCATGACCACGGGGTCGTTGTGCTTCACCGAGATCTTGATGTCGTGGAAGTCGTGCTCCGCGAAGAGCGAGGCCTCCCACATCGCGCTCTCGGCGAGGGCCTCCGGGGTGGCCTTGCCGTACTTCTGCAGCAGGCGCGGGTCCAGGGAGCCCGCGTTCACGCCGATGCGGATCGGGGTGCCGTGGTCGCGTGCGGCGGCCGCGATTTCCTTCACCTGGTCGTCGAACTTGCGGATGTTGCCCGGGTTCACGCGGACCGCTGCGCAGCCCGCTTCGATGGCGGCGAAGACGTACTTCGGCTGGAAGTGGATGTCCGCGATCACCGGGATCTGGGACTTCTTGGCGATCGCGGGCAGCGCGTCGGCGTCGTCCTGGGACGGGCAGGCGACCCGGACGATGTCGCAGCCCGCGGCGGTGAGTTCCGCGATCTGCTGCAGCGTCGCGTTGACGTCCGACGTCAGGGTCGTCGTCATCGACTGGACGGAGACGGGGAACTCGCTGCCGACACCGACGTTGCCCACCATCAGCTGCCTGGTCTTGCGGCGTTCCGACAGCACCGGCGGCGGCAGTGCCGGCATTCCGAGCATCACGCCGTCACTCATGGGTTGTGCACCTTTCCGTTTTCACTGCAACCTGATCGGGTTGACGATGTCTGCGGTCACGGTCAGCAGCGTGATGGCGCCGCCGATGAAGATGACCACGTAGGTGAGCGGCAACAGGCGCATGTAGTTGACCGGGGCGCCGGCGGGCATGCCGCGCAGCTTCCTCAACCAGTCTCGCACCCGTTCGTAGAGGTTGACGGCGATGTGACCACCGTCAAGCGGCAGCAGCGGCAGGAGGTTGAACACACCGACGAAGAAGTTCAGGCCCGCCAGCATCAGGATGAAGAACGCCCAGAGGCCCCGTTCCGCCGCGTCGCCGCCGAGGCGGGAGGCGCCGACGACCGAGATCGGGGTGTCGAGGTCGCGCTCGCCGCCGCCGATGGCCTTGACCACGGCCGGGATGCGCTCCGGGAAGCGCATGAGGCCCTTCCAGGTGTTCACGAACATGTCACCGGTGAAGGACACGGCGGCCGGGATCGCGTCGATCGGGCCGTAGGTGAAGGCCTGCTGGACGATCACGCCGATGGCGCCGACCTGCTTGACCTCCACGCCGCCCTTGCCGTTGGCGATCTGGCGGGTGACCTTGGGCACGTCGACGGTCAGCGCGATCTCCTTGCCGTCGCGCAGCACCTTGAACTCGTTCGGGCCGCTGAGGTCGCGGGTGACCTTCTGCATGTCCGACCAGGTGGCGATCGGCTTGCCCGCGATCGAGACGATCTGGTCGCCCGGCTTGAGGCCCGCGCTCTTCGCGGGCGACGGCGCGCCGGCGGGGCAGGGCGCGTCGATCGGGACGGTGTAGTCCTGGACGCAGTCGGCGACCTGGGCCAGCACCGGCACGTCCTTGTTGTTCGGCAGGCCCAGCGACATCGCGAGGATCAGCAGGATGACGAAGCCGAGCAGGAAGTGCGTGATCGACCCGGCGGACAGCACGACGACGCGCTTCCACACCTTCTGCTTGTAGAACGCGCGCGGCTGGTCGTCCGGGTGGACCTCCTCCAGCGCGGTCATACCGGTGATCTCGCAGAAGCCGCCGGCCGGGATCGCCTTCAGGCCGTACTCGGTCTCGCCCTTGCGGAACGAGAACAGCTTCGGGCCGAAGCCGATGAAGTAGCGGGTGACCTTCATGCCGAAGGCCTTCGCGGTCAGCAGGTGCCCGAACTCGTGCAGCGCGATGGACACCGCGATGCCGAACGCGAACAACAGCACACCGAGGACGTTGATGATCGAGTTCACGAGGTCAGTTCCTTCCAACCAGCTCGCGGGCACGTGCGCGTGCCCAGTCCTCGGCGGCCAGGACCTCCGCGACGTCCGCGGGGTCGGTCTGCCAGTCGTTCGCCTCGCCGAGAACCTGGCCGATGGTGTCCACGATCGACAGGAACGACGTCCTGCCCGCGACGAAGGCGGCCAGGGCCTCTTCGTTCGCGGCGTTGTAGATCGCGGGCAGACAGCCACCGCCGCCGCCCGCCTGCCTGGCGAGCTCGACCGCGGGGAACGTGACGCTGTCCACCGGTTCGAACGTCCACGAGGTGGCGGTGTCAAAGGTACAGGCGGCCGCGGCACCGGCGACGCGCTCGGGCCACCCGAGGCCGAGCGAGATGGGCAGGCGCATGTCCGGCGGCGACGCCTGCGCGAGCGTCGAGCCGTCGGTGAAGGTCACCATCGAGTGAATGATCGACTGCGGGTGCACCACGACGTCGATGCGGTCGTACGGCACCCCGAACAGCAGGTGCGCCTCGATCAGTTCGAGGCCCTTGTTCACCAGGTTCGCGGAGTTGATCGTGACGACCTGGCCCATGGACCACGTCGGGTGCGCCATGGCCTGCTGCACGGTGATGTCGGCCAGCTCCGCGCGGGTCCTGCCGCGGAACGGCCCGCCGGACGCCGTCAGCACCAGCTTGTGCACCTCGTGCGGCGCGCCGCCCCGCAGGCACTGCGCGAGCGCCGAGTGCTCCGAGTCGACCGGCACGATCTGGTCGGGCTTGGCGGCCTTCAGCACGAGCGGCCCGCCCGCGATGAGCGACTCCTTGTTGGCGAGGGCGAGCGTGGCGCCGGTCTCCAGCGCCTTGAGCGACGGCTCCAGGCCGCGCGACCCGTCCATGCCGTTGAGCACGACGTCCGCGGGACAGGCCTCGATCAGATCGACCATGCTGGTCAGCGTCTTGACGCCGGGGACCTCGGCACCGTTGGCCACGGCGACGGTGGTGACGCCGAACTCGGCTGCCTGCTGCTTGAGCAGGTCCAGCTGACGCCCGCCCGCGCCGAGCCCGACGACCTGGAAGCGGTCGCGGTTGCGCCGGATGACGTCGAGCGCCTGGGTCCCGATGGAGCCGGTCGAGCCCAGGATCAGGACAGTGCGTGGAGTACTCATCGCTCCTCATTGTTCCGGAGAGTGCCTGAGAGCCCGGCACAGCCCGTTACTTTGATAACGGAGTGGTTTTGGAGGCGTGAAGTCGCCAGTTCGTGGGCATTCCATCCTCGACAAGCGGATGGAAGGAGACTCTCCGTGGGCATCCTGGGATGGATTGTGCTCGGTCTGCTGGCCGGCGCCATCGCCAAGGCCATCATGCCTGGTAACGACCCCGGCGGCTTCATCATCACGATGCTGCTGGGCATCGTGGGCGCGATTCTCGGTGGCTTCATCGGATCCGCGCTCTTCGGGACCGACCTCGGTTCGTTCTTCGAGATCAGGACCTGGTTGCTGGCGATCGTCGGATCGCTCATCCTGCTCGGCATCTACCGCCTGGTGACCGGCAGGCGAAGTCACGTATAGGCACTGAGACGTTTGAGGCCGTTCGGGTGTCACCCGAACGGCCTCACGTCTGCCGTGCCGAGCGCACGCGGGGAGCTTTCGTACGCTCGGAGCGCACGAAAGGGCCCCGCGTGCAGTCGGAAACGGCTAGTTCGCGATGCCCGCGTCGCGGGCCAGGAGGGCCGCTTGGACGCGGTTCGTCAGGCCCAGCTTGGCCAGCAGCCGCGACACGTACGTCTTCACGGTCGCCTCGGACATGTGCAGCTTCGCCCCGACGTCGGCGTTGGACATGCCCTGCCCGAGCAGCGCCAGCACCTCGACCTCGCGTTCGGTGAGCCCGGCGACGGCCTTCTGCGCCTCCTGCCGCTTCGGCTGGCCTGAAGTGGCGACCATGCCGACCACCCGCGAGGTGACCATCGGCGACAGATAAGCCTCACCGTTGTGCACCGCGCGCACGGCCCGCAGCAGCTCCTCAGGCGCCGAGTCCTTCAGCAGGAACCCGGCAGCGCCGTCGGACAGGGCTCGCACGATGTTCTCGTCCTCGCCGAACGTCGTCAGCATCACGACCCGCACGGACGGTGCGACGATCCGCAGCTCGCGGGCGCACGCCAGGCCGTCCATCCGCGGCATGCGGATGTCCAGCACCGCCACGTCGACGCGGCGCTCGCGCACGATCTGCAGCGCCTCGCGGCCGTCGCCCGCCTCCTCCACCAGCTCGATGTCGTCCGCGGTGCCGAGGATGGCCTTGATGCCGGCGCGCATCAGCGGTTCGTCGTCGGCGATGAGCACGCGGATCATGGCTTGTCCTTCTGCACGTGGATCTTCTTTTCGACCAGCTTGCCGTCACGGAAGCAGAAGCGCACCACTCGGGTGCCCTTGTCGAGGTAGGACTGCTCGTCGGTGAGGTGGTAGACGCAGTGCGCGCCCGGTGGTTCCGGGGAGGCCTGCGAGCTGCGTTCGCCGGCCACCAGGCGCGGGTCGTCGCCTTGCGGCAGCAGGGCCATCACCTCGGCTTCCGACTGGCCCTCCTGGATCCTGGCGAGGGCGTCGGCCGACACGACCTTGGTGATCGGCTGGGTGCCGAGGTAGGTGAAGCCGCCGATGATGACCGCCAGCACGATGGACGCGCCGGCGATCGAGCCGACGCCCGCCCACTTGCGGATCTGGTGCGTCGGCTGCTCCTCGTCCTGCGCGTCTTCCTCCGGTTCTTCCGGCAGTCCGGTGTCCTCGTACGGCAGCACCGCGGCGATCCGGAAACCGCCCGACGGCAGCGCGCCCACGTGCAGGATGCCGCCCGCCACGCGCACGCGTTCGCTCAGGCCGATGAGTCCGACGCCGGGCTCGCTGGCCGCGGAACCGTTGCGTGACGGGTTGTTCCGCACCTCCACGACCAGCGCGTCCGGCTCGTACTTCACGGTCACCTGCACGGCGGCGCCCGGTGCGTGCTTGGCCGCGTTGGTCAGGCCTTCCTGCGCCACGCGATACGCCGCGTGCGACACCCGTGACGGCAACGGATGCGCTTGCCCGCCACGCACCAACGACACCAAGACCCCGGCCTTGCGCGCGTCGCCCACCAACGAGTCGATGGACTCCACGGTCCGTGTCGCTGGGTCGTCGTCGGGACCGTCCTCTGTCCGCAGCACGCCGATGATCGCCCGCAATTCCTCCATGCCGGTCAGCGCCGCCGAGCGCAGCACCCCGATCGCCTCGCGCTGCTTGTCCCCCAGCGACGGGTCCAGCGCCAGCGCACCCGCGTGCACGGAGATCAGCGACAGCCGGTGGCCGAGGCTGTCGTGCATGTCCTGGGCGATGCGGCTGCGTTCGCGCAGGCGGACCTGCCGCGACAGCATCCGGTGCTCGACCCGCATCCGCGCCTCGCGGTCCTGCATCGCCTGCACCAGCGCCTCGCGTTGCGCGAGATAGCGGCCCACGAGGAACGGCAGCGCCACGCCGACACCGAAGATCGTGATCAGGATCAGGACCCCGTAGACAGGACCGATGTCGATCGGACCGCGGTCCCAGCTGAACATCACGACGACGAACGTGATCGAGGTCGCCGCCACGGCCTTGACCCACGACTCGGCCCGCCGCCCCGCCGTGTAGCTCAGCACGACCATCAGCGCGGGTCCGAGGAACGGTATCGCCGCGGCCACGATCATGGTCGTCGCCGGCAGCAGGTGCCGCGTCAGCAGCAGCACCACGTAACAGGCGATGAACGCGACGGTCAGCCAGCCGGACGACTTCGCCTGCTCCTGCGCCCACGGTCCCGGCCACAGGTCGAGCACGATCGCGGCGACCATCACGATCACGTCGCCGGCCACGCGCACCGGGGTCAGTGCCTTGAGCCGGGCCAGCGTGTCGGCGCGGAACGCCTCCGCCCTGGTCCGCACAGCGGTAGTCACGCCCCCAAGCTACGAGACGTCCCATGTTCGCGCGGCACGCTGGAGTATCGAATCCGCGCGACGAAAGTTGACGGCCCGTCCAGGTCGCGTGGAAGCGCTTCGACGAGGTTCGAAGGACACCCCCGGACGGGTGCGGGCCTCGGCAGACTCCCTCCTGCACATCGATCTCTCAGGGGGAAACATGAGAAAAGCGCTTTGTGTGCTGTTCGCCGCCGCTTTGGCGCTGGTGTCGTTGCTGGGGACGGCGTCGGCGGCTCCCGGCACGCAGACCAAGTCCGGGGTGACCATCACGGCTCCGGCGACGAACGACGTGTCGGCTCAGGCCCTGTCGTGTCCTTCCGGCGACTTCTGCGCGTGGCCGGTCAGTGACGGCAGCAGCAGCCGCTGCACCTGGGCCGGCGCCGACTCCGACTGGCAGGGCGGGTCGATCCGGTGCTCCTGGTCGTCGTCGCGTCCGGTGCAGGCCGTCTACGACAACGGCAACAGCTCGACCTACGCCGGGGTGTGCATGTACCCGGAGGCGAACTACGGGGGCGACATCGCCTACTACGTGGACCGCGGCCAGCGAGCGCCTGGGTTCCCCGACGTGAACATCCGTTCCCACAAGTGGGTCAGGACCGTCGCGGGCTGTTGGTGATGACGGTTGGGGGTGCTCACCGCCCGGCGGCGAGCACCCTCAGTCCCAGCGGCGTGATCAGGTGCCGCGCGAAGTTCTCCTCGCGCTGGGTGGTGATGAGGCCGGCTTCGCGCAGCACGCCGGTGTGATGGCTCACCGTGGCGGGGGCGACACCCACGAGCTTCGCGAGCTTGGAGGTGGTGCTCCCGCCGACCGCCGACCTCAGGATCGAGGCCCTGGTGGCACCCAGCAGCGCGGTCAGGTGGTCACCGCGCCCGACCGTCCGCAGCCTGGACTCGGTGCGGATCGGGCAGGCCAGCACCGGGCCGGGAGCCAGCTGGTGACGCAGGGCGAAGTAGCACGGGACCAGCACGATCCCCTGCCCGTCGAGGTGCAGGTCCCCGTGGTGCGCGGACTCGACGGACAGCACGGGCCGATCCCACCGGGTGGCGGGTCCGAGCACGTCCAGCAGCCCTTCCGGGCCGTGCCGCAGGTACTGCTGGACCCCCGCCGCCACCTCGGCGCACAGCGCGTCCTCGATCGCCGGCAGGTGCGGCTCGATCACGGACCTGAAGTAGACGCGCAGGGCCTCGGTTTCCACGTGCAGGCGCTGCGGCCGCGTCGACAGGACCGTGTGCAGCGCCGTCCGCAGGTCCGCGTCACGGGCGGCGAGCTCGCGCACGCGTCTGCGCCACGGGTCGAAGGCCAGATCGCCTTCCCGGTGCCGCAGGACCTGGGCACTGCCGACGATCTCCCGCATCACGTCCGGTTCCAGCTTCAACCGCGTGCGCGCGATGTCCCGATCGGTGAAGTAAATGCGCAACTTCGGCACGTCTCCCCCAAGAACTTGCCGGTGTAACCGGAGAAGTCGGGCGAGCGCGGAACCAGATACAGCCCAGCGGTGAAGTCAGGCCAACCGCGCGGCAGATCCGGCCTTGCGGGCCCGCAACGACGCGATCACCACACCGATGACCAGCAACAGCGCGGTCGCCGTCACCATCAACGTCGACAGCGCCACGATCTCCGGCGAGACACCGCGCTTCGAGGCCTGCGCGTAGACGAACACCGGCAGCGTCGTCGACCCGACGCCCGTGAGGTACGACGAGATCACCACGTCGTCGAACGACAGCAGGAACGCGAACGCCCCGCCGGCGACCACCGCGGGCGCCACCAACGGCAGCGTCACGGTCCGGAACGCCGTCCACGGCGAAGCCCCGAGATCGGCGGCCGCCTCCTCCAGCCGAACGTCCATTCCGGACACCCGCGACCGCACCACGACGACCACGAAGCTCAGCGAGAACGCCACGTGCGCGAACAGCAGCGCCCCGAACCCGAGTGGAATCCCGGCGAGCTTCACGAAGAACCCCAGCAGCGCCACGCCCATCACGACCTCGGGCACCACCAGCGGCAGCGACAGCAGCACGGTCCACAACCCGCGACCGGGGAACGCCCGCCGCAGCCCGAACGCCGCCAGCGTCCCGATCACCGTCGAGATCACCGCGGACGCGAGCGCGAGCTGCAGGGTCAGCTGCAACGACGCCAGCACGCGCGTGTCGTCGAACAGCTCGGCGTACCACCGCGTCGACAACCCGCTGATCCTGCTCAGCGACCGGGACGAGTTGAACGACGCCAGTGCGAGCCACACGATCGGCGCGTACAGGAACAGGAAGACGAAGGCGACGACGAGCGCGAGCGCCCACGGACGACGGTTCACAGCACGTCCTCCCCACGCCGTCCGCGCAGCAGGAGCACGAGGACCACCAGCACGAGCAGCAGCACGGCCATCGCCGAGCCCAGCGGCCAGTTGTTGCCACCGCGGAACTGGTCGTCGATCACCGACCCGAACGTCGACTGGTCGACGCCGCCGAGCAGCTTCGGCGTCACGAAGTCACCGGCCGCGGGCACCAGCACCAGCAACGACCCGGCCAGCACACCGGTGAACACCCCCGGCAGCACCACCCGGAAGAACGTCGACGTGCGTCCGTGGCCGAGGTCGTAGGACGCCTCCACCAGCCGGAAGTCGAACCGCTCGCACGCCACGTACAGCGGCAGCACCATGAACGGCAGGAACCCGTACGTGAGCCCGAGAACCACCGCGCCGTGCGTGAGCAGGAACCCGCCGTCCCGGCCCAGCCCCACCCACCCGAGCACGGTGTTGACCAGGCCCTCCCCGTCCAGCAGCGCCTTCCACGCGTAGATCCGCGCGAGGTAGCTCGACCAGAACGGGATGAGCACCGCCGCGAGCAGCACGGTCCGGTACCGGCCGCTGTGCCGGGCGATGAACCAGGCCAGCGGGAAGCCCAGCAGCAGGCACGCGAAAGTCGTCGCCACCGCGTAGGCCAGGGTCCGGCCGAAGATCGGCAGGAACGCCGGGTCGAGCGCCGTCAGGTAGGCCTGCGTCGTCCACGGCAGCACCGCGCGGGCCACGCCGGTGTCCCGCGTGGCGAAGCTGAACTCGACGACGACCACCAACGGCGCGATCAGGAAGATCCCCAGCCACAGCCCGGTGGGCGTGAGCAGGGCGTTGGCCTTCAGCCAGCGTCGCGACACGGAACCAGATCATGCCATGCGAACACCGGTGTACCGTTGTGAACATGAGTGTTCACCTCCTGCGGACGGCCACCTCAGTGCTGCTCAGGGACCCGACAGCGTCGCTGGGCGACGTCGCGAAGGCGGCCGGTGTCGGCAGGACCACACTCCACAAGCGGTTCGCCACCCGATCGGAGCTGATCCACGCGGTCGCCACCGAGGCGCTCGACCTGGTCGACGCGGCCATCTCCAGCGTCCCGCTCGACGCCGAGGACGCGATCGAACAACTCGTCGGGAAGCTGGTGCCGCTGAGCCCGCGCGTCGAGTTCCTGCTGCGGTTCCCGAACCTGCGGGACGACGAGCGGCTGAGCACGCGCCTCACCACCATGGACCAGCCGGTGATCGACCTGATCTCCCGGCTGCGGGGCACGCGGTTGCGCACCGACCTGCCCGCGTGGTGGATCACTCAGACGCTCTACGCCGGCATCTACAGCGCGTGGGAGGGCATCGCCGCCGGACGGCTCGCCCCTCTCGACGCTCCCGGACTCGTGCTCACGACGTTCTACCAGGGGGTAAGCCATGTTGGAGCAGCTCACCGGCCATGAGGACCCGCATCCGGTCTACGAGGCGATCCGCGCGAGGGGGCCGATCTGGGAGGACGGCGGTCTGTACCTCACGACGTCCCACGCGGTGTGCAACAAGATCCTGCGGGACCGCAGGTTCGGCGTGCGGTTCCTGGACAGCTCGCTGCCCGCGATGACGTCGCTGGGCCTGCGGCCGACCTCGTTCCTGGAGGCGGACCCGCCGGACCACACCCGGCTGCGCAGGCTGGCCGCGCCCGCGTTCAGGCCCGAAGATGATCGACTCCTACCGGCCGCGGGTCGAGAAGATCGCGGAGTCGTTGCTGGACAACGACTCCATGGACCTGATCCAGGACTTCGCCACGCCGCTGCCGGTCATGGTGATCAGCGACCTGCTCGGGATCGAGGAGTCCGACACCAGGTCGTTCGCCGAGTTCGGCCTGCGTGCCGCGAGCGGCAGCCCGCTCGGCGGCACCTACGAGCGGATCATGGCGTTGTTCGAGCGGCTGATCCACGAACGCCGGAGGCGGCCGGGCGACGACGTGATCAGCTCGCTGGTCTCGGCCGAGGGCGAGCAGAAGCTCACCTCGGACGAGTTGCTGGGCATGTTGTTGTTGCTGCTCCTGGCCGGGTTCGAGACAACGGTGAACCTGATCGGCAACGGCGCCATGGCGTTCCTGGACCACCCTGAGCAGTGGGAGCTGCTGAAGAGCGCGCCGGACCTGGCTCCCGCCGCGGTCGAGGAGGTGCTGCGGTGGGCGCCGCCGGTCCACTACACCGGCCGCGTGGCGTACCAGGCCGTGCCGGACCTGCACCGGCGGATGCGGCGTGACGACGGGATCTTCCTGATCCTGGCCGCCGCCAACCGCGACCCGGCGGTCTACCCGGACCCGAACCGCTTCGACATCACCCGTGCGCGGCAGCCGGAGCACCTGGCGTTCGGCAGCGGCATCCACTACTGCCTCGGCGCGTCGCTCGCCAGGATGGAGGGGGACGTCGTCTTCCGGGCGCTCGCCGGGAAGTGGCCGCGCATCACCCAGACCGCGGCGGCCACGTTCCGCGAGTCGACGACGATCCGGGGGTTCGCGACCTTTCCCGTCAGCCGGTCTTGACCTTCGTCCAGGCGTCGGCGTACCGGGCTTCGGCCTCACCGCCGAGGTCCTTGGTGAACGGCAGCTTCTTCAGCTGTTCCTCGGAGGGGTAGACCACCGGGTCGTTCAGCAGGTCCTTGTCGATCAGCGGTTTCGCGGCGGCGTTGGGGCTGCCGTAACGCACCGCGTTGGACAGCGCCGCACCCGCTTCCGCACCGAGGACGTAGTCGATGAACCGGTGCGCGTTCCCGGCGTGCGGCGCGTCCTTCGGGATGACCAGGAGGTCCACGTAGGACAGTCCGCCCTCGGCCGGGATCGCGTAGCCGATGTCGCCGTTGGCCGCCTTCGCCTGAAACGCGTCACCGGAGTACGACTGCGCCAGCCGCACCTGGCCGGAGGTCAGCGGTTCGATCACGTCGGAGGTGATCTGCCCGAGCTTCTTCTTCAACGACAGCAGGAAGTTCGCCGCGTCGTCGATCTGCTTCGCGTCGGTGGTGTTCGGGTCGTGGCCGAGCTTGAGCAGGCCGAGCGCCAGGCCGTCGCGGGCCTCGTCGAGGATCGAGCTGCGCCCCTGCGCGGCCGGCAGGTCGTAGGCGTCGAAACCGGCGACCTCGCCGCCGATCTGCGACTTCGAGTACGCGAGGCCCGTGGTGCCCCAGGCCCACGGCACGGAAAACCTGTTGCCGGGGTCGTAGTCGGCCTCGACGAACCGCTGCTCCAGGTTCGCGAGGTTCGGGATCGCGTCGTGGTCCAGCGGCTGCAGCAGGCCGGACCGCAGGAACCGGCGCAGGAAGTTGTCGCTCGGCACGACCAGGTCGTAGCCCGCCTGGCCGGACGCGATCTTGGCTTCCATCTCGTCGTTGGTGGAGAAGTTGTCGTACGTGACCTCGATGCCGGAGATCTTCTGGAAGCCCGGCAACGTCTCCGGCGCGATGTAGTCGGTCCAGTTGTAGAAGTTGAGCTTCGGCTCGTCCCTGAGGTTCGTGGCCTTGGCGGCGCTCGTGCCACCGCCGCCGGTCGGCGCCGGGCCGACGGCGCAGGCCGCCAGCGCGAAGTACGCCATCGAGCCCAGCATCGCGCGCCGGGTCACGCGCGGGCTGTTCAGGTCCCACAGCCGGGCGATCCGGAGCTGCTCAGCCATCGGAGGGGTCCAGCAGCACGGTGAACCGGGGGTCCCACGCCACCCGCACCGGCTGGCCCGGCGCGCCCGCGTCGTCGATGCGCTGGGCGTTCTGCACGAACGCCACCAGCTCGCCGCCGGGCGTGCCCACGACGAACTGGGTCGACACACCGGTGTAGACGACGTCCTGGACGACGCCCTGCAGCACGCACCAGCCGGTCGGCGGCTCAGTGGTGGTGTTGAACAGGTGCACCTTCTCCGGCCGCACGGTCGCGGCGACCTTCTGGCCGTGGCGCACGCCGCCGGAGAACTTCGCGCGGAGGTTCGTGGCGCCCGCAGCGGTGAGAGCGGCGAACTCACCGTCCACACCGGACACCTCGGCGTCGAGGATGTTGGACGTGCCGATGAAGCCGGCGACGAACCGGGTCGCGGGGCGTTCGTAGACGTCCTCGGGGTAGCCGACCTGCTCGATGCGGCCCGCGTTCATCACGGCGATGCGGTGCGAGAGGACCAGCGCCTCTTCCTGGTCGTGCGTGACGTAGAGGAACGTCGTGCCGACCTCGCGCTGGATGCGCATCAGCTCGATCTGCAGCTCCTTGCGGAGCTTGGCGTCGAGCGCGCCGAGCGGCTCGTCCAGCAGGAGCAGCTGCGGTCCGGCGGCGAGCGCACGGGCGATGGCGACGCGCTGCTGCTGACCGCCGGACAGCTGCGCCGGCCTGCGCTCGGCGAACTGGGACAGCCGCACCAGTTCGAGGTGCTCGCCGACCCGCCTCTTCAGCTCCTCACCGCGGATCTTCTTGCGCTTCAGGCCGTAGGCGACGTTGTCCCACACCGACATGTGCGGGAACAGCGCGTAGGACTGGAAGACCGTGTTGACGTCCCGGCGGTACGGAGGGACGCCCACCATGTCGTTGCCGTCGAGCTCGATGCGGCCTTCGTCCGGATCGACGAAGCCCGCGATCATGCGCAGCACCGTCGTCTTGCCGCAGCCCGACGGGCCGAGAACCGAGAAGAACTCGCCTTCGTGGACGTTCAGCGAGATGCCGTCGACCGCCACCTGGTCGGAGAACCGCTTGCGCACCCCGTGCAGACCGATCTCGACGGGAGCGAACGTGTCCGGGGTGGAGGCCTCGGCGGGAGAGAAGCCGGTCAAGTCGAGGCGCCTTCGGAGATCGGACGGGTGGGCCGCGTCGAGCGTAGACGGCGTGCGACTGCACCGGTAAGTCGTACGCGCGCGACCTCACACATCCGTGCTCACTCACATGTGCGACGATGACCGGGTAATCCGGATGAGCAGTGGAGGAAACCGTGGCTTCGTCCTCGGAACTGGACAAGCGTCCTGCCGTCGACCCTCACGAGGAGCCGTCGCACGAGTGGGGCTGGCACGGCACGCTGCCCGGCGCCGTGCGCTGGGGCGGAATCCTCTCCGCGGTCTTCCTGTTCCTGATGCTGGTGTTCCGCAACCACCACGGCAACACCGAGAACATCTACCTGGTCGTCACGATCGTGGTCATCGTCGCGGGCCTGGTGTGGGACGCCGCGCGCAAGCGCACGTCCTGGCGCCGCTAGACCGCCGTCAGCACGATCTTGCCCTGGGTGCGGCCCGTCTCGCCCAGGGCATGTGCTTTTCCGGCGTCTTCCAGCCCGAACACGGCGTCGACGTGCACCCTCAGCGCGCCGCGGTCGACCAGCGCGGTGATCGCCTCCAGTCCCGCGCGGTCCGGTTCGACCAGGATCGGGCTGATCCTGATGTCGTCGCGCCGCACGCCGTCCACACCGGACGGCACACCGACGAACAGTCCGCCGCCGCGCACCGGATCCGGTGACGCGCCGCCGACGAGGTCCACGAACACGTCGATGTCGTTCCGGTCGTAGTCGGCCTGCGTGTAGTCGATCACCTCGTCCGCGCCGAGGTCCTTCAGGAACGCGTGCTTGGGCGCACGCGCGGTGCCGACCACGTGAGCGCCGCGCGCCTTCGCGATCTGGACCGCCAGGTGACCCACCCCGCCCGCCGCGGCCGTGACCAGCACCTTCTGCCCCGGCTGCACGTCAGCGGTGTCGACGAGGATCTGCCACGCGGTGAGCGCGGCCAGCGGCAGCGCACCCGCCTCGACGTGGGTCAGCCCCTTCGGCTTCCTCGCGAAGTGCCGGGACGGCGCGGTGACGTACTCGGCGTAGGCGCTCGCGGCCTGCGGGAAGCGCGGCATGCCGTAGACCTCGTCGCCGGGCCTGAGCGTCGTCACCCCGAAACCCACCTCCTCGACGACTCCCGAGACGTCCCAGCCGAGGACCAGCGGAAACGTCTGCAGACCGGCCATGCCGCCGCCCGCGCGGGTCTTCCAGTCGACCGGGTTGACGCCGGCCGCGTGCACCCTGACCAGCACCTCCGTCGGCAGCGGGATCGGCTTGGGCAGGTCGGTCAGGGTCAGAGGGCCGCCGAACTCGTTCTGGATGATCGCTCGCATGCACACCAGCTTCGGAGATCTGGTCTCCGCTTGCAATTAGGCACTATCTGGTGCACTGGGTACCTGGTAGAAACCATGGCGTGATCAGGGACGTTTATCTCAAGATGTGCCCG
>Ga0070710_10000148_pt1 | contig 32494 bp, 24 predicted proteins | sample LARL52metaG_FD_65454 | JGI IMG/M metagenome (GOLD analysis project Ga0070710, IMG submission 65454) | Corn, switchgrass and miscanthus rhizosphere microbial communities from Kellogg Biological Station, Michigan, USA - LAR L5-2 metaG | ecosystem: Host-associated > Plants > Roots > Rhizosphere ...
GAGCCGGGACAGGTCGGTCGCCACCGCGCCGTTCACGAAGTCGTTCGAGAACGTCTCGCCGCGCAACGGGTGGCGGTTGGTCTGGCTGTCGACGGTGATGGCGGAGTCGACCGCGATCTGGTTGGCGGCGGCCTCGTAACCGGGGGTGTTCCGCGCGCCCTGCTCGTTGACCGCGATGTTGTGGTCGATCGACTGCAGGACACCGGCCTGGGCAGGGCTCGGCTTGCCGCCCTGGGCCGCGATGTCGGCTTCGAGCTTGGCCTTCGCCTCCTTGAGGTCCTGGTTGAGCTCGGGCTTCGGCAGCAGGTTCGTGTGGATGTCGACGAGCTCTTTGCCCGCGAACTCGTTCATCGACTTGCCGAGGCCGTTGTACTCGGCATCCGCCTTGCTGAACTTCACGTCCGGGTCGACGAGCGGGACGACCGCGTCGATGAACAGGTTCGGCTCGGGCCCGTAGGGCAGCAACGGATGCGTGTCGCCCTGCCGGACGCGCGCGTCCATGTCGTTCTTCATGGCCTGCTCGAAGCGCGCCGGGAAGTCGGGCTTCCTGATCTCCGCCTCGGCCTTGTCCAGCGCCTTCTCGAGCTTCGCCTTCTCGTCCCCGTCGAGCTTGGGGAGGTCGTTCTGGCGCTGGTTGTCGATGCGGGTCTGGACGTCCTTCACCAGCGCTTCGGGGTCACCGACGCGGTAGCCGCCCGTGTACATCAGCGGGCGGACCGGGCCGGCGTCGGTGTTCAGCGAGTCGGCGACGTGGTTGAAGATGTCCTTGCCGGACGGCACCTGCCGGGAACCGGTGTCGAAGTCCTGAATGGACAGGTACGGGTGCGTGCCCTTGCCGACCATCGCGCCGACCGCGAACTTGTTGGCGGCGCTGTTCATCGTGTTGTTGCGCATGTCGCCGTACGGGAAGCCGCCCTTGTCGGGCGTCGGCGGCAGCTGCACGAGCGCGATCGGCTCGGTCCGGCCGGAGACCTTGCTGTTGGCGTCGTTGATCGCGTCGATCATCGCCTGGGTGTCGGCGGCCTTGCCGTTCACGCCGACCACGAAGACCATGTTGTCCTTGTGCGGGCCGGCGTCCTTGGTGATGCTCTCGATGACGCTGTCGATCCTGCCCAGGTCGCCGTGACCGACGATCATGTTGACCACGAACGACGGCGGCTTGTTGTTCTCGACGCTGTCCTTGAGCTTCGCGACGTAGTTGTCCTTGGTGGGAAGGTCGACCGTCCCCTCGCCGAGCCTGGCGAACGCCGGGTTGTACCTGGTGGTGGCGTCGATGTCGCTGAGCGACATGTTGCTCATCTGGTCGGCGAGCGCGTCGGTCTGGCTGTCGACGTCCATCGGCGTGCCGTGGTCCACAGTGGACGGTCCGTCGGCCTGGTTCTGCCGCTTGGTGGGACGGTCGTCGACCTCGGTGCTGCTCTCGTGACCGCTGTCGTGGCCGTCGTCGCGGCCGCGCTTGTCGCCGAGGTTGGCGTTCTGCGTCGTCTGCGGTGCCTGCCTCGTCCCGGTGTCCGGGTTGGGGTTCGTGTTCGGTGCGGGAGCGGGCGGCGGCACCGTGGCGGGGCCGGGAGCGTCCAGCTTGGTGTCGTGCACCACCGTCTGGTTGTTGGCGGTGTTCTCGATCATCCACAGGTGCCGCGGCCGCAGACCGGGGTCGGTCTTCGGGTCGAGGACGTCGGCGCCCATCATGCCGCCGTCGTTCTGGTGCACGCCCGAGCTCGTGTCGTGCTGCTGGAAGACGCGGCTCGAGTCCTTGTACTCGTCCGCGACGCCCAGGTAGTGCAGCGTCTCGTGGGCGAGGACCTCGGGGGACGCGCCGGGGTTCCAGTTGTTCTGGTCGGTGTTCGTGTCCTTGTCGCCGACCTTGATCTCGGCGTGCGCGTCCGACTTGTTGTCGGTGAACTCGACGTTGACGTGGAACTGGTCGCCGCTGGGCATGCGGTAACCCTGGTTCAGCAGGTTGCCGACGCCCTGGGTGACCTTCTGCTTGAGGTCCTCCACGACCTTCGGATCCGGGTTCGCGCCCGGATCCAGGTGCATCTTGACCGTGTACTCCTGCACGAAGTTGCCGGGGCTGGTCTCGATCCGGCGCAGGTCGTACTTGACGATGCCCTTGTAGGAGTCGACGTTCGACGGAGTGCTGTTCGTCTTGACGTCGGCGACCTCGGTGTCCACCTTGCCGACGTGCGCGTCGGCCCTGCGGTCGGCCCAGGTGCTCGGGTCCGCCGGGTTCTTCGGCGCGAACCAGTCGGCGGTCTTGGCGGGGTCGTGCCGCCACGTCTGGTCGGTCAGGACGTCCTTGCCCTGGTGCGAGTCCCAGGTCTTCGGGTCCATCTTCGGCGGGGCGCCGCCGCTCTTGGTCGTCTTCGGGGCGTCGGTGCCGGTGTTGCTGTTCGGAGCGGGGGATGTCGGCGGGGCGGGCGGTGCCGGAGGAGCGGGCGGCGGGGGCGCCTGGCGGCTTTCGTTGCCGGGGTTGGAGCTGCTGTTGCCGGGGTTGGACCTGTCGTTGTCCGGGCCCGGCTTGCCGTCGTCGGAGGGCTTCGTGTCGAGCTGGGTCTCGCTCTCCGGCGTGATCCACTCGAGTCCTGACCACTTGTTCTTGAGGTCGGGGTCGAACAGCGAGCTGAAGTCGGTCTTCTGGACCAGCGGCACCTGCGGTGGTGCCCAGGAGACGCCGGGCTCGATCTTCAGGCCGTGGTTGTCCGGGTTCATCGTGTGCAGGCCGATGAGACCGATCTTCGGCCGCACGTTGGGGTCGGTGCTGTCGACGAACACGTTCGGCCCGGAGATGTCCGGCGCCTGGGTCTTGAGCTCCGACGGCGGCAGCCCGAGGTTCTGCAGGCTCTCGAACTTCTGCGGGATGATGTCGGCGAACGTGTTGATGAAGCCGTTGTCCGGCGGCGCGACGATGAAGTTGTTGTTCAGCTCGCCCTTGCCGTACTGGATGTTCTCAGCGGTCTGCAGCTCGGTGCCGGGAGCGACGTCGTGACCCTGCAGCGTGTTGTTGAGGCTCTCCTGGTCACGGATCCGCGGCCCGATCAGCGGCACGTCCGTCGGATGCATCTTCATGTCGCCGATGTTGTCCAGCGACACCGCACCCGGCCGGATGTCGACGTCGACGTACACGCCACCGTTCTTGGCCAGCACGGCGTACCGCGCGATGTCCGCCGCCAGGTTGTAGGCCTTGGCGTCCGGGTGCTGCGCGGCCGCGTACACGTCGTTGATCGTCGTGTTGGTGTCCGTGCGGCCCTGGACGTCGTTGGACAGGTCGTTGACCAGCTGTGGCGTGTCCGTCCTGATGTCGATGCCGGCGTCGCGGAGATCCTGCACGACCGCCGGGTCCCAGCCGTTCGCCGAGTTGTCGGTCCAGAGGGTGGCCTTCCACTGCTGGTTCGGGTCGGCGTTCTTGCCGTTGTTCTCCCCGACCTTGGCGCCCCACTCCTTCATGCCCTGCACCGCGCCGGGGCTCGGGGTGTTGCCGAACCAGGCGAAGTGCAGCTCCTTCGGCACCTCGACCTTGCCCGCGTCGCCCTTGGCCTGGACCGCTTGGTCGTAGCGCGCCTGCAGCTCGGCTTTCTTGCCGGGGTCCGTGATGCGGTTGATGAGCACCCGCGCGTTGCCCGGCTTGCCGTCGTTGACGGCTGTGTCGACGTGACCCTTGAGGGTCTCGACGTCCATGCCGGACGGATCGGCGTTCCGGCCCAGCAGCCCGACCCACGGGTCCTGCGGCGTGGTGTTGGTGTTGGTGTCCGGGTTCGGGCTGATGTTCGTGTTCGGGCTGGTGTGCGTGATCGGTGCGGGCGCGGGGGCCGGCGAGGGCTTGTTGAGCAGGCCCTTGACGTAGTCGATCCCGAGCCACTTCTTGAGCTTGGCGCGCTTGCCACCCCCGCCGGACCGCGGCTGGGCCTGGAACGGGCCTGCCGACGGGTGCGAGCGCGGTACCACGGAGGGCGCCGGGTTGGGGTTCGTGCTCGTGGTCGCCGGGGGTGGTGCCGGGCGCGTCTGGACCGCCGGCGGGGCGACGATGAGGTCCGGCGTGGGCGTGGTGCCGGGCGGCGGGGTCTTGGCGGGCGGGACGTTCGTGTCCGCGTCCGTCGTGGGACGGGCGTGTGGGGGAGGCGTGTTCGGGTTCGGCGTGTTCGCCGGTGGCACGTTGGTGGGCGGGGTGTTCGGGTTGGGCGGTGGCACGTTCGTGCTCGGCGGGTTGACCGGCGGCGCGTTGGGTGCGGGCTTGGGTGACGGGGTGCTGGGGTTGGGCGGCGGAACGTTCGTCTCCGGCCTGGCGGACGGGGCGTTGACGTTCGGGTTGGGCGAGGGGCTGTTGACCGGCGGAACGTTGGTGTTCGGGTTGGGCGACGGCGCGTTGACGGGCGGTGTGTTCGGGTTCGGCGCGGGTCGCGTCTGCACGGGCGCGGTGTCGGCCTTGGGCGACTGCGGGGCCGGTGCCACGTCGGGCCTGGGCGACGGTGCGTTCGGCGACGGAACGTTGGCCGGCGGGACGTTCGTCGACGGGACGTTCGTCGACGGGACGTTCGTCGACGGGGCGGGTCGCGTCTGCACCGGCGGTGGCGTGTCGGCCTTGGGCGTCTGCGGAGACGGCGTGGTGTCAGGTCGCGGCGACGGCGCGTTCGTACCCGGCGGGTTGACGCCCGGCGTGTTCGGGCTTGGTGTGTTCGGGCCGCGAGTGTTGGGGCCCGGTGCGTTGGTACCAGGTGGGTTGGTGTTCGGCGACGACACCGGCGGCACGTTGGCCGGTGGCGGCGTGAGCGAGGTCGGTTTCGGAGCCGGCGGCGGTGTGGACGGCGAGGTGCCCGGTGCCCTGGAGATGGTGTTGTCCGGGGTGGGCGGCTTGGGGGCGTCGAACACGCCCTTGCCCGCGCCGGGGGTGGTGCCGAACTTGTTGCCGCCGCGTTCGGACGTTGCGGCTCCCGGGTTTGCGCCGCCGGGTGCCGCGGGTGCGGGGGATGGGCCTGCGGCGGGCGGAGGTGTGGTCCCCGGGGTGATGCCGCCGCCCTTGGTGCCGCCTTGGGACGGTGAGGTCACCGCGCTCTGCGGGCCTGGGGTCGACGGGGTGCTGGAGACGCCCGGCGTGCCCGCCTTGGGTGTGGCTGTGCCCTGCGTGGCTGGGCTCGGGGTGGCTGGGCTCGGGGTGCCCGGTTTGGGCGTGGCCGCACCCGGCGTGGCCGCACCCGGCGTGGCCGGGCTCGGAGTGGCGGACCCCGGCGTGCCCGGCTTGGGCGGGGGAGTCGAGGCCGAACCCGGCGGAGCCTTGGTGATGGTGCTGTCGGGCGTGCCGGGCTTGGGCGCGTCGAACACGCCTTTGCCGCCGCCCGCGCCGAACTTGCTGCCGCCGCGCTCGCCGCCCTGTGCGCCGGGAGCGCCGGGTGCCGTGGGCGGGGCCATGCCGGGAGCACCTGGCGTTGCGCCGCCCTTGCCGCCGGTGGCCGGGGACGTCACGGCGCTCTGCGGGCCGGGTGGCGTCACGCCGGGCTTGGCACCCGGCGCGGAAGTCGCGGGCGTGGCGCCGGGTGCGGACGGGATCGCGCCACCCTTGCCGCCGGGTGTGGTGCCGGGTTTCGCGGAGCCGGGGGAACCGGGCGTGGCACCGCCGGCGACCGGAGGCGTGGTCAGGCCAGGACCGCCGACGCCCTTGGAACCGCCACCGGACACCGGACCGGTGCCGCCCTTGACGTTGGGCGTGGCGCCGACGGCCGGACCGCCGGGCGTGTTCACGCCACCCGTGCTGACCGGACCGCCGCCGCCCTTGATGGTCGGCACGGTGCCGACCGAAGGCCCGCCCGGCGTCTTGACACCGCCGGTGCCGGCAGGACCCGTGCCACCCTTGATGTTCGGCGTCGCACCCACGGCCGGACCGCCGGGCGTGTTCACACCGCCCGTGCTGACCGGACCGCCGCCGCCCTTGATGGTCGGCACGGTGCCGACCGAAGGCCCGCCCGGCGTCTTGACGCCGCCACCGGCAGCCGGACCGGTGCCGCCCTTGATGTCCGGCACGGTGGACACCGACGGGCCGCCAGGGCCCTTCGCGCCGCCGCCGGTGAAGCCGGTGCCGCCCTTGATGTCCGGGCCCTGCGACACCTTCGGGCCGCCCTGGGTGTTGTTGCCCAGGGTGCTGGTGCCGCCGCCGTTGATCGAGCCCGGCCCGGACACCTTGGGGCCGCCCTGCACGTTGTTGCCGAGCGTCGTGTTGGCGGCGCCGGGTGGTGGCTTGGCGTTGGTGGACGTGTCGAACGAGTTGAAGGTGGTCTTCTGGTTCGTGTCGGTGTTGACGGCCGTCTGGTGCGTGGCCTTGAGGCCCGACTGGACGTCGGTGAACGCCTTGGCGCCCTTGTCCGCCTGGGAGACGGCGTGGTCGTTGGACGCGTTGAGCGCCGGCACCGCGAACAGGCCGATCGGGCCCAGCGCGTTGCCGCTGAAGTTCAGGCCGCGCAGGCCGCTCGAGATGCTCGACAGCCGGGACCCCAGGTCACCCGCCTTGTTCTGCAACCCCTGCATCGAGGATTCGTTCATGGAGAAGCCGCTGTTGCCGGTGGGGGCGTTGCCGCCACCGGTTCCCGTGGTCGAAGGGGACGGCGTCGGGTTCGGCGCCGGGTTCGGGTTCGACGGCGACGGTGTGGGATTGACGTTCCCCTTGGCCATGAGCGGCTTTTCTCCAGTGCTGCGTCAGAACAAAGCAGGGTTGGCGGGATCCCGGCTGGGGAGTCGCTACTCCACCGGCCTCTTGGGCCGCTCGTACGCGACGGTCGGACGCAGCGGCTGAGCCGGGGCGCCACCGCTCTGGGCGAGCGTGTCGTACGCGGCGGCCCGCTGGATCGGCTCGTCCGCCACGAGCGGGTTGTAGCTCTCCTGCACGGGCTCCGCGACCGAGTAGGCCTGCAACGGGTTGACGCTCTCGCGGGCCGCCGGTGCCTCGAACGTGTGGGACAGCTGCGCCGGTCCCATCGGCTGTTCGAAGCCGGAGACGGGCTGCTGCGGCTCCGACGGGGTCGCGTCGGCGACGCTGTACATCTCCCGCGCCTGCATCGGCTGGATCGCCTCGTGCATCGGCGTCCCCGACGTCATGGAGACGCCCGAGACCATCGTCGAGTCCGACGCCGTCCTGGCGAGGGTCTCGTGCATCGGCGCGGCTTCCACGCGGGCCTGAGCCATGGGTGCTTCCACGGCTTCCATGCGGTGGAGGGGTTGCATCGGCTCGCCGACGTTCATGTGCGTCGGGGCCATGGGTGCTTCCACGGCCTGCATGCGCTGGAGCGGCTGCATGGGCTGAGCGGCTTCGACGCGGTGTGCGGCTTGCATTGGCTCGACTGCGTCCATGCGCCTGAGGGTGTGCATGGGTTCGGCGGCTTCGACGCGGTGTGCGGCTTGCATCGGTTCCACCGCGTCCATGCGCCTGAGAGCGTGCATCGGCTCGGCCGCGTCCATCTGGCGTCCGGAGACCAGGTGCATCGGGCTCGCCGCGACGTCCGGCCTCACCGTGCCCACGCGGGCCTGGGCGAGTGCCTCGGCCTTGCCGCCGTCGGCGTCCATCGCCATGCGCGCATGCGGCGCGTTCGGCAGCGTTGCAGTTGCCGTCGCGGTCGTGTCCTGGGCCGTCTTGCCGCCGGAGGCACCGGGAGGCGTGTTGCCGCCACCGCCACTCGCGTTCTGCGCCACCGCCTCGCCGATCTTCTTGTCGACGTCCTTCTGCGCCTTGTAGCCCTCGTAGCCGATCTCGGCGGCGTCGGCGGCGTTCTCGAAGCGCTCCCAGCCCTTGCTGATCTTGGCCATGATGCCGTCGAGGTCGCCGATCCGCTTCATCTGGCGGCTGAGGGCGGCGACGACGCGGGCCACGCGGGACGCGATGTTCACGCCCAGCGCGACCGCCTTGCCGACCGCGAAGCCGATGAATGCCGGGATCGAGGCGCCGAAGGTCGGGATCATCGCGGCGGCCGCGAGGATCGCGCCACCGATCAGCGAACCGATCAGCTGCGAGATCATGTCGCGGACGATGTCGCGCAGCACCGTGACCAGCATGCCCATGATCGCGACGATCTTGGCCTTGGTCTCGACGGCGTTGGCGAGGTCGTCGAGCTCCTGGCTCATGCCGTCCATGGACCGCTTGAACGCCTCGGACGACTGACCGGTCCAGCCGTCGAACGTCGCGAGCCCGTTCTTGTGGTCCTCTGCCAGCACCCGCAGGTCGGCGGCCTGCTTCTTGGTGGCCTCGACGTTGGCCTGGATCTCCTCGGGGTTGCCCATCAGCTGGTTGAGGGCGTCCCTCAGAAAGCTGACGTGCTCGATCAGCCAGCCCACACCGGCACCGATGATGCTGCCCAGCGGGTCGATCGCGAGCATCACCGTGGACGACGCGGCACCGATGGCGTTGAACGTGATGTCCAGCGCCTTCTCGGTCTCGCTCTCGGCCTCGTCGCCGATGCTGTCGATCAGGCTGCCGTAGGCCTCGATGAACAGCGAGCCCTTGAGCTTGTTCTCCTCGGTGATCTTCATTCCGGGAGGAGACGGGAGTGGGGTTTCCGGCGCGGTCATCGCTGTTCCTTACCAGGGCTGGTTGTCGTCGTCATCGTCGTCGGCGGGGCGGCGGCCGCGGACGGGCGGCGGCTGCGGTGCGGCCGCGGGCCGGCTCACCGGCGGCGGGGCCGGGGCGGGTTCCGGCTCGTCGTCGATCTCGTCGTAGGCGTCGGTGGCGTCGATCTCCTCGTCGGACGGGATCGAGTCGGAGACCATCTGGTACGCCTCGGTGCCCTCGCCGAGCGGCTTGAAGATCTCCAGCACCTTCTCCGCCGCCTGCTTCTGGGCGTGCCGCGCGGTCTCCAGGATCAGCGCGGTGAGCCGGGCCGCGCCCAGCTCGACCGCACGGTGCCCGAGCACCAGGTTCTGCAGGCCGCCGTTGGGGCCCACGGTCACCGTCACCGCACCGTCCTTGGACGTGACGGTCGCGGTGGACGCGGCGAAGTTCTCCTGCAGGTCCTCCGACTTCTTCTTCAGGTCGGCCAGCTTGGCCTCGTACTCTTCGACCCACTGGGTGGGGTTCGCGGGATTCACACGGTCCTCCGGCGGCGGCGGTTCAACGGCGACTGCAGCGCTCTCAGGCGAGCACGGCGTCGATTCGGGTGGCGATGCGGTCGTTGTCGGTCGGCGAGAGGCTGAGCCAGCCGTCCGAGTTGACCATCAGGTAACGGCCCTGGTGGGTGTCGAACCAGTTGATCACGACGTCCGAACGCCGCCGGCCGCGGGTGACACCGAACTGGCCGCCCGCGACGCGGTTGGCCGCGAGCTCACCGAACTGCTTGGCGTCCTGGGAGGACAGACCGGCCTGCTGCAGCGCGGCCCGGTCGTCCATCTCCTCCGCCGCGCCCCACAGGTCGTCGGAGTCCGACTCCTCCGCCTCCTGGATCGCGACGGCGTCCCGCAACGTCTCCACCCGCACGTTCACCGCCGTGCCGGGGCCGGGCTCGCCGTCGGGCAGCACCCGCACGATCTCGCGGGCGAGGCCGGTCTCCCGGATCGCCAGCAACCCGACCCGGTCGGCGTCGATGATCGCCAGCACGGCCTGCCGGCCGTTGGAGACGGCGAGCGCCCGCACGGTCCGGTCGAGTCCCGCGACGGCGTCCACGGACACGTCGTGGTCGTCGAGCAGCCGCAGGTACTCCGCCAGCCGGTGGTCGTCCGCCAGGCCGCGCTGGTGCAGCTCGTCGAGCGTCTTCTCGCGCAGCACCCGGCGGTCCTGCTCGGTCTCGCCCTCGCTCGGCACGTCCAGCGGGTAGGGCATCCGGCCGAGCCGCAGCTCGTGCCACAGGACGTCGAACTCGCGCGGCGAGAGCAGGAACTCGGGGGTGATCACGACCCGTCAGATCCCTTCGGCTTCTTGACCTTCGCGCCGCCGATCACCGCCGGGGGCAGGTTCTCGCCGGGCACCTCGAAGAGATCGCCGCCCATGATGAAGCTGGCGGAACGGTGTTCCTTGTCTTCCTCGCCCTTGCCGCCGCCGTGCGGAGCACCGCCCATCGGCGCACCGCCACCCGCACCCGCACCGGCCGCCGTCGCGCCACCGGGACCGGTCGCGCCCATCGGCAGGCCACCGGGACGGCCCTGCACACCGGCGGAACCGCCCGCCTGCATCGAGCCACCCGCGCCGCCGGCACCGCCCGCGCCGCCACCGAACCCTCCGGCGCCACCACCAGCGGCACCGAAGTTCGGCATCGCACCAGGCTTCATCCCGGCACCGCCACCGCCGCCACCAGCGCCGCCGCCCGGACCACCAGGCCCGTTGTAGCCGGGTGCCGTGGGCGTGAAGCCCTTGGGGGAGTTGGGGTTCTGCGGCGTGTAGTTCGGGTTCGGGATGTCCCTGCCCACCACGGGGACCTTCGGGATGTTCGGGTTCTGCCGCGGCGTGCCGGACAGGCCCGTGCCGGGGTACGGCGTGCCACCGGACGGGAACTGCGGCGTGTAGCTGTTGTTGCCGCCGCCACCGCTCGTGTACGTGGTGCCAGGGTTGGCCGGCGGCGTGTAGCCCGGCGCCGTCGGCGTGTACGTCGCGGCGGCCACGTTCGTGTTGCCGGGGTTGTAGTTCGGCATCTGCGGGGTGTAGCCGCCACCACCGCCTCCGCCGCCACCACCGGCGTCAGCCGGCGGGGTGTAGCCGGGCGCCGAAGGCGTGTAGGCCGCCGCGGCGGGCGCGCTCACGTCGCTCTGAGGAGCTCCACCGGCCGCCGCGCCGGTGGGGCTGGGCGGAGCGGCCACGGCGCCACCGGCGGCCGCCTGCCTGGACATGAGGCCTTCCGCGCCGTTGAGCGTGGGCGCGCCGGACATCCGCGCCGTCGCCAGCACCGGTTCCTCGACCTGACCGGTGTTCGGGTTGAACGGCGGCTTGAAGGTCGGCGTCGACGTGTCGATCTGCCGGGAGTTGCTTTCCATCGTTGTCATCACGCTGACGGCCTGGTCGTGCGCCGCGCGCGACGCGGTGTTGGCCACCGCGATGTCGACGGCGGCCAGCACGAAGGCGGGCGTGCCGGGCTGGGAGAGCGCGGCCGCGGCCTTGTTCCAGTCGAACTGGACCGGCGCCGGCATCTGCGCTCGCGCGGCTTCCATCACCCGGCCCTGGTCGGCGACCTTGTTGCCGACCTCGACGGCGGTGCGGGCGGTCTCGTCGACCCAGGTCCCGAGCTTCTTCATCGCGTCCCGCGCGGCCTCGGCGGCGGCACCGGTCCACTTGGACTCCGACGCGGTGATGACGGCGTTGATGGTGCGGGCGGCCTCGGTGAGCTCGGAGCCGTACTTGCCCCAGTCGGAGCTGATCTGGCCGGCCTGACCGGGGTCGTTGTTGTTGTGCACTGCGGCGTAGAGCTCTTCGTGCGAGCGTGACGCCCAGTTCTGGGGGTCCGTGAGGACCGGCTTGTTCTCGAACTCGCTCGGGTCGGTCTCGGGGGGCATGACCGGCTCGCCTCTCGCGTCGATGGGGACAGCTGATCCGCGCCGGGATCAGCTGTTCATGAGCTTCTTCAGTGCTGCCTGGTGTTCCTCATCGAGGCGGGTGAAGTTGTCGATCGCCGCGACGATCGAGTTCTTCGTCTGCTCCAGCACTGTGCGGTACGCGGTCATGACACTGACGAACGAGTACTGCTCGCCCTCTGCGCGGTGGGTGAACTTCTCGCGCATGGCGTCGCCGATCGGGTTGGCGCCCAGCGGTGCGGGACGGGCGATGCTGGCGTTGGCGCGTTCGAGCCACGAGTCGACCTGGTCGATCTGGGCCTGCAGGTGCTTGCGGAGCTCCTCGCCCGCGGTCGGGTCGAGTTGCACCTGACCCGAGCTGACGGTGTCCCGCAGCGGGACAGCGTCTTTGTCACCGACGATGTACATACGTGCAGTATCGAGTACCTTTATGTACATACGGTCGCATTCCACGGCGCATGTAGCCAATTGAGACCGGCGTTCACAATCTGTTGTCACACAGCGAAACGGGCGACCGCCATGTGAACGGCCGATGATCAGTAAGATCGTTTGCCCTGGTTGTGGGAGCGCTCTCGACACCTTGCCCGTTCGGGCTTCCGATCTCCGTTCACATCACTGGAACGGCCCTTGACCAGACGGCCGTGTGACCTAAATCACACGGCTTCGCGAGTGATCCTTAGGCTCTTCTTGATCTTCGTGTCCGGTCCATCGCCCATCGATAAATCGGCTGCTGATCAATTCACGACAGCACGGTGTCGATTCTGGTGGCGATGCGGTCGTTGTCGGCAGGGGAAAGGCTGAGCCAGCCGTCCGAGTTGACGACCAGGTAGCGGCCCTGGTGGGTGTCGAACCAGTTGATCACCACGCCCGAGCGTTCCCGGCGGTGCGTCACGCCGAACTGGCCGCCCGCCACGCGGTTGGCGGCGAGCTCGCCCAGCTGCCGGGCGTCCTGCGCCGACAACCCGGCCTTCTGCAACGCCTGGCTGTCGTCGAGCTCGTCGTCGGCCGCGCCCCACGGGTCGTCGGACTCCTCTTCGTGGTCCGCTTCCTGCAGTGCGGCGGCCTGCTGCAACGTGTCCGCGCGCACCGACATCGCGTTGCCGGGACCGGGTTCTCCCTCCGGCAGCACCCGCACGATCTCGCGCGCGAGCCCGGTCGGCCTGATCTCCGCGAGCCCGACCCGGTCGCCGTCGATGATCGCCAGCACGGCCTGCTCGCCGCTGGCCGCCGCCAGCGCCCGCACGGTCCGGTCCAGGCCCAGCACGGCGTCCACGGACACCTCGTGGTGGTCGAGCAACCGCAGCAGCTCCTCCAGCCGCTCGTCGTCGGCCAGCCCGCGGTCGCGCAGCCGGGCGAGCGTGTTCTGCTGCAGCGTTTTCAGCTCCTGCTCGGTGGCTCCCTCGCTGGGCACGTCGAGCGGATACGGCATGCGGCCGAGTCGCAGCGTCCGCCAAAGGACCTCGAACTCACGTGGCGACAGGAGGTATTCGGGCGTGATCACGACAGCAGTATCGGTCACGGAGGCGTGCAGCTGCACCGCCTGCCCGTTCGGACATGGCCGCGCACGTGTTCACCGATCACCGGATCGGCCGCGGCCAGCGCGTTCACCGCGCGCCGGATCGCTTCGCCCACCGTGATCCTGGCCCGTTCGCCGGAATCGGAGAACGAGCGGGTTCTGCCGCCCAGCCCGGTGGCCGCCGCGATCTCGCCGGCGCGCCTCGTCGTCGTGCGCGGCTCGACGTGTACCGGAGCCGCGCACGACCTTTCTCGTTCTGTGGGACGGCCCCTTGCGGCGGGTCGCTAGCGTCAGGACATGATCTCTCGGCGCGGCGTGTTGATCGCGGCAGGACTCACGGTGCTACCGTCCCGTGCTGTGGCGGCACCTTCGATCGTGAAGCCGTTGCCCGCCAGCGATTTCATCGTGCGCGGCACGAACGCGGAGACGCGCTGGGAGGCTCTGCGCGACGTCGGTTCGCTCGTGCCGGTGTCGAAGTTCTTCGTGCGCAACCACACCTCGACCCCCGTGCTGGACGCCGCCTCGTGGCGGCTGGAGATCTTCGGGTCCGGCGTGACGCGGCCGTTGTCGTTGTCGCTGCGGGACTTGCGCGCGCTGCCGTCCTGCTCGGTGGAGGCGGTGATCGAGTGCGCGGGCAACGGCCGGAGCTTCTTCACCTCGCAGCAGGGCCAGAGCGTCGCCGGTACACCGTGGACGCTTGGCGCGGTAGGCAACGCCCGGTGGCGCGGGGTGCCGCTCGGCGTGCTGCTGCGGCTCGCCGGGCTGCGGCGGTCCGCGGTCGACGTGCTGCCGGTCGGTCTGGACCCCGAGTACGTGACCGGCGGCGTGAACCTCGGGCGGGTGCGGCGACCGTTGCCGGTGTCGAAGGCGCTGGACGACGTGCTGGTCGCCTACGAGATGAACGGCGCCGACCTGCCGGTGGACCACGGCTACCCGGCTCGGCTGGTGGTGCCGGGCTGGGCGGGGATCGCGAGCATCAAGTGGCTGGGTTCGCTGGAGGTGTCCACGACGCCGCTGCACTCGCCCTGGGACACGGACTTCTACCGGTTGCTCGGGCCGTCGTACCCGGCCGACGGGACGCTGGTGACCTCGCAGGTGACCAAGAGCGCCGTCGAGCTCGGGTGGGGCGCGACCCTGCCGGCCGGGCGCCGCCTGCTGACCGGCAGGGCCTGGGGGCCTGCCGGGGTGCGGTGGGTTTCGGTGTCCACCGACGGGCGGACGTGGCGGAGGGCCACTCCGGTGTCCCGGGACGGGTGGACCCGGTGGCGGATTCCCTGGCTCGCCACACCGGGGGAGCACGTGCTGCGGGTGCGGGCGGACGATCAGCCCGAGGTGGCCCCCTACAACACGCAGGGCTACCTGTTCGGGGCTGTGGTCAGGCATCCGGTTACGGTGGTCCGATCATGAGCGCGGACTGGATGGCTGCCACCCGAACCTCCTACGACACGGTCGCGGTCAGCTATGCCGATCTACGGCGTGGTGCCTTCGCCCGGGAACCGCACCTGCGCGCGGCGCTGGGGTTGTTCGCCGAGAGCGTGCTGGCCGTCGGCGGGCCGGCGGTGGACGTCGGTTGCGGTCCCGGTGACGTGACGGCTCGCCTGTGCGAGCTCGGGGTCGACGCGTCCGGGATCGACCTGTCGCCCGGGATGATCGACGTGGCCCGGCGCGCGTACCCCGCGGTGCGGTTCGAGGTGGGGTCGATGACGTCCCTGCCGCTGCCGGACGGGTCGGTGGCCGGGGTGCTGGCGTGGTGGTCGTTGATCCACGTTCCCGATGACGAGGTGCCGGTGGTGTTCGGGCACTTCCGGCGGGTGTTGCGGCCCGGTGGGGTGGTGCAGCTCGGGTTCCACGTCGGGGACGAGGTGCGGGTGAAGACGCAGGGGTACGGCGGGCATCCGATGAACGTCCGGGTGCACCGGCGCCGGCCCGACGTGGTGGCGTCGTGGTTGCGGGATGCCGGGTTCTCGGTCGAGGCGCAGTGGTTGCTGGAGCCGGACGAGGAGGTTCCGCATGCGGTCCTCTTCGCACGATGCGGGTCCTGACGTGCTGTGTGCGTGAGGTGTGAGATCGCGCAGGCGGTCTGCTCTGATCCACCACACACACGACATCGGCCGGGTGCGGAAGTTGCGCCGGCGGTCCTTTTCGCACGGCGTCAGTTGCGCCCCACCACACACACGGCACCGGCCGGGTACCCCCAATTTCAATTCTAGAGAGCGGGACCGACAAGGTCGGCGTGCTCGGCAAGGCGCAGCCGCAGGTGTGAAGATCGGGTGGTGACTGTCTCCGCGTGGGCACCCCTGCGCCGCAGCGCCTTCCGGGCCCTGTGGCTCGCCCAGTTCGCCTCCAACATCGGCACCTGGGCCCAGACCGTCGGCGCCCAGTGGCTCATGGGTGACCTCGGCGGCACCGCCCTGCAGGTCGCGCTCGTCCAGACGGCCACGACGCTGCCGGTGTTCCTGCTGGTCGTGCCGTCCGGGGCGCTCGGCGACATCCTCGACCGGCGGCACGTGCTGATGTCCGGGCAGGCGCTGATGCTCGCGGGTGCGGCGGGGCTGATGCTGCTCGCGGGCACGGACAAGGCGACGCCGCTGAGCCTGCTCGGGTTGCTGGCGCTCATGGCGGTCGGGCAGGCCTTGTCGATGCCGTCGTTCCAGGCGATCCAGCCGGAGCTGGTGTCGCGGGAGGAGATTCCGCAGGCCGCGCTTCTCAACGGCGTCAACATGAACGTCGGGCGCGCGATCGGGCCGGCGCTCGGCGGGTTGCTGATCGCGCTGGCCGGGCCGGAGGCGACGTTCGCGTTCAACACCGTGTCGTTCCTCGGGGTGCTGGTCGTGCTGGCGCGGTGGAAGAGGCCGTCGGACCACCGTCCACTCGGGACCGAGCACATCGCCACGGCGGTGCGCAGCGGGGCGCGGTACGTGGGCAGTTCGCCGTTGTTCCGGCGGGTGCTGACGAGGTTGTCGCTCTTCATCGTGTTCGGCAGCGGGTTGTGGGCGTTGTTGCCGGCCATCGCGCGCGGGCCGCTCGGGCTCGACGCCGGCGGGTACGGCGTGCTGCTGGGCAGCGTCGGGACCGGGGCCATCGGGGGCGCGTTCGTGGTGCCGAAGTTGTTGCGGCGCATGAGCAAGAACCGGCTGGTGCTGCTCGCGACGTGGCTCTACGCGGCGGCGACGAGCACGGCGGTGCTCTCCGGGAGCTTCGCGGTGGTGATCGGGGCGATGCTGCTGACCGGGGCGTGCTGGATCGCCACGCTGTCGACGTTCAACGCCAGTGCGCAGGTGCTGCTGCCGTCGTGGACGCGGGCCCGTGCGCTCGCCTACTACCAGCTGATCCTCATGGGCGGGCAGGCGCTGGGTGCCGTGGTGTGGGGTGCGCTCGCGGACGCGTACGATCTGCACGCCGCGATGATCGTGCCCGCGGTGGCGATGGCGGTCGGCGCGCTGGCGGCGACGAAGTGGTTGCCGCTCATCGACCGGCCCCTCGACGTCAGCTCCGCGACCTACTGGGAGGCACCGCCGGAGCTCGACGACACCGACGCCGGGCCCGTGCTGGTCACGGTGGAGTGGCCGGTGGCCAAGGAGAACGAGGACGCGTTCATCAGCGCCATGCAACGGGTCGGACGGGCGCGCAGACGCACCGGGGCCACGATGTGGGGGCTGTTCCGCGACACCGAGAAGCCCGAGACGTTCCTGGAGACCTTCACCGTGGCGACGTGGCAGGAGCACCTGCGCCAGCACCTGGAGCGCGGCACGGTCGTGGACCAGCAGAACCAGGACGTCGCACGCGGGCTGGCCAAGGAAGCTCCGCTCGTGCGGCACCTGGTCTTCGCGGAGCCGGCCAAGTCGGAGTGAGGAGTCCATAGCAGGGAGCTATGAGCGGAAGGGATGATCGCGGCCCGCCGGAGGGTGTGACGCTGCTGGGCACCTCACTCACCCTGCGGAGGACCCGATGCGATCAGCGGCACTCGTCCTTGCTCTGCTGGCCGGCCTGCTGGTTCCGGCGCCGGCCCAGGCCTCTCCCGCCCAGGCCGCACCGCCGTTGCTGCCACCCGAGGTCGCCAGGACCATCCACCACCCGGCGCCCGAGCCGGCGAGCTACGCGGCCGTCACCGACTACCCGGCCGAACTGCGCGCGCTGACCCGCGTGCTCGACGACTACACCGGCGCCGACGACGCCACCGTGCACGCCGGCATGATCATGCTCTACCAGGGCCACGGCCACCCGGAGTTCCTCGCCGCGGTGCGGGCCGAGCCGGAGATCCTGCGGGCGCTGCGCCGGTTCGTGGTGCGGCACCTGGACTTCTTCGGCGCCGACCGCGCCTACCTGGTGCAGAACGCGACCCGCGAGCTGGGCAGGTTCCTGCAGCACCCCGACCTCGCGTCCCGCGTCCGGCCGCTGCTGGCCGACCTCGCCGCGAGGAGCAACGTGGTCGGCAGGCTCGCGCCGATGTGGGTCGGCGTGGCCGAGATGGTCGACTGGTACGACAAGGCGAACTGCGCCCGTTACGGCACCTGCGACTTCCGCGCGCAGATCGACCGGCGTGTGCTCACCGTCCGGTACACCTGCAGCCAGAGCCTGCGGATCCGCGCCCAGCAGATGACGCGCGCCGAGCTGCGCCAGACGTGCACGTCGCTGGCCGGGCAGGACGCCGTCTTCCACCGGCTGGTGCGCGACCCCGGACCCGTCGCCGGTGACCGGAACACCTCGCTGGAGGTCGTGGTCTTCCACACCGCCAACGACTACCGCACGTACGCCGGGGTCATGTTCGACATCTCCACCAACAACGGCGGCATGTACCTGGAAGGTGACCCGGCGCTGAACCAGGCGCGGTTCATCGCGCACGAGGCCGACTGGCTGCCGACGTTCCAGATCTGGAACCTCAACCACGAGTACACCCACTACCTCGACGGCCGGTTCGACCTGCACGGCGGCTTCGACGAGAACATGACCACGCCGACGGTGTGGTGGGTCGAGGGCTTCGCCGAGTACCTCTCGTACAGCTACCGCAACGTCGTCTACGCGGATGCGCTGGCGGAGGCGAAGAAGCAGACCTACGCCCTGAGCACACTCTTCGACACGACCTACGACCATGACACCAAACGCGTCTACAACTGGGGCTACCTCGCCGTTCGCTACCTGGTGGAGAAGCACCCGGAGGACGTCGACGCGGTGCTGGCGAGGTACCGGACCGGAGACTGGGCCGGTGCGCGCGACCACCTCACCCGAACGATCGGCACGAGCTACGACGCCGACTGGTACGCGTGGCTGGCCACGGTCGGCTGATCACTCCAGCGGGGCCGCGCCGCGTTGCTCCCACCACGGGCGGAACACCGGGCTCGCCATCGCCTGCTCGGCATAGGCGCCCAGCACCTCGGCGTACGCGCGGCTGGCCTGCTCCCAGGTCAGCCGCTCCCGCCGCCAGCAGAACACCAGCCGCATCCGCATCGGCGCCCCGGCCAACGGTCGCACCGCCACGCCCGGACCGCCCTGGGACGTCGGTTCGACCAGCTGCACGGCCTTGCCCGCCGCGATCAGCTGCCGTCCGGCACCGCTCGGCACCTCGAACCGGATCCGCGGCACGAACCCCGCCGCCCGGCAGGCCGCGCGCAACGTCGTGAGCGACCCGTCCTCGGCACCGGGCGGCCCGACCCACGCCTCGCCGGCCAGGTCCGCGAGTTCCACCTCCGGCCGGGCCGCCAGCGGATGACCGGCGGGAAGAGCGATGTACACCGGCACCCACGGCACGACGATCCGCTGCGCCACCCCGCGCGGCAGCCCCAGGTCACCCTCTTCGTCGACCGCGATCACCGCCGCGTCGAGGTGGCCGTTCGCCAGCGCCAGCGCCAGCGCGGTCGACGACGGGTCGACCACCAGCGTGACGTCGTCCAGCGCGTCTTCGAGGCGGGTGAAGAGCGCCGCCACGCACTCCATGTGCACCGAGCCGAACCGGATCGGGCCGCCCCGCCCGGCCATGTCGGAGCCGAACGCCTCCAGCTCCACCAGCAGCAACCTGGCCCGTTGCAGCATCTGCGCGCCCAGCGCGGTGGGCGCGGCACCGGAGCGGCCGCGGTCGAACAGCCTGCCGCCGACCAGCCGCTCGACGCGTTGCAGCAACGTCGTGAGCGAGGGCTGGGAGATGCCGAGCTGGGTGGCCGCGCGCGACAGGCTGCCCGCGTCACCGATGGCGCAGATCGCCCTCAGGTGCCGGATCTCCAGTTCCATAGTCTGAGGCTATCTCCGATCCGGAGTGGCGCACACCGGCCGATGGGCGCGAGGCTGGCAGGAAGGACCACTCTGAGAGGACGCGAATTGGCTCGGACACGCCGCGACATGGCGAAACTCGTGGAGGCCGACGGCTTCCGCTCCTGCATCCGCGACGGCTGGGGCGAGTGGGACAGCGCCGTCGACCTGCCGCGCGGCACCGCCGAGGCGGCCGCGGCCCACCGCGCCAGGCTTGCTCACGCGCTGCCGGGCAAGCGGATCGCGCTGGCCGCGGGACGCGCGCACGTCCGGTCCAACGACACGTTCCACCCGTTCCGCGCCGACAGCGACTTCGTGTGGCTGACCGGCTGCCAGGTCGAGGGCGCGGTGCTGGTGCTCTCCGGCGACGACGCCACGCTGTTCGTGCCGGTGCCGTCCGAGGCCCACAGCGTCGACTTCTTCGGCGACGCCGACCGCAGCCCGTTCTGGATCGGCGCCGCCGCCGGGCCGAAGGAGTGGGGCGAGGCGCTCGGCCTCACGGCCCGCCCGCTGGAGGACCTCGCGCACGCCCTGCGCGGCCGCCACCCCGAGACGCTGACCGCCAAGGGCGTCGACCCGCTGCTCGACGCGTTGACCGGCTCCCACAGCGACGAGCTGCGCACCGTGCTCGCCGAGCTGCGCCGGATCAAGGACGACTGGGAGGTCGACCAGCTCCGCCAGGCCGTCGACGCGTCGGTCAAGGGCTTCGCCGACGTGGCCATGGAGCTCGGCCAGGCCGTGCGCGGCGGGGGAGAGCGGTGGCTGCAGGGCACGTTCGACCGCCGCGCCCGCACCGAGGGCAACGGCCCCGGCTACACCTCGATCGTCGCCTCCGGCCCGCACGCCCCGGTGCTGCACTGGACCCGCTGCGACGGCCGCGTGAACGAGGCCGACCTGCTGCTGCTCGACGCCGGTGTCGAGATGAACTCGCTCTACACCGCGGACGTCACCCGCACGTTCCCGGTCAGCGGCGAGTTCTCCGCGGCGCAGCGCCAGGTCTACGACCTCGTGCACGCCTCGCACGTGGCCGCCCTGGCGGAGGTGAGGCCCGGCAACGACTACAGCGCCTTCCACCACACCGCGATGCGCGTGCTCGCCGAGGGCCTGCACGACTGGGGCCTGCTGCCCGTGTCGGTCGACAAGGCGCTCGACCCGTCCGGCCAGCACCACCGCCGCTACATCGTCTGCGGCACCGGGCACTTCCTCGGCCTGGACGTGCACGACTGCGCCGAGGCCCGGCAGGAGACCTACCAGCAGGGCATCCTCGAACGCGGGATGGCGCTGACCGTCGAGCCCGGCCTGTACTTCCACCCCAACGACGAGACGCTGCCGCCCGAGCTGCGCGGCATCGGCGTGCGCATCGAGGACGACCTGGTGGTGACGAGCGACGGCGCCGAGATCCTCTCGGACGCCCTCCCCATCGACCCCGACGACATGTCCGCCTGGGTCCGCAAGCAGCGCTCCCGTTGACGATGAAGGGAACATTCATCCACCTCAGGTGGAGGAAGGTTCCCTTCATCGAGGTCAGGACGGGGTGGAGCGGGCCCAGGCGAACGTGAGTTCCACGGCCCGCTTCCAGTTCGCGTATTCGTTTTCGCGGTGCTGGAGGTCCATCGACGGGTTCCACCGCGCGGCCAGATGCCAGTTGCGGCGCAGCCCCTCCAGGTCCGGCCAGAATCCGGCGGCGAGGCCCGCGGCGTAGGCGGCACCCAGTGACACGGTCTCCGCGACCAGCGGCCGCATCACCGGGATGTCCAGCACATCCGCGATGAACTGCATCAACAGGTGGTCGGCGGTCATCCCGCCGTCCACCTTCAACACCGGTGTGGGCGCCCCGAGGTCGGCGTTCATCGCGTCGACGACCTCCCGCGTCTGCCACCCGGTCGCCTCCAGCACCGCCCGCGCCAGGTGCCCCTTGTTGATGTACGAGGTGAGCCCGACGACGAGCCCGCGGGCCTGCGCGAGCCAGTGCGGCGCGAAGAGCCCCGAGAACGCCGGCACGATGTAGCAGCCGCCGTTGTCCTTCACCGTGCGCGCCAGCGTCTCGATCTCCGGCGCGCTGTGGATCAGCCCCAGGTTGTCGCGGAACCACTGCACCAGCGATCCGGCGACGGCGATCGAGCCCTCCAGCGCGTACGCCGGTTCGCCGCCGATCTGGTAGCCGATCGTCGTCAGCAACCCGTGCTTGGACCGCACCAGCTCGTTGCCGGTGTTCATGAGCAGGAAGCCGCCGGTGCCGTAGGTGCCCTTGATCGAGCCCTTCTCGAAGCACGTCTGCCCGAACAACGCGGCGTGCTGGTCGCCCAGCGCCGCCGTGATCGAGATGCCCGGCACGACCCGCGTGGTGCGCCCGGAGATCTCGGTCGACGGCCGGATCTCCGGCAGCATCGCCGCGGGCACGCCGAAGAACTCCAGCAGCATCGGGTCCCACTGCCGCGTGCCGAGGTTCATCAGCATGGTCCGCGACGCGTTGGTCACGTCGGTGACGTGCAGGCCGCCGTTCACGCCGCCGGTGAGGTTCCAGATCAGCCAGGTGTCCATGGTGCCGAACAGGACGTCGCCGCGCTCGGCACGCGACCGCAGCCCGGCCACGTTGTCGAGCATCCACCGCAGCGAAGGAGCCGAGAAGTAGGTCGCGAGCGGCAGGCCGCAGCGTTCGCGGACCTCCTCGATGCCCGGCTGCTTCTCAAGGGAGGCAACGAGTTCCTCGGTGCGGATGTCCTCCCACACGATCGCGCGCCCGACCGGCACGCCGGTGTGGCGGTCCCACAGCACGAACGTCTCGCGCTGGTTCGTGATGCCGAGCGCGACGACGTGCTCGGCGACGATGCCCGCCTGCCGCAACGCCTGCGGCATGATCCGGTCGACGTTGCGCCAGATCTCCACGGCGTCCTGCTCCACCCAGCCCGGCCGCGGGTGGTACTGCCGGTGCTCGCGTTGCGCGACCGCGACCAGGCGGGCGTTCTGGTCGAACAGGATGCAGCGGGTCGACGTGGTGCCCTGGTCGATCGCCATCACGAAGCGCTGAGCCATCAGGACTCTTCCACTAGTGCGCCGGTCACCGATTCGGCGGCTTGGAGGACTTGGCGGACAAGGGTGGCGCGCGGACGGCCGGAGGGCTCGCACAACCGGTCCACGGCACCGGAGATCCCGATGGCGCCGACGACGAGGCCGCCGGGGATCCGGATGGGCGCGGCGATGCTCGCCTCGCCCGGCATGTACTCCTCGGCCTCACCCGCCCAGCCCTGCCCGCGCACCTCGGTCAGCACCCGCTCCAGCGCCTGGGTGCGCGTGATCGTCCTGCGCGTCAACGACGTCAGCTCCCGCCGGCGTGCGGCCGCCGACAGGTCCGGGTCGTAGGCGAGCAGCACCTTGCCCAGTGCCGTCGCGTGCAACGGCAGCATCGCACCGATGCCGAGCGTTTGCACCGAGTCGTCAGGGCGGAACACGTGGTGCACGACGAGCACGGCACCGTCGTGGTGCATGCCGATCCGCACCTCCTGGCCGCTGCGCGCGGCCAGCGTGTCGGCCCAGTTGATCGAGCGGGAGCGCAGCTCGTTCGCGTCCAGGTAGGACGTGCCGAGGTGCAGCAGGGCCGCGCCGAGCCGGTAGCGGCCCGTCGCCGGGTCCTGCTCGACGAACTCGACCCGTTGCAGCGTGCGGAGAATCCCGTGCGCGGTGCCGCGCGCGAGACCGAGCGAGTCGGCTATCTCCGTGAGACCGTGATGGCCGGAGCCACGCGCAAGCAGCCGCAGCACGGCTGCGGCTCGTTCGATCGACTGGATGGGTCCCGGCACGGCGGCAAACGTAATTCAGACGACCCGTGTCGGCAATGTCGAACAGCTCCCGGCGCCGCCCAGCGTGCGGAACCGGTGAAAAACCGCTGGAAAACCGGGGTTTTCGCGCAGAGTGACTGAACGGTCACAGCTGTGCACCCACCTGGTGTCGACATTGTCGAAACGCACCCGTTGAGCCGGCGTGACGTCGGTCATTACGTTCCGCGTCAATCACCAGCGGGTGATCAGCCGTTCAAGGACGAATGGGAGGCCAGCGTGGGTCTCGGGTCAGTGTTCCTCAGCGAGGTGCTCGGTACGGGCGTCCTGCTGTTGCTGGGTGCGGGCGTGGTGGCCAACGTGCTGCTCGCCAAGTCGAAGGGGCTCGACGGCGGGTGGCTGTTGATCAACTTCGGCTGGGGCCTCGGTGTCTTCGCCGGTGTGTACGTCGCCTACAAGTCGGGCGCGCACCTCAACCCGGCGGTGACCGTCGGAATCCTGACCAGCGGCGCCGCCGAGTACGCCCCTGGTGTTCCGGTCAGCGCGGGTTCCACGATCGTGTACTTCGCCGGTGAGTTCCTCGGCGCGTTCCTCGGTGCCGTCCTCGCGTGGCTCGCCTACAAGCCGCACTTCGACGAGACGCCCGACGAGGGCCTCAAGCTCGCCGTCTTCTCCACCGGCCCGGCGATCCGCAGCTACGCCTGGAACCTCGTGTGCGAGATCATCGGCACGTTCGTCCTGGTCTTCGTGATCCTCGCGTTCGGCAAGACCCCGACCCAGATCGGCCCGCTGGCCGCGGCGCTGCTGGTCGTCGGCATCGGTGCCTCGCTCGGTGGTCCCACGGGCTACGCGATCAACCCGGCTCGCGACCTCGGCCCGCGCATCGCGCACGCCCTGCTGCCGCTGTCCTACAAGGGCACCGACGGTGAAGCGATCGGCAAGAAGGACAGCGACTGGGGCTACTCGTGGATCCCGGTCGTCGGCCCGCTCGTCGGCGGTGCCATCGCCGGCATCGTCGCCTCCATCGTGTTCTGACGCGTGTTCTGACCATCCCGAAAGGACAAACTTCGATGACGCAGTACGTTCTCGCCGTCGACCAGGGCACGACCAGCACGAGGGCCATCATCTTCGACCACAGCGGCTCGATCGTCGCCGTGGGCCAGAAGGAGCACGAGCAGATCTTCCCGCGGGCCGGCTGGGTCGAGCACAACCCGGTGGAGATCTCCGAGAACACCCGGTTCGTGATCGGCCAGGCGCTCGCCGCCGCCGACCTCAACACCGGTGACCTCGCCGCCGTCGGCATCACCAACCAGCGCGAGACCGCGGTGGTGTGGGACAAGAACACCGGCGAGCCCGTCTACAACGCGATCGTGTGGCAGGACACCCGCACCCAGGCGATCGTCGAGGAGCTCGGTGCGCTCGGCGGCGGTGCCGAGCGGTACAAGGCCAAGGTCGGCCTGCCGCTCGCGACCTACTTCTCCGGCCCGAAGATCCGCTGGATCCTCGACAACGTCGAAGGCGCCCGCGAGCGCGCCGAGGCCGGCGACCTGCTGTTCGGCAACACCGACACGTGGACGCTGTGGAACCTCACCGGCGGCCCCAACGGCGGTGTGCACGCCACCGACGTGACCAACGCGTCGCGGACCATGCTGATGGACCTCGACACGCTGCAGTGGGACGCCGAGATCGCCGCCGAGATGGGCATCCCGCTGTCCATGCTCCCGGAGATCCGCTCCTCCTCGGAGGTCTACGGCAACGGCGGCCCCGGCGGTGTGCTCAAGGGCGTGCCGATCGCGGGCATCCTCGGCGACCAGCAGGCCGCCACGTTCGGCCAGGCCTGCTACGAGCCCGGCACCGCGAAGAACACCTACGGCACCGGCAACTTCATGCTCCTCAACACGGGCACGGAGAAGGTCGCGTCGAAGAACGGCCTGCTGACCACGGTCTGCTACAAGATCGGCGACGAGGCCCCGGTCTACGCCCTGGAGGGCTCGATCGCGGTCACCGGTTCGCTGGTGCAGTGGCTGCGCGACAACCTCGGCATCATCGGCTCCGCCGCGGAGATCGAGACGCTGGCCCGCTCGGTCGAGGACAACGGCGGCGCGTACTTCGTGCCCGCGTTCTCCGGCCTGTTCGCGCCGTACTGGCGGGCGGACGCGCGCGGCGCGGTCGTCGGCCTGACCCGGTTCGTCAACAAGGGGCACCTGGCCCGCGCCGTGCTGGAGGCGACGGCGTTCCAGACCCGCGAGGTCCTGGACGCGATGAACGCCGACTCCGGCGTGCCGCTGACCGAGCTGAAGGTCGACGGCGGCATGGTCGCCAACGAGCTGCTGATGCAGTTCCAGGCGGACGTGCTGGACGTGCCGGTGGTCCGCCCGGTCGTCGCCGAGACGACCGCGCTCGGTGCCGCGTACGCCGCCGGTCTGGCCGTCGGCTACTGGTCCTCTTTGGACGAACTGCGCGCCAACTGGGCCGAGGACAAGCGCTGGACGCCCGAGCTGGACGCCGACGAGCGCGAGCGCGAGTACCGCAACTGGAAGAAGGCCGTCACCAAGTCGTTCGACTGGGTCGACGCCGACGTTCGCTGACTCCTGTGTGCTGACTTCTGTTAGGAGCTGAAGTTGTTCGCGAGGCTGGATCCGGCTCGGCGTGCTGACTCGGTGCGTTCGTTGGGCTCCGCGGAGTTCGACGTGCTCGTGGTCGGAGGTGGTGTGGTCGGCGCGGGCGCTGCCCTGGACGCTGCGTCGAGAGGCCTCTCCGTCGCGCTGGTCGAAGCGCACGACTGGGCGGCGGGCACGTCGAGCCGGTCCAGCAAGCTCGTCCACGGCGGGCTGCGATACCTGGAGCAGCTGGAGTTCAAGCTGGTCCGGGAAGCTCTGAAGGAACGCGGACTGCTGTTGCGCCGGCTCGCACCCCACCTGGTGCGGCCGGTGCCGTTCCTCTTCCCGCTGGAGAAGCAGTGGGAACGCGCCTACGTCGGCGCCGGTGTGCTGCTGTACGACACGATGGGTGGCGCCGGTGCGGTGCCGATGCACCGGCACCTGTCCCGCAACCGGATGGCCCAGGTCGGGCCGTCCCTCGACGTCACGAAGTTCGCCGGCGCGATCCGGTACTACGACGCGCAGATGGACGACGCCCGGCTGGTCCTGACGCTCGTGCGCACCGCCGCCCAGCACGGCGCCACCGTGGTGTCGCGGGCTCGGGTGACCTCGCTGGTGCGGTCCGGCGGCCGCGTCTGCGGCGCGCTGGTCGAGGTCGACGGCCAGACGGTCGAGGTGCGCGCGAAGCGCGTGATCAGCGCGACCGGCGTGTGGACCGACTCACTGAACTCCATGTCGCCGGGCACTCCGCCGTTCCACGTGCGGATGTCCAAGGGCGTGCACGTGCTCGTCGACCGCTCGAAGATCGACCTGGACGGCGGGCTGATCACGCGGACCGAGAAGTCGGTGCTGTTCGTGATCCCGTGGGGCGCCCACTGGATCGTCGGCACGACGGACACGCCCTACGACGGCGATCCCGCTGCCGTCGCCGCTACTGCCGAAGACGTCTCCTACATCCTCGACCACGTCAATGCGGTGCTGCGCACTCCGCTGTCCGTTGACGACGTCGTCGGCACGTACGCGGGTCTGCGGCCGTTGCTCGACGGCGCGTCCGGCGACACGGCGAAGCTGTCCCGCGAACACGCCGTGGCGCAGCCGGAACCGGGCTTCTTCGTGATCGCCGGCGGCAAGTACACGACCTACCGCGTGATGGCCGCGGACGTCGTGAACTCCGCGGTGGCCGGTCTCGGCCGCGCGGTCGCACCTTCGCTGACCGCCCGGCTGCCGTTGTGCGGCGCGGTCGGCTACCACGAGCTGTGGGCGGACCGGGCTCGAGTCGCCGCCGAGTCCGGCCTGCCCACGTCCACCGTGGAGCGCCTGCTGCAGCGCTACGGTTCCGCCGTCTCGGACGTGCTCGCCCTGGTGGCACAGGACTCCTCGCTGGCGGAGCCGGTCGCGGGCCACCTGGCGGCGGAGATCGTCTACGCGGTCACGCACGAGGGCGCGCTGGACCTGGAGGACGTGCTGGCGCGGCGCACCCGCATCGCCATGGAGCACCTGGACTTCGGCGCCTCGGTGGCGGACCGGGTGGCCGACCTGATCGCCGGACCGCTGGGGTGGTCGGTCGCCGAACGCGACGCGGCGGTCGAGGCCTACCGGACCAGCGGTGAGCTGGCGGCGAGATGAGATGGACAGCGCGGAGCTGATCGAGAGGCTGCGGCGGGAAGGCGGCTTCCGCCTGTTACCGCTGCTGGGGAACACCGGGCAGGTCGCAGGGGTGCACCTGACCCGGTTCCTGCCCGGCGGGCACCTCGACGTGATCCAGGCCTGGGACGAGCGGTGGGCGGCCTACGCGAGACTGCCCGACGCCCTCGACGCGCAGACGCCGTTCCTCGGGCCGGTCGGCGGCGGGGTGGTGCGCAGCGGCCCGTTCGCCCGGATCGTCGCGCCGCTGCTGCCGCTGCAGCCCGGAATCGTCGGTGAACCCGAGACTGTCAGACCAGCTGAGTAGGTTGAGATGCAGGGGTTCCCAGCTCGGGGGTACCCCTGCGTGAGCCTGCCGGTTCGGCCAGGACTTACCGCCCCTTAGGCGCACCGGACCACCCTCGGGGCCATGATCAGAGCACTCGCGCTGGCCCTGCTGGCCGTAGTGGCGACCGCCCCGGCCGCCCACGCCGCCAGTCCCCTCAGCCTGACCGACGGCTTCTACGTCGACCCGGACTCCAACCCCGCCGTGTGGGTGCGCGACCACGCGACCGACGGCCGCCAGTCCGCGATCAAGGAGAGCATCTCCGCCAAGCCGATGGCCCGCTGGTTCGGCAACTGGAGTGGCGACATCAAGGCGTCCGTGAGCAGCTATGTGGGCAAGACCGGATCGAAGCTGCCGGTCCTGGTGGCCTACAACATCCCTGGCCGTGACGCGTGCGGCGGCCACTCCGGCGGCGGCGCGGGCACCCCGGAGGCCTACCGGGCGTGGATCTCGAAGTTCGCCGAGGGCATCGGCACGCGTCCGGCCGTCGTGATCGTCGAACCGGACTCGCTGGCGGACTTCAACTGCCTCGACGACGCCAGGACCGCCGAACGCACCGCGATGATCAGGTACGCCACCGAGCAGCTCAAGGCCAAGGCGCCCAACACGTGGGCCTACCTCGACGCGGGCAACGCGCAGTGGATTCCCGCGAACACCATGGCCGCCCGCCTGGACAACGCCGGCGTGCGCAACGTCCGCGGCTTCTCGCTGAACGTGTCGAACTACCACACCACAGCCGCCTCGACGACCTACGGCAACGACGTGAACGCGAGCTTCGCGGGCTTCACCAAGCCGTTCGTGATCGACACCAGCCGCAACGGCAACGGCCACAACGGCGAGTGGTGCAACCCCGGCGGCCGCAAGCTCGGCACCCCGGCCCGCACCGGCGGTGGCGCGGAGATGCTGTTGTGGGTCAAGGTGCCCGGCGACTCCGACGGCAAGTGCGGCAAGGCGCCGAACACCGAGGCGGGCAAGTTCGACCCGCAGCTCGCCTACGACCTGATTTACGGCTACTGACCGGCTCGCTATGGTGGGGGAGCAGGTCGCCGCCTGACGAAGGGACATTCGTGATGAGGCGGCCCCTGCTTCCCGCTCTCCTCGCCGTCGTGCTCGCACTCTGCGGGCTCACCGCGCTCGACGCCCCGGCCATCGCACAGCAGTCGCCGCGGTCGGCGGTCTACGGCGGCGGCCCGTTCTACGCCGACGGCCAGGCCGTGATGAACACCCTGCGCGCCTCCGGGTTCACCACCGTGATCCTCTGGAGCATCCACGTCCACCCCAACGGCGACCTGTACTACAACGACGTCCTGATCGTGCAGAACGGCCGCTACGTCGGTGACGCCGGCTGGCCCGCACGGCTGCGGACGCTCAAGCAGGCACCCACGTCGGTCAACCGGATCGAGGTGTCGATCGGCGCCTGGGCGGTGCCGGACTGGGAGAACATCGCCGCGCTGGTCAACGCCCAGGGCACCGGCGCGTCGAGCATCCTGCACCGCAACTTCCAGGCGCTGAAGACCGCCACCGGCGCCGACGCGATCAACGACGACGACGAGTCGTTCTACCAGGTCGCGCCGACCGCGGCCTTCGCCCGCATGGCCGTCGGGCTCGGCTACCCGAAGTTCACCTTCGCCCCGTACACCAACCAGTCCTTCTGGGCGAGCCTGAAGAACAACCTCGGCAGCGCCGTGGTCGATCGCGTGTACCTGCAAGGCTACGCGGGCGGCTCGGGCAACGACCCGGCCGGCTGGAACCAGGCGCTCGGCACGAAGGTGGACCCCGGCCTGTGGAGCAGGCACGGTTCGGGCTGCTCGGACGGTGACTCGCCGGCCACCGTCGAGAACAGGATGAGGTCGTGGCACAGCTCGGCCGGCATCGTCGGCGGCTTCATGTGGCTGTACGACGACATGAAGGCGTGCTCGGCGCAGGGGACCGCAGCCGCGTACGCGCGCGCGATCCGCAACGGCGTGAGCTGAGATCAGTCGAGCAACTTGCGCAGTTCGGCGTCGAAGTCGACGTAGTCGTTCTCGTGTCCGGGAGCGACTACGTCGTAGGTGGAGTTCAGGAACTCCTGCAGCTCCGACGAGCGCACGTGGAAGACCGCGCGCGAGACGTCGGACTGCAGTTCCAGAACGGCGGTCGTGGAGTTGTGCGGACGCAGCCGCACGTCACCCGCGCCGCTGGTGGTGAGCAGGCCGTCGGCGAGCAGGTCGCGGCTGACCAGCCACACCGTCTCCTGGCGTCCCATGCGGAACGTCAGGCTCACGGCGTGCGGGTCGTCGGCGCGGTAGCCGAGCTCGACCTCGACCGGCATGGGGCGCCCGGACGGGGCGATGAAGGCGAAGACGGACTCGGCGCCCACTCGTGTCACGTTCGTCATGCCCCCTTAGACGCGTGGCAACCTCCGTGGATGCCTCGCTCAGGAAAAGCGATCGGAACGTGATTTTCAACCGTCCTGAAGTATGACTTTTGACAATCACGCGTGCCGGGCGGCTGAGATTTACGCCACTACATCGTCCGACCTGCTGGTTTGTGCTCGTTGGGGCCGGTCGCTTCCGGTCGTCCTCGGACGTGCGACGGGCCTGGAAACGGCCTGGAAGTCGCACGAACCGAGCCCTTCGGCCTCCATTCGGAGTAGAGATCGAGGGGCTTTCCGTAGTCAATTCGGCACGGAAAGTGATGCCGGTTGTCGCAGCCTTGAACGCCGGCATCAGCCGGACCGCCATGGCGGTCGTGTCGAAGGCGCTTCACGAGGCGTATTCGTCCGAGATCTCGGTGGCGTAGTTCTTCCAGAGCGGTTCCATGGTCTCGGCGTTGATCGGCTGCCCGGAATCGATCATGGCCTTGAAGTCGCGGAAGTACTGCACGTACAGGTCCGGCGTGAAGGTGTTCAGCATGACCGCGTTCTCGTCGCCGACGTTGGCGAACGTGTGCGGCGCTCCGGTCGGCACGATGACCCAGGTGCCCGGCCCGGCGTCGTAGTGGTCCTCGCCGACGGTGAACCGGAAAGTTCCCGCCAGCACGTAGAAGCCCTCGTCGTGCTGGGCGTGGCGATGCTGCAACGGGCTCGGGGTGCCTGGCGGGATGGTGACCTCGGCGAACCCCAGCCGGTGGTCGGTGTGCTCGCCGTTCTCCAGGACGCGGATCTGCTGTGCCCCGCTGCCGATGATCTCGCCCTCACCGGGGCGGACGATGTTCACCTTCGCCACGACTTCTCCTAGTGCTGTTGCCTGCCTTGGTCATCACCATCCTTTCCGGGACCGGATGTGCGCGTCTTGGTCGTCCGTGCACGGTTGCTGGTTACCAGTGCGCGGGCGTTGTAGCCGTACGTCGCCTTGAAGAGCTTGCTGAAATGGGTGGGATCGGCGAATCCCCACCGGGCGGCCACGGCGGTGACAGTGCGTCCGCTTCCGGTCAGCTCGGCTCGGCAGCGCTCCAGGCGGCGACGGCGGATCAGGGCCGCGACGGTGAGCGGCTGGTCCTCGAACAGCTTGTGCAGTCGGCGTACCGAGATGTGGTGGGCGGCGGCGATGCCGGGCGGGGACAGCTCGGGATCGGCCAGCCGGGCCTCGATGTAGCCGGTGATCCGGTCTCGCAGCCACTCGTCCGGGGCCGGTTGTTCGTCGCCGAGCCTGGCCTCCAGCGCGACCGCGATCAGCTCGACGACGGCCGCCGCCGACCGCAGCGCCTCCGCCTCGCGGAACCCGGTCGCCGACCGCGCCGACTCCCGGGCCAGCACGGAGACGAGAGCGCCCGGGCCGTGGCTGCCGTCGATGCGCACGCCGATGAGCCGGTCGATCTGCGCGGGCCGGATCCGCAGCTCCCGGCGCGGAACCAGGATGGTGACGTGCGCCGCGGCGGTGCTCTCGAACCGGAGCGCACGCGTGGGGTCGAGCAGCACCAGGTCGGTCGGCCCGAGTTCGGCGTCACCGCGCCCTTGCTCGATCCGCGTCCGGCCCCGCTTCATCACCTTGACCGCGAGGTTCTCGCCGTCGGAGGCGTCGCGCTCCCGCCCGATGCAGGCGCTCTCCGGCGTGTCGAGGGAGACCAGCCGCAGCGGCCCGAACTCGCGGGCGGCGATCCGGCCCCGGAAGCCAGCCCCGGCCAGCTTGTTGACCAGTGGCGGAAACCCGCTGGCGGCCAGCTCGTTCTGGAACGTCTCAAGGTTGCCGATCACCTGTCGACGATAGTTGTTCGGCAACAGTCACGCCGGGTTGCCGCGCGGCCGCAGACGGCCGCCGGGAAGGGGTGGCGCGGGCAGCCGAGCGCCGTCGTAGCCCTCCACGCGGCCGAACCTGTCGGTCTCCGCCTGCCATTCGTCTCGCCAGGCGGCGATCTCGTCGTGGGTGCGTCCTACGAAGTTCCACCACATGACGATCTCCTCGCTGAACGGCACGCCGCCGAGCAGCACAACCCTTGCGCCGTCACGGGTTGAGAGCGTCAACGTGTCGTGGCCGGTGCCCGCGTAGCCCAGGGCACCGGGGGTGAGAGCGGTTTCCTGGAGTGTCACATCCCCGGTGTCGAGCAGGACTCCGTGTTCGAAGTCGGGGCGGACGGGGAGCTCGACGGTTGCCCCTGCGGGCAGCACGAGCTCGGCGCCGAGCAGGGGAGTGAACGTCGTCACCGGAGAGGTCGAACCGGCCAGGGAACCGAGGAAGACGCGGACCTCCGCGCCGTCGACGTGGACGGTCGGCGGGACGTGGTGCTGGAAGTCGCGCGGGGCGTCCCGGTGCGCGTCGGGCAGCGCGAGCCACAGCTGCTCGCCGTGCAGGACCGTGGACGACGGGGTCGACACCTCGGAGTGCGCGATGCCGCGGCCGCCGGTCATCAGGTTCAGCTCGCCCGGCCGCACGTATGCGTGCACGCCGTGGCTGTCGCGGTGCTCGATCTCGCCGGTGAACAGCCAACTGACCGTCTGCAACCCCGTGTGTGG
>Ga0070710_10000149_pt1 | contig 32370 bp, 58 predicted proteins | sample LARL52metaG_FD_65454 | JGI IMG/M metagenome (GOLD analysis project Ga0070710, IMG submission 65454) | Corn, switchgrass and miscanthus rhizosphere microbial communities from Kellogg Biological Station, Michigan, USA - LAR L5-2 metaG | ecosystem: Host-associated > Plants > Roots > Rhizosphere ...
CGCAGGGGTAGGGTGCAATACATGTATATACAAAGTCGCGGATCACGTCTAAAATCCTTCGTCAAGCGCTTTTCGTAGGTTTTGTATTATGTTTGATTGGTCGCGCGGATGAAGAAACCGCCTCGCCCCCGCCTCCCGGTCCTGACACCGGAGCACTTACGCGACTTCCAGGCTGCGCACCCGCAGTTTGCAGCGCGCTTCGACTTCAGTGCCTTGGCCCAGGAGCTCGAGAAGGCAACCGCCGGCCGGCGTCAGATGTACTCCATGAGGTTGAGACGTTCGTTGGTACTACAGCTGGACCATGTCGCGCATCAATTGCAGTGGTCGCGTACTCACTTGGTGGAGGTGATCTTGGGTCAGGCGATAGAGAAATTCAGGCGAGCGCCGCAGGTGCCGTCTGAGCCGTTGGTCGGGTCTCAAAAGCCGGCGCGAGTGATGCGACGGATGGGGGAAGGGCGTCGGAAGTGAGGCCGGATCGGTTTTACATAGGGTTACACCACCCGTGTCTGGCTCAGCATTTTGAGCGGTGTTTTATCTCGGTGAATACGCTGCGCCCGCGCAAGGGTCCTTTTCGGGTGCTGGATTGGATCATGGACTCGGGAGCTTTTAGTGAGGTGTTCAACCACGGGGGATATCGGCGGGGTGTGGAGGAGTACGCCGCGCAGATCGCGCGCTGGTCGGGTGTGGGGAGCTTGTTGGCGGCTGTCAGCCAGGACTATATGTGTGAGCCGATCGTTTTGGCGAAAACCGGTCTCACCGTGGCGCACCATCAGGCGCTGACGATCGAGCGTTATGACGCATTGTTGCAGGAGCTCCTGGCGCTGGGCTGCCGGACCTATGTGATGCCGGTGTTGCAGGGGTACGAGCTCGAGGAGTACGTGGCACACGTGCGGGCCTATGGGGCGCGTCTGGCGCCTGGTGCCTGGGTGGGTGTGGGTAGTGTCTGCAAGCGAAATGGACGGCCGGAAGCGATTGCAGCGATTTTAGCGGCTTTGCTCGATGTGAGACCGGATCTGCGCTTTCATGGATTTGGGGTCAAGTTGACAGCGTTGGCTGAGTCTGGTGTGCGGGATCGGTTGTACTCGTCCGATTCGATCGCCTGGAGTTACGAGGCGCGCAAAAAGGGGCGGGATGCGAACGGGCCTACGGAAGCTCTGCGGTACGCTGGAAAGGTGCGGGCGTTATGGGGCTAGAGGGCTTCCCCTGGTCCGAATAGAAGCCCTCCAGGGTGGTGCCGTTGGGAGCCGTCATACCACCTCGGCTCACTGAAAAGGACATCGCCCCATCACCGGGGTGGTGAGTGGGGCGATTGGTAGAGGGTCAGTGCGGAGTCTCTACGGGGGTCAACCGATGCTCCGAAATCGTAAGGAGCAGACGTGCACTAACCACAGGCAGGACGAGCATAGCCAATATCGCAACCCGGTTCAAGCGCTCTGGCGCACTCCCCTATCAATGTCCGGTAGACAAAACCGTTTTATAGGGAAAACCCGAACATCCAACCTGAATCAATGACTTTTTTGAGTTGAAGTGCTAGATCAGACGGTAGAATGTATTATTTGCCTGTTTTCGAATTCCGAAAAAATTTCGATGAAATTGGCCGCGAGCCATGGAACGATCGCATTGCCGTACCCCCGCACAAGTCCCACACGACCGGGTAACCCATCAACCAGCGGGAGTGTGCCGGGTTCAATTGGCCTGGTTTTCCCGTCCTGGCAGGGGATCCATAGGCAATCAGACCAGACAGCCGAGCCACTTCGTTGAGTGGTCGGGCGTTGATGCCGTGTTTGTTGCTTGCGCTGGACTTCCAGTCTCGAGCGGCCGGTGTGGGCCACCCAAAAAAGCCGCTGTCGGATATGGTAAGCGCCGATGCACGCAGCGCAAATATCCTCTGCTGCGCTGGCGTATCCAACCATCTGCAGGTCACTGTGTACAAGGTCCCACCATGCAAGCCCTTCCACGCGGCTGACCTGTTCGCCAAAAATGACTGGAGGCTGGCGCTGTGAGATGAGGTGGAACCATGAGGGCCACAGGTGCCGCTCGTCAGCAAACCCAGCGCCGCGGCCTCCCGCGCTGAAAGGTTGACAGGGGCAACTGCCGGTCCAGACGGGTCGATCGTCGGGCCATCCTGCGAGGCGCAGTGCGAGACTCCATCCGCCGATCCCGGCGAAAAAATGGCATTGCTGGTAAGGTTCGAGATCGGCGGGTCTGACATCTCGGATGTCGCGTTCATCCACGTCTCCGGGCGCGATCGCGTCCGCATTGATGAGCTCGCGCAGCCAGGAGGCCGCGCGCGGGTCATTTTCGTTGTAGTAAGCGGTCATTGGCGTCGCTGGCGACGCTGTACATCCGGCCACAGATCCGGCCGCGTGTCCGGTCCGTGTTTCTTGCACAGGCTGGAGTAAATGGTTGCGGTGTTTGGCTTTGCGTAGTCAGGCGGATATGGACAGATGCAATCTGGTGGGCCGAAGCGCTTCGCGATTTCGGCGTAATAGAGTGGCAACCACTTTTTGGCTTCCTGTAGTGCCTCTTTTTCCAGTTTGGGATGGAGACTTCCGGCCAGTGCTTTCTGTTCGTTGTTATAAAAGGCTGCCGCTGCCGCCATGAGAACATCGCTGCGGCGGGTGGCTACAAACACGCGATCAGTTGGCGGTGGCGGAACCTTTGACATATCGATGCTCATGGGCTTTTCCTCCACACGATCACGCCTACGATGAGACTGATGAAACTGACGACCAGCGCCACGGTTGATAAGGTGTAGTCGTTCACGCTGTAGCCTTGACGTATCGTTTGCGTTTGTCCGACCAGACTTCTGTGACTTCTATGAGGTTGCCGCCTTTGGCATACTTCCCTACCTGTTGCGGCTGAGGGCGTTTGAATCCCATTGCCTTTGCAATTGCGATTTCCCAATCAGCCTCGCTCAGAGACTTCGGGTAAGAAACGCCGCGCTTGTCCAGTTCAGTGCGATATAGCGGCTCGAGTCTGTCTCTCTCGGCAACGTAGCCTGGGCGCAGGTCGCGGTCCGCATGCCGTGCGTTGGAGCGTAACGCGCGCAATATTCCGAGTAGTTTTGCACTGCTCATTTTTGAGACAGTCGATTTTGTCAAGTTTTTCATGGTTCACCCGTGTCCGGACAAAAGCGCTGATCGTCCGGGTTGCGGTGGGTGTTGCCGCACCAGATACAGGTGGCGAGCTCCGGAGGCAGACCCGCCCACCTGACAAAGTCGGCGGACAGTTGCCGGTTTACCTTGATGACATCGGCGGTGTTGTAGGGATCGACTCCCGGTTCGAAGGACTGGGAGGCATCTCGGCGGAGATTACGAACTGAGTCGGATTCAGTGCCTGTGTTCATCGCTTGACCCTCATTCCTGAAGCGATGGGCGCATTATACCGCGGTCGCGGTAGGAATCCTAGAAACGTGTCACGGTCGCGTGGCGCGCTCGCGTGTTAGGTAAAGTGTGCGGCTGCAGCGGTGTGGACGAAGCGAATTTAGCGTTTCCCGCGGGAGATGTGCTCTTGTGCAATTTTGATGGCGCCCTCAGCCGCGGCCACGTGCGGCCAGTAGGGGATTCTGTTTTCGCTGACTGTCTTGAGTGAGCGCAGTGCATTGAGAAGGGTGGAAATAACTTCCTTATCGGATGTGCGCGGGCGTACGGGTTTTCCGCGCTGGTACAGGTCACCGCGGCGATTGGTGGGGCTCATTCGATTACCTCTCCGGTTTCATCCTCAGATTCTATTTTGACGCGGGACTTTTCGTCCTCATCCTCGAGCCACCCCTCCTCCTCGAGCCAGTTGAGGATGGCGCGCCCGTCCTCTTCCGGGTCCAGAAACGCGTCTTGATACTCGGCGCGAAAGTCATCATCGTCATCTGAAAACCAGACCGGCTCCCCGTCCTCCTCGAGTACCACACCGCCCTCGGCTGTGAACACCAACGCGAGTCCTGAGTGGGCGCCCTCTGTCACATCGTCGCCAGCGGTGTCGGGATGCTCACTCATTGCACGGTCAGGCTGGTGGGCGAGGTCGGGAGCGGGGTGACGGTGGTGGTGGCTGTGGCGCTGGCGGAGGTGGTGCCGATGGCCGGCCCTGTGACGGAGGTGGACGGGGTGGAGCACAATTTTGCGGCGTTGCATGCCACGATGGTATAGGCATAGGTGCCTGGTGCGGACGGTGTGATCACAAACGATGTCGCTGCCGGGTTGGTCACCGCAGTCTGCGTGCTCACGGAATTGCCTACGAGACCCCACCAGATCGTGTAACCGGACAGATCCGTGAGCGGACTTCCGTCTGTGTTGGTGGTGGGCGCCGTCCAGTGTAAGGTGTTGGACGTGCGGGTCCAGCTGCACGCAATGCCATAGGTGGTGGTTTTGGTGAGGGTGTCCGTTGCAGTACCGGAGGGTGCTGCGGTCGGATTGGTGACACCTCCGCCGGTGAGTGCGCAGCTGGTAGCGGGTGGGGAGCTCGTCCAATTCAGGGTGACGTTGATGACGCCATTGCCGGCGGACGGTGAGGCGGTCAGATTGACGGTACCCGCGCTCTGCGCGTTCGCGCAGCAGCATCCCAGCAGGAGCAGACCAATAAGATAGCGGGAGATGCGTTTCATGGTGCTTTCGTTTGAGCGGGATGACGGGTATGAGTCCTGGCCGTTTTGTTGCATCGGTTCTCGTCGGCGGGCGGGTCTCATACGGGAAACACCGCGCCTCCGCCGGCCTGTGGGGTCCACTGCGAGGAGCGGAGCATGCAGCTTTCCCCGGGACCCAGGACGAGAGATTTGCAGCTGTGGACTTCGGAGATCTCTCGACTTGTCAGCTTGAAAGTGGCCTGACGACTCGGGGAGAAAATCGCCTGGCGTCCTTCGGGCAAGCGCACCGACTCCACCAGAATTTCCGTTTTGCGATCCAGGCAGTTTTTGATCGCGATTAGATCCTCATCGGTCCAGCTGATGGTTTCATCCGTTTTGCCATCCAGCTTTTCGGTGTCGTTCAAGGTGCTTTTGACGTGGATCCCTTTTTTGTCGGAGTCCAGACACACGAATCGGATCTGATTCATCAGGATGCGGCGGTGACGGTGGAGACGCTGTTGCGTGATCTCCTCGGGGGTGAAGTCCAACATAGGTCAGCACTCTCTAGTTTGGGCGCGTAAGGCGCTCCATCATCAGATCCCACAGGCCCAGGATGCATTGGGACATGTAGCCGATCGCGGCGGCCCCCACCGCGCCGACGCCGGCGGCTGTGGTGGAATCAAATTTCAACGGTTGACCGTGTGCGGTTCCCCAGGTCTCGAGTGCCCAGATGGTGGCGATCGTGAGCGGGGTTCCTGCAACCGCCGCCGTAGCCGCCTGGTTCAAAGCGCTGGGCGCGGGACGGCTGCCGGGGGTGGTCGGATCGGATGGAGCGGGTGTGTTCATACGTTCACTCCCGAAACGGTGGGCCTATGACGGTGTGGAGGCCTGGAGGACGGCGTGGGCCGCGTCCGATCGGGCTTTGAGTGCGTCCCATTCCTCCTGCGTCGGGTCCCGATTGGCAGCGATCATGGCTTTGATTTGATCGTTGAGCGCTTGCAGACCTTCGTATCCCGCCTCACCGGCGAGAATCAGTGCCGCGATCGAATTCAAAATGGAATCGATCGATGGTGTGAGAAAGCTCGATGAGGCGGGAGCGGCCGCCAGTGCGCGCAGCAGATCTGGAACCAGCAACAGTGCTTGATTGACGTTCGTATTCACCTGGGCACTCCTGCTTTATCGGGTTGAGACGCCGTGCACCGCGGTCACCAGCGCATCCACATCCGCAGTGGCTTGCGCGATCCACGTATTCAAGTTGGCAGTGGCGATGCTGAGTTGGCTTGCCGTTCCATCTCCCGCTTTCAGAGCGAGTGTCGCGGCGTCATAGTCGCGTAGTGCTCTCAGGAGCGCATCAGCGGATGGCTTCGCCCTGGCGTCCGCGGCTACTAATTTGAGTTTGACCTGTGGCGCCACATTCGGATCTCGTTTCAAACCCGCGGCGCTTTCTTCCATGACGACAAAGGTGCCATAAACCGCATATGCTTTCTGATCCAGTGTCTGTGCTGTGCTCACCGGATTCATTTTGCACCCCGGGATGCATGAGACGGTGACGAGCGTGAAAGCAAACATAACCGCAAAAACGGATGCGAACCCCGGCATAAAAAATCGGTGTGATCGCAGCATGACTGGCCTATGTTGTGTTGGACAGACAGAGAGGAACGGAAGCCCTACTCTACGCGGCCAGCGTCGGATTGACAACGTTGGGAAGGTCTGCGCTTATCTCGGCCAAATAAGCGATGGTTTCGGGTTTCAAAGTAGCGGTACCGGCGAGTACTTTGTTGATTTTTCCCTGACCAGCATTGTAGGCGGCCACCGCGCGGGTCCAGTCCTGATACACGTTAAACAGGCGTGCGAGCTCTGTTGCGCCTTCAACAATCTGGTCCTGGGTGTCGGCGTCGGAAAAGGGGCGCGGACGATTGACGGTGCTGAAGTATTCCGGCTCAAGTTGCATGATGCCTAGCGCGCCGGCGGGTGAAACCGTTGAGCCGTCAATAATGTCCTGACGGAAGCGGGATTCCTGATACGCGACGCGTGCGAGCAGTCCCGGCGGCAGGCCCAACTCGTCCTCCACGGACTGAAATACCGGCGCCCACTTGCGCGCGTTGTTGGATGCCATCCAGGCGGCGGTGAGATAGTTGGCTGTCACGATACCCCCGGAAGTCAAAGCGATGAGGAGCGCTACCCCGCCGGCAATCCAGACCCAGTTTGGTATGGTGCTGCGCATGGGTGTTGATCAGATGCCCGACAGCGACCAGATGGTGAAAACGGCATTCAAGGTGGCACCGTTCACGTTGAAGTAGAACCCGAACTGATTTGGGGAGGCCGCAAAGGTGGTGGAAAATCCTGACGAGCTCAAGGCAACCCAGTTGGCCCCGTCCACCGAGGAATAGATCTGATAGGTGTTAGTTACCCTGGTGAAGCGATACCAGCCATTGGTGGTGTTATAGGATAGTTGTGGGGGCGAATTGTTGCTATAGGCTCCCACCGAGGAAGAAAAAGTCCAGGTGCCGATGGATGTACCGGCGGCGCTGGTGAAATTGAGCAGATCCGGCGCGGCAAGCGAATTGCTTCCCGCACCGATCGTGGTGATGTTGCCGGTGGCGCTGTCGCGAACGAAAAACCCGAATCCCGCCTGCGTAGGGTCAGTGACGTAGGCGATAACGTCAAAGTTTCCGCCTCCATAGGTTTTCCGGTAGCCAAACGGGAAAGGAGCTCCTGAGAAGCCGGCATTGAAAATCAACTGACCGTTGGCGCCGGTGGTTTCGGTGAACGTACCGCCGTTGGCTTCGAGCGTCCATCCGGTGTTCGATGGTGTGGTGACATTGCCCCCACCGTGCGCGAGATCCAAGACGGGGGTGGAGCCGCCCCCGACCGCCTGGCATCCGAAAGTATGGGTGGAAGTGGAGTAGGAGAGTGCGTGCGTGCTGTCACCGCAGTCATTGACGGTTACTGCGGCGGGATCTGCGCTCGCGCCCTGGCCCTGCAGGAGCGTGTCTGCGGCCATGGCCGCGACAGCGGACACGTTGGATACGCCCTCACCCAGTAGGACGCCGTGTGAGGTAAGCGTCGCGACACCGGTACCCCCGTTCGCCACCGTGACCGGTGTGGATAGTGTGCTGATGGCCTGACAACCGAAAGCATGCGTGGAGGTGGAGTACGAGAGCGCATGCGAGCCGTCTCCGCAGTTGTTCACGCTGACGGCTGCCGGGTCTGAGGTGACTCCTTGACCCTGCAGCAGCGTGTTAGCGGCCATCGCTGCGACACCTGAAACAGGGGAAGTCCCCTCCCCTAGCAGCAGCGTATGCGCGGCCAGTGTGGTGACGCCGGTACCGCCGCCCGGGACAGTCAGCGTTCCATAGGCAGCAGGCGCGCCGGCGCCGCCGGTTATGATGGCTTGGCCTGCAGTCCCGATAGATCCATTGACCGTATAGCCACCGGAGTGATCCAGTTTTAGAACACTGACGGGAGTGTTGGAGGCAGACGGGGTGGTTTGAAAATCAATGGCGCCCGGGAGTACGTCGGTGCCGGGTGTCCCGTCTACCAGAAAATGGATGTGCGCGGCCCAGTCGTAGTTGGTGCCATCGAATCCAGCGCCCGCCAGGGTGAGGACATTATCCCCATTTTGCACCGCTGTCGGCGAACTGATCGTGCCTCGAGCTCGAACCCCGTAGAAGGTGGACCCATTCGATGCGATGGGGGCGAATGAATGCGCCTCAATATTGCCCTGAACAATGTTGGAGTTGATTGAGACACCGGGTGTGTGGAGTACGGTACCGCTGACGGTCATCGGAACCAGCTGTCCCACTGAAAAAGTCCCGGGCGCGCTGCTGGACCCGATGTTGAGTACACCATTCGAGGTGTCCCAGCTGATGAGCGAGGAGCACAACAGCTTGTTGGCCGTGCTCGAGAATGGGATTTGTGCCGGCGGGCCTGCGGAGCAGTTGTATCCCGGCGGGGGAAAATAGTTATATGTCTGCGTCTGCGCGAAAAGCGCAGGCGCAAACAGCAGGAACAGTGCCGCACGCAGTGTTTTCATGGAGAGGTGACCTGCCAGGCACCGTCCGTGGTGTCGTAATAGAGAAGGATGGCGTTGTTGAGTCCGAGGACGTGATCACCCACGCCGCCGAAGTCTGCCTGAGGCAGCGTGAGGGTGAAGTTGCCGGCCACCACCACGAGCTCGAGCATCTGACCGTCGTAGCCTGCCGTGAGTGATACCCAGGTGGTATCGGCGGCGAGCGTGACCAGCAGGCGCCCGGTCGGGGAGGCCTGACTCGATGAGAAGCCTGCCGGCGCTGCCGCGACAGCGGCGCCGGCGGGTGAGGTGAATGGCAGGCGTGCACCGAGTGTGGCGAAGCTGGTCCCGCCGCTTCCCCCGCTTGATGTATTTGGACAGCCGAAAAATCCGCCCATGGTGTCAGGGTCCTGTGATGGACTGGAGGGCCGCCGCGGCGGCGACCGCGCCGGTAGTCTCCTGCGCCCAGGCGAGACCGTCGGGGGAGCTATACGCGAACCCGGCATCATCGATCGCGACGAAAAGCCCGCTCGTACGATCGGCGGTGATGGCCGTGAAGTTGCCGGCGGCTACTGTCTGAGGTGTCGCGCCAGCAAGGCCTGCGATACTGGCGGCGGTGATGAGTCGGTTACCAAAAAACTCGATGACGACATAGACCGTCCCGTTGAAGGCGACACTCAACGCATCGAGGGCACAAACGGAGCTCGCGTAAACATCGCCATCGGGTGAAGTCTGGATCTGTGTACCGCGGCCAGCGATAACAAACTGTGTACCGTCATGAATGATGGCGCGCCCGCCGTTCTGACTGGTGGCCGCGACCCAGGTAACGCCGTCCGCCGAAAGTTTGTTATCAGCGCCGGATGAGATCCCGGTGCCAGCGAATGTGCCCCCGCCGGCACCAATACCCTGCTGGGCACTGATGTAGGAGCCTCCGCCGGCGAGGTTGGTCAACTGCCAGGTGACACCGGCGTCCGTGGAATATACGTACTGCTGACCGTTGCCGCCGCAGAGTGCGATGGAAGCATCACCTCCAGCAGAGTTGAAATTAAAGGTACCGGCCGGGACCGTTTGTTGAGTGACGGTCACGGCATTGTCGGTGGAGGTGCCGATCTCATCGCCACTCGAAGCAATGACGACCACCCCATTGGCACGCGCGACACCGCGCAGTGTGGCGGTAGCGCTGAAGGTGGCGGCGGCCGCCGTCTGTGTGGTCCACACCCCGCTGACATCGCGGGTGACGATAATCGGGCCTGCCCCTCCGCCACCTACCGCAATGAAGCCGCCAGGAGAGGGTGGCGGGGGGATCGGCGGGTGGCTGCCAAAGAAGCCGCCACCGAGACCGCTCAGCCCGCCGGGAATGCCGACGTTGCCGGCTGCGCCGTTGAAGGTGGCACCGAAAAACCCGCCCACCGGCTCACCGGCGCGCCATCCCGGCCATCGGTACCCGGACGGTCGGTTGAGCGACCATCGCGCCTTGTTGGAAGGCGCCTGGTACCGCGCCGGGGGCGAGCGGCGGTGAATTCTGCGTGCGACCGTAGGTCAGGATGCCGCCTACGACCACGGTGTGACCCCCATCAACGTTTGGGCCATAAGCTGCATAGATCGAGTTGTTGAGGACTCGGGTATCCAGCAGGATGCCGATGCCGGGGGCGAGCGCGAGCGCGTACTGAATCCGATCGATATTGACCGGTCCGTCCAACCCGATATACAAGGTCGGCGCCACATCCGGCGAGGTGGCCGTACTGGCATTCTGGATGATCAGGAGGTTACGGAAATTATCCGCCAGCAGGAGCGGCGTGTCGGTCGGCACCGATTGTGAAAGCGGGATGGTGGCGCCGCGTGACAACCACGGAAACTCCTCACTGGCGCCGGGGACACTGTTGGCAAGATCCTGCAGCGCATAGGGAGAATCCGGGTGTGGGTACCCGTGAAACTGGCGCCCATCCATGCGCGTCCATGAAACGTCATACCCTTCGTTGGGAATGAGCGTATTGAGGCGCTGATACCTCACGCGGTGTATCCCCTTTTAGGTCCCGCGCGGCTTTGTGTACCCGTGCAACACCAGATAGGTGTTGGTGTAGGTGCTACTCGCCGAATAGTTGGCCCAGGTAAAATTGATCGTCGAGGAGGCGCGGAACAGTCGCGGACGCACCAGGCGATAGGGTCGCTCACCGGGTCCTGCGAGGGAGGACAGTGGAACGGGGGTGTTCTGGAGATTCTTGCGTGAGCCGGTGTCATTGATGAGCACTGTGACCAGCGGAATGACCACCGAGGATTCCGTTTGAGCGGCCCCGGATAAATCGCTCTGATAAGTGGTCGCGAACCAATAAAAGTCCACTCCCGAGTCAATCTGGATCTGACTGTTCGATGAAGCGTTGGCAGCGATCGATGCGACCGATGTCGCATAGAACATGATGTCCGTGCCATCGCGGGTGGGATCGAAAAAATCCTCCGCGGGGGACATCGGCAGAGTGTTCGGAGGTGGCATACCCATCGGAGACGGTGCGCTCGAGGGCATGACGACCGGCGCGGGGGCCTGCATCGGTGAGCCTACCTGGGCAACTGCCCCAAACCGCCCTAGATAACCGTGACCGGTATAACGTGACATGGGTGCGCAACTCCTTCAAACATGTGAGCCATCCTGAAAGCTCGTAGTGTTGTGATCCCCTTGCGGGCCATCCGTGGCCGCTCCGTGGCTCCCTGCCCTCCTTGATCGCGCGACGTGGTTGAGTGCGGGACAGCGCCGGCATCCTTTCCCGCAAGCTCGCGCAGCAGCTTGCGGCAGATGCCGGCGCGCAGCGCCTACTGGGCGTTGCGGATGAGGTAGCCGCGCAGACGGCTGAACAGGCGAGCGGTGGCGGTGAGGGCAACAGAGGCCGGCCACTGCAACACTTCCTGAAAGCCTTGTGTGGCTTCGATGTACACCGGCGTAATGGCGTAGGGTTCACCGGTCATCGCGGCATACATATTGTTGACAATGGTCTGCGTTCCGGCGGTGGCGTTGCCACCCACACCGAGTGCGACAGCCAGACGGGCGGACGGCGGGAAAACGCCCAGCGGTCCATCTTGGATGTAGGCGCGGTTCGAGCCGATCTGCAGGGTAAGCACGCCGGACTTGCTGAATGCGTAGGTGTCATTCAGGAAACCGACTGTCGCGCCAACACCATTATTCTCCGGTGACTCTCCGGGGAAGAAGAGAATTTCCTGACCCACCATGAAAAACTCGTTGCCCTTGGTCAGCTGACCCGCCGCGGTCATATTGGTGTCCGCGATGGTTTTGGAGCCGGTGGCGCCCGGAGAGGTGGTAGTGCCCTGGCCCAGCGGGGAGGTGAACAGAACCAGCTGACTCTGGCCCGCGGCGGCGTAGGCGATCGAGTCATACAGCGGCGCGTAAATGACATCCTGCGCGGCGAGTGCGGTACGGTGCGCGTTCAACTCATCCTGGGTGAGGATGGGGCGCCCGAGGCCCATCATGGCAAGCCCGACGCCGGCAACGGGATGGAGTGTCGCGGAGATGAGCATCGAGACAGCGAGCAGGCCGAGTGCGGCCAAGATGAGATCCAGCGTTGTGAGCTTGCGACCGGGAACCAGGTTGAACAGCAGACCCTTCATGGTGGCGTTACCTTTGAATGTTGGGAGAGTGTAAAAAGGTTCACTGTGATGTCCCCCGGTCGGGGAGATCTTGGGCGCCCTGACCTGACAGACAACATCACAGTGTGGCATTGATGCAACAGTGAGCGGGTTGGCCCTACATGTCCTCTGAGTAGCCGCTGCCGCCCCCGAAGCTGCCCAAGCCGCCGCGCATATACGCGCCCATCTGCTTGGCGCGGAGCGGGCTGACGTTGGCGGGCGCGAGAACAGAGCCGGGTGACATGTAAGCGCCGATGCGCGGTTGCATGTAGGCGCCCATGCCGCCGCCACCAACCATCGCCAGCGACTCACCGCCGTACGCGGGCCGGTAGTCACCAAAGTCCGCCAGTCCTGAAAGCCCTTTGATGCTGGTGCCGAGTGTGGGCGCGAGGGCCTGTTTGAGGCCGGAGTACGCCACGACGATCAAACCGCCGGCGGCGACCGCCTTGCCGGTATCACGTCCGACCACCTTGCCCGCGACAAACCCGACACCGAGGGCCATGGCCGCGCGAGCCAGGACATTGAGCCACCCGGACTGCAGTGAGGCCGGCAGATACGGTGCCGCATAGGCCATGCCGACATCAGTCAGGACCGCACCACCGGCGCCGACCAGTGCGGCCGTGACATCGTGTGTCAGGCCCCGCGCCGAGAGGGCGCGAAACGGATTGATGTGCGTCTTGCGGCGTCGCTTGGGAAATCGGTTGATGGCGCGGTAGCCATGGGATCGACGAGCACGTCGCTTGTGCTGGGCATGTTGCCGGGGTTTGTGCTTAGCCATAAACGGGTTCACCGTCACAATGGTGGGGAGCACGCGGGAGCTCCTCGAATGGGGGCTCCCGTCATGCTGCAGTGACGGAGGGCGGGAATAGCCGGCGGGCGAAGGACGCGAGTGCAGTCCGGCTGACGGCGTGAACTTATGTCAAATCAGGATCGCGCGTCAACTGTTTTTCCAACAGTGACATCAGACATCAGACAACTTTTTGATCTGACCGGTTTTTTCGTTGTAGGCGACGGCATCACCACGGGTGTTGAAATCAATAAAACCCCGGTCTGTGAACTGATAGGCGGTGCCGAGCAGGAAAACTTCGCCGCGTCCGTCTCCGACCGCGAGCAGTGGCCGGCTGCCAGGTGTGAAGGGGTGGCGGGCCTTGATCAATTTGCCATCGCGGATGCAATCATATTCGAACGCATGGATGGTGCCGATGACGGCCAGATCATTCGGGATCAGAATGTTGAGTTGACAACGTCGCGTCAACCATTTGGATTTATAGCGCAATCCGGTTTGCGTGATCCGTTTTGTCACGGCTCCCCGGAATCTTTCGTAAAGTGTTTTAGCTGACATGACCTGTCACGTCGATCAGATATTGGACAGCCACCGCTCCTGTGTGCGCAGCTTGATCCCTTTAAAGTTTTTGGTCGTCAGTGCCGCATTCAAAAACGAGTCCGTCCTTTGATGCGCATTGATCACACTGGTTACGGCATCGCGATCGACACCATAGAAAATATGCGACAGGACCGGACAGCGGTCATTGTCTTCGAAAATGTCGATCTGGTAGCGCAGCATCGCGGGAGTGACCGTTTTATCGTGGCCGCCGTGAGAGCGGATTGGCTTGCCGCCGGGTAAGCTGCGGCGGCGGTTTTGATCGGTCCGCTTTGAGCATCTCGTTGCGGAGCTCGCGATCGGCGCGCACCTTGCGTAAGTAAGCGGCTGTGAGCTCACGGTCGTTAAACTGACTCGGACGGTAGCGCATCTCAGCGGCGCGCTTTCTCCCATACACGCGCTCGAGCTCATGCGTGAAACGGTTGTCTGCGGTCAACGCCCGCTGATACAGATCATGTGATGTCATGCGCTCACCAGGGCCGCCGGCCAATTCCCGCTCGAGTCCTGGGTGCCCAGCTGATACACCTGGCCCGCCCACAGCATGTAATAGTTGCCGTTGCCATCCATGCGGGTATTGCCCTGCCCCATTACCGCAGCGCCGACCTGAGAGCCGCTGGGAAAGGTGACATAACCGGTATTCGGTGGGTTGACCGGTTGCAGCGTGTTCCAAAAATCGGAGGCCTGGGCGATCTGCGTTGCGGTGATGGCCGGCACACCGGTCAGGATGGAGGTTAAAACACCCGGTTGCACGGTGGAGGGCGCGAACGACACGCCCGGGACGGCCGCATCGAGCGCCGCAGGGGTGTATGCGACACCTCCAGCACGATCGTAAGGCAGGGCCGCCGCACTGCCTGCTGGAGCCACGCCAGCACGCGCTTGGTTTTTGATGAGGGCATAGACACCTGCTAAAAGCAGGCCTCCATAGATCCACCCTTTCGAGGTCATGACCCTTTGCCCTTATCAGTTGACGATCATCGGATTGCCGCCCAAACCCAGCGGGTCCGTGATACTGAATTGCGGCACAGTCGGCATGGGGGCAAGGCCGGGATAGTTGGTAGCGTTGAACGCTGCCGCGCGGGCAGCGGACGGGCTGGACAGTCCCGCGGCCACGCCGGCAGGTACCGGGATGCCAGGAACAACCGGCCCTAAACCTGCGGTGGGCAGACCGTAATATTTTCCGATCAGATCAAACGGCAATTCGCTGTAACTGCCGCCGGACTTCATTGCCGCCGCAGCACGCTGATCGTTCACGCGCCACGCGATGAATTCGTACACTACAAACCCGCCCAACACCCACCATAACGTGCGCATGGACTTACCACCCCGATGGATTAGTGACCCCAAAATCAACTTCTTCCGCTGTCGCATACCATGCGCCCTTGTCATCCTTCACCAGCTGCAATGTGCGCAAGGGCTGACTGCCAGGCGGAAAACCCGTCCACTGGAACAGGCCGGTGTCCGTGACCGTATTGGCCGGCACAGCATGCCGCCCGTCTGGAAAATTAACTGTGAGATAGGCCATGGACCCCAACGCCTTGGCGTCATCCGGCCCAAAGAGAATGTAGAGGTCATTTGTCAGGGCATCGCGCGTGGAGGTGTAGGCATCGGCCACCAGCTGACCTGCAGCATTGACCACCTTGCCCGTGGCTTTGATCCCCTGCACGATGTTGTAAAGTACGTAAAAGCCGAAAGCGAGCGCGCCCAGCAACACTAAATCCTGTGTCTGTGAGGTGCCCAGTCGTTCACCGACAGATGCCATAGCAACCTTACGCCCGCGCGCGGCGCCCTTTGAAGAGTGACCCGAGGATAATTCCACCTACTACAATGCCGCCTAGTGTCAGCAGCGTTTTTTCCGTTTGCGAGGTGAGTCCGATATTGGCTGTGGGCGCCGGCAACCCGTATTGCATCGGGTTGGTTGGAATCATCGCCTTGCCCGCCTGGGCCAGACTCAAATTGGTGTTGAAAATCTTCTGCGCGTCGATCGCCTGCATCACACCGAGACTGGCTTGGGCTGCTGCACTGAATGCGCCCCCGATATCCGCCAGCCACGACTGTGAGGCCGGCTGAGATGGTGTGGCCGCAGTGGTGGGAGAGACCGGCGCCTGGGTAGCATCCGAGATTGCCTGGGTGGTGTCGAATGAGATGTCCGGAATGTCCACGGAGACGGTCGCGAGTTGCAAGCCGGAGGCATCTCCGAAAAAGCCGAAGCCGCCCTGTGCGGGCGATGCCATCGTCGGCACCCTGGAGGTAATGCCAGCGCCGGGGGTGTACTTGGAAGCTGCTTTCAACACCTGATCCGCGATGGCGCGCGGGAAAGCGGCTTCAGTCCACAATAGCAGGCCTTTCATGCCGGTGGCGCCGGGCTTTGCGAGTGCCCGTTGAATGCGCAGGTCAGCAGTTTTGTGAGCGGGGGTCTTGATGGCGGACATAACTACCTTGAGGCTGCCAGGGCCAGCACGGTGAGAAGGATGAGGCCCCCGCCGATCATCGCGCCCGGTGAAATGCCGGCGGTGCTCAACTGATTGAGGAGTGACGGGGTGGCCGGTTTCACGCCGGTGTTGGAGTAATACACCGGAATCGTGGCGCCGGTGGTGGGATCGCGCACATAGGACAAGGGCGCAGGGGCCGCTCCCGCCGCCACCCGCGCGAGTTGCGCCTGCACGGTCGCTTGTTGCATCTGCGCCTGTGCCGTGGTCGCTTGCGACCTGAAGTAAGCGGCTGCCGCATTGCTTGCGGCCGAGATTGTCTGCGGTGACAGCAGTCCGGAGGCAACCTTCGTGACCGCGCCGATAACACTTGAGGCGCCGGAGCCAATCGAGCTCCAGAAACCCGGAGAGGCGCTGGCGGCATCCGCTGGCGCGTTCTCATCAGGGGCGGCGATTGCCTGGTTGATGGCGTCGGTCGTGCTTTGCGGGATATCGGGAATATCCACACTGACATCTGCAAGCGAGACATCCGGCAGATCCGCTGTGAAAGCGGCGGTATCGATCGCGGCGGAGGTGTCCGCCGGCACGCTCACGCTGCCAGGGTCAAAGCTGACATCCTGCAGAAAGCTGTCATCTCCGAAATAGCCGAAGCGTCCAAGCGGGGAACGTTGCATGGCCTGGGTGCGTTTCAACAACACACGGAACAGCGCTGGCTCGTGTACGGCGAGCCAGGCGGACAGCTTGAGCGCGTTGGCGGGGGTGACCACAGGTCAGCTTCTCCGCGGCTTCGGCAATCGCCCCACTGGGCGTGCGGTCGCGAACATGAGAACAAGCACGCCGCCAATGGCGGCCCACGGCGCCCAAGAAGGCAGACCGGCGCCGGTGACCCCTGCGGTTGCCGGCTGCACGGTAGCGGGGAGGGTCTGTGCGGTGCCGGCGGAGGGAACGGAGGTGTCTACCGGCGCCGAAAGCGGCGGGAGTGCGCTGTTGAACAGCTGCTGACTCCCGGTAGTCAAAGAAGGCAGATTTGAGCTTACAGGAGATCCGGGCGCGTTGCTGCCGATCAGTCCGCCTCCTTGCACAACGCCGCCATTGATCAGTGTGCCGGTAAACGGGGTCATGGTCGTACCGTTCCAGCTGAAATAGCCTCCGGAGTTGGTGCTGTACACCGGCAGACCCGTCGCGGCATCGGCGCTGCTCACGGTGAAGCCGGCCGGAATCGGGACCGTCGTGGGGGTGCTCACGACAGGTGCTCGAGCGGCTGTCGGATCACTGGTACTCGTCCAAGTGGATTCGCCCAACCACACCGACCAGTTACCCGCCATGTTTTTCAGGTACAGGTGGTTGTTGTTGGAGAGCAGCAGGCCGATGCCTGCAGGTCCATTCAACAACCCGTTGGAATACACCGGAAAGTCGCCCGTAGACACCGGATTCGGACCGAAATAAAACAGTGTTCCCGCTGGCACCTTGATCGCGGTGTTGGATCCCGGCGTGGCGACCGAGCCATCGGTGGATAGCACATTGGACGGTGGGGGTACGGACGCCGAGGCGATCACTGGCGTAGGGGTGATCGAGGTGGTTGGTGTGAACGTCACCGGAGGTGGCGCGGTAACAGATGCCGGCGGCGGTGCCGCTTGCGGCAGGGCGAACGCTGGCAGTGTCTTGAAAGGAAAATCCCCACCAACAGCTTTCCACTTGGACTGATTACCGCTGACGTAGTCGATAATCAGACCCAGCAGCAGCATGTTGATGAGGCCGGCATTGTTATCCTGCATTGCCCCGAAGCCCCAGGAGTCAATCCAAGGCTGGACCACCTTAGCCATGATAGAGGCTGGAGTGTCGTCTCCGGTGATGCGCCCCGTCTGCGCGGCGTTATAGATCTGCAACGCCATGTCGGTAACAAAGGGTTGCTCACCCATGCGCCCATAGCGTTTATAGATCGGGATGTTGCCTTTGATCTGATTCGGTCGCAGATCGAACAATCCCGCAAGTGGCAGGTACTTGTTGACGAGAGCTAAAACACCATTCGGGTTTGCGTTATAGATCGCAATCGCCTGAGCGAAATTGGCGTTTTCAGGGTCAACCTTGCCGATGGAGCCAGCGATTGCCCCGCCGATCGCGCCGGCGATCGCGCCGATGGCGGTGCCAATGGGGCCGGCGACAGACCCCGCAGCGGCGCCCTGCTGGGCACCCTTGATGGCGCCCGTCTTAGAGCCCTCACCGACTGGCGGCCCTGAATAGATGCTGGACGTGGCTGCGCCGAAGTACCCTAGACGGTTGCCAGCCCGCAGATGAACCCGCCGCAGGACATTACCGGGCATCATGATCAGCCCGTGATCGGCACCATAGAGTGCCCGCTGTTTCCGGGCGATGGGAGACAACGAGCTCATCTTAGCGATACCTCCACGGCATGATCACGCGAATACCTGGCGGCTTCCACCCGGGTCCCGCCCCCGGTACGATGGTCTCGAGCGTCAGCCAGCCATCCAGAAAGGGTGGCGCGCGTCCGGTCTGCGGGCCATAGCGCACCGCGCCCAGGACGTGCGAGTAAGGCGGCGGACCCCCGTCTACCGGTGCGGCCCCGTCCGGGTCCCATCCATGGCCCACACCGCCCACCGCCAGGAGCTCCGTTTCGAATCCCAGCGCCTCAAGCAGCGCCAGGAGGAGAACGGTTTTATCGTCACAGTCGCCTACCCCCCGCTTCAGGGTTTCTGGCGGGGTCCTGATCCACTCCGTTTCACGTGGATCATAGAAATAGGCGATGTGATCGCGCACCCAACCTTGAAGCGCGCAGATTGCCAGTTTTTTCTGCGTTCGCATGTCCGTCACACCGGCCGCCTGGGCGATCTGCGTCGCGGTGTTGACGGTGGTCACATCCGACCGATATTTGCGAATGATGGCGGACATGAGCTTGAGCGTTTTGCGCACCGCATCCAGGCCGTTATCCGTCAGCGGCAGAGTGTCGGTGAGCGCGACCGTAGACAAGGTGACCCCGTGAACTGCGCCGGAGCGGTATCCGGCGCCGAGGATTATTATGTCAAATGGTGCGCTACGTCAAAAAACTGTGGGCGTCAAGTCGTTTTTATTGCTTTGCGGGAGGTTCCTCGAGTCTCATGTTTTGAGACCGTCACGTGTTAATGACCTTTCCCTTTGATCTGCTCCACCACCGCCGCGTGACCGGCTGCCGCCTCATCCCAGGTCAGATAACCCTGCCGGTGGTGATCAAACTTTCCTCCAATCACCAACGTTTCGAACAACACCGGCGGGTCCGTCACCGATACCCCTAAAAACACCGTAGAGATCATGGCCTCTCCAACCTTATCCAGAAAAAGCTGCCGATTCGCCTGATTCTCAAACCATCTGGCCCAGGTCAGCACATCAGGAGCCGGGATCGCGGTATGCCCGTCCAACATATACAGATAGTCAGTTTCGGACAATTTTCCCTCGTACAACTCGGTTATGAAGTCCCTGAATTTCAAGGGTTCGCGGCCACCTCTTCTTTTATGTCCTGATTCAGTAACGGACTGGGTGGATCACCCGGCAGGATCGGCGGTACCATTTTCAGATCGTTTTTCGGCGGCATGCGTTTCAGATCATTGATCAGCTTCACAAACACCGGCCGTTCTTTCTTAGGTGTCCGGCTACAATCACAGATGAGATGCGGGTGACTCGTGGACAGCCGACACTCCGGCGGATCAATTCTCCCATCCACGGTGGTAAGCGGAATCGGACAATACTCCCCTTTGAAGCTGGACAATGCCAGGAAGGGGATCTGTATCGGGGGCGCGAAATAACGCCAGTACAAAACAAGGGCCGCAGCCCCAATCAACCCACCTGCCAACACTGAGCTAGCAACCTCAAAGAGTCTTTGCCCACGACTCTTTGCTGGCAACCTTTTTACTTCTGTCATCGTGTGATCTCCCCGTTTAAAACTCAAAAGGACCGGCCACCGCTGTTTTTACTCCGGCACACCTGGCAAGCCCGCAGGTAGCCCATATTGTGCCCACATTGTGTTCACTGGCACGATGGCTTCCTGAATCGCGCGCACGTTCGCGCGCTCACAGATCTCGCGTGCCCGTTCCAGTGAATACTGACCGGCTTCTCTCAAGTCCGCTGTGTATGAACGCTCACCGGGACGCCACCACCCCTGATGTTGAAACGACCAGATATAGACTGCCGTGTCAGGGTCGGAGTTTTGCAATGCGTATCTCCAGAATCTGTAGATAAGCGTTCATGACACTGAACTGAACACCCAGCAGCGCCCGCTCTGCCGGGTCTATCCGATCAGACCGGGTGTCGGTCAGAGCATAACCCAATCTGCTGAATCGCTCCCGCAACTGATCACGCTCCGTCATCAAACAGTCTCGCGACTCAAGAGACGGCATCTGCCTTGCCTTTATTCCCATTACAGAAAATCCGCGCCGCCAGCACTTCAGCACGGTCCGCGTCCTGTTTGATCAGGTCCGCCGTGACTTTTATCAGCGGCAACTCACCGAATGACATCAACCGCTGCGCCTCCATCCGCACCAACCCCGCATACCGCAACAACATGGAGGACACTTCCTGATACTCCTTCGATGTCACTGCCCGCCCCCGGTTTGTGGGCCAAAATAGGGATAGCCCTTGCGACCAATGTGCACCAGGCGCGTGCGCGTCTCGATGCGCGGCACAATGCCCGCCAGCATGCACAAGGTAAAAAACCCGTGATCCTCCCCTTTCCATTCCCCGGTCGGCACAAATTGCGAGATCAAAGGTCCGGACGGGAAAAAGTCATAGAACGTGCGACCCTGCCAGGAGGTTTGCCACAGACGTGGCTGGCCGGCTTTGTCCTCTTTACCGGCCACCAACGCGCGAGCGGCCATCAGCGCATCATCCGCGCTACCCTCATCCAATAACCGCTCGAGCTCTTGAATATGATGGCGCTGGACTTCCACTGTGGGACCGCCGTCGTGGGTCAGACCCATGAGTGCCTCAAATACACTGCGATGAATGCGCACAAACCCCATACCCAGTTTAACCGGCTGTAGCGTATCGTTTTTATAAGAGTACTCAGCACAGACCACCGCATCCGCTGGCAGCATCGCCATCGCATGACCGCCCGCATGCTGCGTCTGCTGCGGGCACAGTATCCGGGTCGGGCGGGGGTGAAAGTCTATAGGCCCTCCATCCTCCACATCATCCAGATAGCGCGCCTCCGTGTTGATGGGTTGAAGCAACAACTCCATGTCCTGCCGGGAAGGTACCGTGTCCGCGTCAATACCCACCAGCCACTCAAACTGCGGGTTAGCTAGAAAATTGGCCGCGATCAGGTTTCTGACCAGTGAGATATGGGAGCATTCATTCGGCGTGGACAGTGCCCCGAAGAGACCCCCACAATTGACCAGGGCGCCGGTGAGCTCTGAAACATTCTGCCCCTGATAACACGGCACCGTAACCAGAATCGTACGCGGGTCCAGCATGACTATTTCGCCCCTGTTGGTTTCGGCTGATAGGACTGGATAAATGCTCTCAACTGGTCCGCGGTCGGCGCCACCCGCCCGTTTTCAATGTCAGACGCCATCAGCGTCACCAGAATGGAGGCTGTGATATCACAATGAGAGTTGTGCATCATGACAGACTCCCCCTCCATCACCCGCTGCCGGATGCCCTCCAATGTCATGTAACGGGCTTTTTCTGTGTCATAGAGCCGCCTGTTGGGGTACTTTTTGAGCACGGAAAACCCTCACTGCCGGCATCAGAAGCCGCCGTATCAGCCAGATGAACCCGGCACGCTTTCTCGCGCCGGATCTCGAGATGGGTGACAACCCACTGCGCGATCAGTCCTACGACGAGACCAAACCACACCCATGGATCGACAGTATAACCAAAGACCTGTTTCAGCATCAGGATAAGCCTGTCCGCCGCAAGCAGACTCACCGCCGTCAGCATCCAGGGGTATTCCAACGGTAGCTGATCCCGGGATAACACACGCTTGACCATGCCTGATCACCCTTCTTAATTATCGGTCCGCTTTGCGACAGACCCCATTGAACGCTCTACCGCCTCATCCGCCAAAATCTTGAAAGCGGCGGACTCTTGCGGGTCCCGCAGCAACACCACATGAAAAAACGCTCCGCCGCCGGGTATTGGAAATGGAATCACGGCCTGACCTACACGTTTATCGACCATAAACAGCAATAGCTGTTTGATCGTACTTTCACTGTCAATTATTCCGATGCTCATGCCTGATCATCCTCCCCCGCTCCAAACCCGCCCAATAACAGCCCCCGCAACCGCGCACTTTCCCGCACCGCGCGCTGGTCAATCAACCGCTGACCCTTGGATAACACTGTCTGCACCTGTCCTTTTTTCCCCGTCTCCGTCTCCGCCATCTCCACCAGCGTCTGTAACACCATTCGCTGCAGATGCTGCACTTCGGTCGCGAACACTGACTGGTGCGCGCTTTTGAACTGCATCAATCGCTTTAACCCCCGAATTGCCTGGTGCAACTGCCGCTCCCGAATCGTGAGCCGGGCACTCAATCGGGTGCGTTCACGCTCTTTTTTAGGGTTCCTGACCATGCTTCCGCTTTTTTCACCGCTTCCCGATACTGGTAGACATCCTCTCCGATGCCCTCATACCCGCCAACATTATTCAAAAAGTGTGTAGCCATCTGAATCAACAGCGGTAGTGCCTCGTGCAATTCAACCGCATGATCAAACAGCGCACTGACCGCTTTGTCTCCCAAAAAGTCTCGCCAACTCTCCGCGTACCGGTCACACCGTAACAGGCCCGCTGCATCCTTTCGAAAAGCATACTTGCCGCTTTCCAGGGTCAACACCACTTCCTGATTCAATTGAAACTCCCGTCTTGCACTCTCCCACTCATCCAGAGCACGGTTTACTTCGGGTGACAGATCCGGCTTGCGTCGAATGACTTTATACGCTGTCGGCGTCATTTCAATCAGCGCCCTCACCGCATCCAGTCTTCGCTGTATCCCGCCGTGATCGCTTGACCGACACGTCGGATCTAATGTCAATGTGTCCTGATCAAACCATCGGCAGATACAGGGTTCATCCGTCACTTTCCGGCACCGAAACCCTGGCGCGAGCTCCTCCCGGCAACACTCATTCTCCAGACACGTGCAATGGAGTCTCGTCTGAGGCGCAGGAACCCTGCTGCTCCTGTCTCTGTTCCCGTTTGATGCGCTCATAGACTTCCTCCCGGTGAACGGCCACGGACTTCGGCGCGTTGATGCCCACCCGGACCTGATTGCCCTTCACCCCCAACACCGTGAACGTCACTTCTGTCCCAACCATCACCGACTCACCCACTCTTCGCGTCAGAATCAACATGGAGTCCGCTCCTTTTCAGTTATTACGTTTTCAGCGCCCAGCTGTCCACCCATCGGGACGGCTTCACTGCCTGCAACACAAAAACAAAATCCTCCCGGTTGTTCGCCTGATCGATACACCGGAAGTCCCCCTTGTAAATGTGCCGGAAATCCGACATGGAAGTAGGCCGCGGTCCGTCACACTGCCGGACATACTCTGATTGATCCAGAAACGGCAACTGCTCCTCCACGATCGCGCGCCGGTGACTGGGATCCCCCCACAACCACCCGGAAAAGCGGGACGGCACGGCCGCGACCAGGTACCCGCCCGGCTTCAACAGCCGCCAGATCTCCTGAAAGTGCGCGAAAAAGCTGGCCGCATCACCTTGCTGGCCCAAGTGCTCGAGTACCTGGTAGGCGTGGATTTCATCCCAGTAGTCGGAAAGCAACTCATGCTTTTTGGTGTCGCCACAACTGATCGCGAGCCACGGCGGATGCGCATTCAGATCGCACCACAAGTCCGGCTTCAGCCGCAGATCAATATCCAGGGTCACCACCCGCCCCCGCCAGTCTCGAGAGTGATGCGGCACCGCCTGATAACGTTTGCGATGGTCGCGACCCGCCCCAAGCAGGAGCTCCCGATACTCATCCGACGCTGAGTCAGTCATCGCAGCCTCACCAGAATTTTATGACAAAGTGTGTGATTACCCAGGCCACCGCAAAAAGGAGAACGGCTCTCAAAATGCCGTCCACGATGCCCCAGACCGTGATCTGCTCACGCTTACAGCACTTGCTACAGTGTGGCTCACACACCATACGGCTTATCCTGTGACATGCCGACTCTCCAGCCACGCGGCAAACTCACTCGCGACAGTTTTCTCCGCACTCGGCGGACAAGGTGTATCTTTCAGCCCTTCCAGCATCCACAACTCAAACGCTGCCCGGTCGGCAAACCGCAATACAGCCCAGTCCACCCCGGCCGCCTGGGCGCCATCAGCTGAGGGCGCATCGAGCTCTGCTTCGATCGCTCGAGCAAACGCGACCACTTTGGGGGCCGATTGAGTCATCCCATCCTTTGACAAAATGACACGCGTTATCCGCTCCGTCCGCGTGTCCGGTCGCATCGCGGCCGAAACCATCGCGGACACCTGGTGCATCGTCTGATCGAAATCTGGCTCCCCGTCAATCATCCGTACGCTTGCAAAACTCCCGCAACTGCTACACCGGCGAAAGTCTGAGATCTCCTTACCCCACAAAGTATTTAAGTTGATGGCCGAAGCGGGTTCAGTCACCAATCCCCAACATCGCGCGCCACACAGCTGACACGGTTTCACGTCTCTCTCCCCTCATCCCGCTACAATCAACGGCACACCCAGGCTGCAGGCCTTGACATTGATGGCGATAAAAAGCGCGAGCGCCACCAGAATCAATACAATCGAGATCACCCGGGATCTCATGCATCGAGCTCCCGGTGTTCATTGATCGCTTCCAGCAACCGCAACCAGCACGCTGCTTTACAAAAGGCCTGGGTATACTGCGGGTCATCCGCCTGGAACATCACACACGCCATCGGCCCCTTACGGCACCGGGTGCACTGCACTGCAGCGCTCATAACACTGATGCCGGTGGTCAATGTCGCCTGGAAGTGCATGTAACTCATGCGGCAGGCCTCTCTCTGGCTTTCGCTTCAGCCTCCGCTTTCAGCTGCGCTTCCACATAACGCCGGCCGCCGGCAATAGCCGCCTCCACCGACAGATAGAAACCGGGCATCTCCACCCCGTCCACATAGGCGAGCAGATCCGGCCCCATATAGTGCGCGGTGAGTTTTGATCCCCGATAGGCCTCAGCCGCTCCTACCTGCTTACGTATCAGACTCATCGAGAACTACCCTCCGCTTCGGAACGACTTCCACAAACCGCCCATCCGGCCACAACGCAAACACCCGCCCATCGGGGGTGTAACACAACACATAAAGCTGCTTGTCAATCGGGTCCTGCTCCCCGCACTGCTTGGACTCAGTTACCTGAACCGCACTCACCACCGGAACGCATGCGCGGCGGGCTTTCGCCAGCAACGCCGCCGAAATCAGGATCATCACCATCGCGCAGATCAGGCTGAACAGCTGCGCTATCCGTACCTTGCCCATGGTTCAATAACTCCTACATCGCGGCTTCATTCGTACCATGCATCCCGCGCGTCCACAGCCGCGAGATCCGCCGGACGGATGCGATCAGGCGGAACGCATGTGCTTAACCCGTCCACATACGGTGCACGCGTCTCACGCCATCGGCGAAAGTGAAATCCCCAGCTTTTTGAAATAATCAGACAAGGCTGTCGCGCAGGCACCCACCAGCAATGGTGCGATGCATTAGACCGCTGCTGAAAATAGATGAGCGCGACACAGAACAGCCACGCGGCAGATGTTGACCCCACTTTCAACCGCTCCCTGTTGGACCCTGCTGCCGACTCTACTCTTTAAATCGCAACCGCGGTAGAGGCGGGAAACGGTTTAGTTCAACGTCCGCCGGTCAAACTCGGCAACTCTGTAGGACGCCGAATATCATCAGACTTTGGCGCTGGCGCGGGAGCGGACGCTGCAGCGGTTACAGCGGTTTGCGCGGTGTGATCCGTTACCGCAGACGCCGACTCCCGCGCCATCGAATTCAAAACGCCTTGCATCATGTGCGTAAACCACGGCACCAGGTCAGCCTGATTCAGCCGCTCATCAATCCGGATCAGCTGCTCATACCAGTCACGACGTGACAATAACTCGATCACAAGATCCGGCGAGATCCCTTCTGGTAACTCCTCCACGAACAGCGCCGCATACAACTCCGGGTCCCGCTGCGACTGGGCCGCTTTCAAACATCGCGTCAGCTGATCCTTCAACCATGATAGATGCGGCAACAACGCCATCAGATTCATGTCAGCCCCTTTTCCGGAAGGTCTTTCGCCGGAACGTGGCCGCGAGCTCGCGCCCGCAGTGGTTGCAGATCGCCCGCCCGCTGGCATCGTGCTCGAATCCGCGAACCCGGCAGGCGGCCCGCCGTTCACAGAAAGCGTCCGCCGATCGCGTCGGGGTACCGACTCGGGCACCACGATCATACTGTCCGCCGGCGGCGGAAGCGCTGGATGAGACTGGCTTGCCGGACCCAAGGAAGGGGTATTCCCGCTCACTGCCGGTCCCGTCGCGGAATGCTCCAGCGCTCGCGCAGCCGTCGCCTGTTGGACGCTGTGTTCGATCATCGCGCCCACCGTCGGACCTGCACTTTTTACCAATTCTTTCACTACATCCATCCACCCGGTGTCTCCTCCACTTGCGCGATCACTTGCCATATCAATCAACATCGGCAACACTTTGGACAACGTGTCCTGACCGCTACCCCGCTCCAACGATTTCAACTGTGTCAACACCGTAATCGGGTCCGGTCCTTTCATCGCAGTCATCAGCGCTGCGATATCAGCCATGGGAGAGGAGCGTGAACCGGCAAAGGCGCCCGTGATTCCGGTGGCGATGGTTCCTAACACGGGCATCACAATCGCCAGCAACTCATTGCGATTTCGCCGCTCACGCTCCTCACGCTCGTCCTTCTCGCGTTTCTCCCGTGCACGCTCCTCAGCCATCTCCCGACGCCGAGCCGCATCGCGCGCCTCCTGCTGCGCCAAAAACGCCCCGATATCAAAGCCGCCGCCACTCGCTGAATTCTGCACACCACTACTCCCGCCCGTTGCGGAGTCCTGCACATACACCTTTGGGACGCCGGCAATCTCCACCGTTTTATGAACCCAGTACTTGCCGTTGCGAAACCCCTTTAGATAAAACGTGCCACCGCCCATCTTGTCGCGGATGCGCTCGAGGGTGACCAGCTTGGTGGGCCAGGTGTCCAGAAACCCGTCCAGTGTCGGGTCCCCAGTGCCCACCCGGGTGATGCGCCATTTGACCGTTCCACCGTGATCGAGAGCACGCATCGCCTCGAGCACTTCAAGGGTGTCCTCCTCGACTTGTCGCTGTTGCTCTTTGAGCTCCGCGTCAATTCCCTGCACCACACCCACCTGGTCCAGGGCCTCGGTGACCTGCAACTGATCGCGGAAGTCCTGACCCTCTGGATCAATCGACGGTCCGAGAGAGTCATTCAACTCCGGATCACTCGCGGTGGATGGGCCAACCTCCCCTGTTGGCGTGGAAATCGCGTCGGATTTCGAAGTGGATTTCATGGCGGGAAAATAGACGAAAACAGCCCGGGGAGGGCCGCATTTAGGGCCTCAATGACCCCCCGCGTCAACCGGTTTTTGCTGGAAACAATCACACTCCGCCGTGCGACGCAGTGCCGGCCACTCACTCCGCAATGCCAACTGCCCCTCCACACTCACCGCGACCACTGTTGGAGGGCCGGCCTTACACCGAATCATCCGCGAGTCAGTTGGCTCATCCCGCGAATGAACGCAATTTCCGCACGCTTTTTCGGTCGGCGCCACGGAACCGGGTGTCAGATCCGAAAAACGAACTTTTTCTATCACATCAGTCATCCTCTTCCGTAGTTACGCCGCGCTCAATTGGAAACAGTGTCAACACCAGACTTCTACGCGCGGACAACACCGTGAATGCGTTCAAGTCAACAGAGATGGAGCCATCAGCGTTTTTCCATGCGGCGCCCACTTTCGCTTTTTGATTCGTGTCCTTATCCAGCGCATTGAACCAGTAATCGGGCTTGCGGCTCACTGCACCCGCTCCACCACATACGCCACACCCACCTCAAAATCCCCCCAACGGCGAGCGACACTTGTCACAGCTTTCTGCAGCGCCGGGAGATCCCCACCCGCCGCAAACTCAAAAGTGTGTGAGTCGGTCTCCTGATCCTTATTCCGTCTCGACACCCGGATGACCATCGGCACCCGCACTTCCACCCGAACCGCTGCCATGACTTTGGTCATCAGGACCGGGTCTAAATCCTCCGCCACAACACCCCCGAACAGTCGCCAGGGCGCGCAGACCAGACGCCCCAGGACTGAACCGCTGCCGCTCTACGAGGCCGCAGAAGCGTGCTGCTTATGGGAACCGGCTTTCTTACCACCGCTCCCAGTTGCCGCGGCCGCCGGCGGATCGGTTTCCCCCGCCACGCTACCCACCTCAGGCGCAGCCTCCGCCGCACCCGCGTCCGGCCCCGCCAGCATCGGCACGGCCGCTTTCGCACGGTCAAACAGCTGCTGCACCGGGTCGGTCGCCTCCGACAGATCGACCAGCGGCTGTACCGTCCACTCGTAGCCCGTCATCGATGGCTTTCCGGGCTTCGGGGGCTGAATCCCAATCTTGAACAAAAATTGGACCTTGCTGCCCTCGTCCGCCTGCTTCGCCATCGTAAAGCTGGTGAACAGGAGCTCCTCTCCGGATGTCGGCAGATGACACCGACCGGACGCGAACCACTTCCCACCGAGGTGATCCGCAAGTTGTGCCTTGAACTGTCCAATAAAACGAATCCCTTCCTTGTCGTCTTTCCCCTTGGTGGTTTTGGTCGCGACCACCAGGCCGCCGATCGTGTACGCGTGCGACCACTTCGCAATGAGATCATCGCGTTTCTTCTTCTTGAGCGGATCGGTCACTCCAGGCTGATCATCATATTCAATGTTGTCATCCAAACGCGGAAGCCGGATGTTCATGTCCCGCGCTGTCAGCTTGGTCAGAATTTGTGGCAGTGCCGAATTTGTGGCGTGCGCAGCCGTTGCATTCATGAACGAATACTCCATGGAAAGAAATAGATTTTGAGACACCCCGCAACTATCAAACATACGCCTGTAATATGTGATTGTGCAAGTACTTGGCGACACCCCCGCCCACTTTTAGTTCGTCGGCGCCACCCGGATATCCCGCGCAGTCCGACGAATGGAACGGCTGATGAAAATCGGCAATTCGCGCGAGACGGAATACGTGGGCACCTGCGGCACGAAATTCACCTCACCACCGCGCGCCAGCAACGCGATCTTTTCCGGTCCATCCTTCATGGTATGGAACGCTACCCCTTTGCTCGCAACTTTCCATGTCCGATCACTTTCGTCAGCCTCCGGGTCATACTCTTCCGCCGCGCCGGCTTTATGGAAAGCGTATAACTTTTTCCCGGCAATACAGTACCGATCGAAATCCCCTTCATGCTTCCATCGTCCAAGGTCTGCGCCGTAATCCAAACTCGACATCTCGCGCGCCGCGATCGAATCCGTATCGCAATAGATGACGCCGCTGCACGCGGCGATCGACTTAAAGAGATGGGCTCTAACGTAACCTGTAATACTCGCCGCGGTCGCGACATTGTAGTATCTCCACCGACTGTTGATGTCCGCGAGCTCCGCCTCAGTAGGCTCCCGCTCCATCAGCCACTTACCCTCGCCCCAGGTCTGATACTCCACATAGCCTTTCGCTTTCCACCCCTGAATCGAATCCGTGGTGGCGATCACATACTCGGCATAGTTCGACGGATCAGCCCCGAACTTCCCATATAGACCGTTCATCCGATACTTTCCGAAAATCTTTCCCGCCTTATCTCCGACCGCCGCCGCCTGCATCCGCTCCGCGTACGCGGACTCGATGTACTCCTTGAAGTCGGTTGTCTGCGCGAACGTCAACACATTTTCGATCTGAATGTTCGCCACGGCGTCATGCTCGAGCGCCGCAAGAAACTCCCACCCCGTAATAAAATAACGCCGCATTCCCACCGTCCGACCGGGCGCCGCCTGGTCCTCCGGAAAGTAGAGCTCACCTTTCTCATCCCGCCACGGAAAGCAGCCCCGCGCCGTACACCGCAACTGAATCAGACAGGTCTGAATCGCTTCATCCGTCCGCGGCAGGTGCCGCGACTCGGATGGAGCCGGCGAGATCGGGTGCCGCTCGAGCATCGCCCGGGGATACGCAGAATTGATATCCGCCACCTTAAAGCCAGTCCGCACCACTCCCGACTCAAAACACTGCACCCGCCCGCCGTAATAAAAAGAGCGGCATTGCTTGAACTGTCCCAAGGTCTGACGCGGCGCCTTGTCCCCGTGGTGACGCTGTTCCCAGTACTTCATCGTCGCCCCGGCCTGGGTCAAATTCTTCCCATAATCCCGCCGGAATCGGTGCACCTGATCCCACAACCCCACACAGTCCTGCTTCATATACAACGAGATTTCCCGTCGCACGGCCGGAATATCCCGCACCCCCGGCTCCATCTTGTCGTAATTGATCTCCGACTTTACCCCGAAGTCCGACAGTCTCGTGTTGGGGAAAATATTCAGCGAGTCCCGAAATTCCGCTTCTCCAATCCTAAAGCGCGCAATGCGCCCGTTGATCAGCATCACCGGCTCATCCGTGTTCATGTACGGCCGCAGCGGGTGGTAGTCAAACTTTCCGCCATTATGTGCGTAGTACAACGCTCGCTGCTTCTGCACGTACGCCACCACCTCTTCGACGGTCTCAAACTCCAGATACTCCCCATCATCTCCGTAATAAATGCCATGCAAAAATGGCGCAGGAATCCGCCCCACCCCGTGACACTTCGGGCAAGCAATCTCCTGGCAGTTATGAAATCCATCCGTCTCCGTGTCATAGGTTCCTAATCGACGCGGGACCGAAGCCAGGACACGCTTAGCAGCGCGCAACGCTTTCTGCTCCGCCTCATGCGCCTGCAGCAGCGACCCCAGGTCATCGAAATCAAAAAAACTCACCGGTGTTGACCCCTTTCTGGCTTCACATTAAAGCCGCCCCGCCCTTCGCATATCGGACAGGTCCCGTACTCCACAAAACCGCGGCACCCACCGCGCGGCAACGTAACCCCGATCGGTACGCGCCCTTCTCCTCCGCACTCCGAGCAAACCACCATGAGCAGATCCTTTTGCTTAATCGCTTTCGGTCCGCGCGAGCGCTGCATATTCCCGACTCACGAACAACTGCCCCCACTTCACCGACTCCCGTCTCACCGCCAGCTGCGACACCACCCGCGCAAACTCTTTCTCGCACCCTTCACACCACCCGCGCTTCGACAAAGCCATCTCCCACCGGATCGTGTTGCAACACATACACCGGTCAGTCGCGCAACTCATTTCTTTTTCTTCCGCCGCGACCGCGACCGCGGCGACCACTTGAAAGAGATCTGCTTGACCGGCGCCCGCTTACGCTTCCCCTTCGGAGGCGGCCGATGCGGCGGTGTCTTCTCATACACCACCCGCGCACGCGCCAGGCGCTCTTGATAACTCCACTGGCGATAGCGCGCACGGCGCTTCTCAGACTTCGCATCCAGCGACTCACTCCCCCGCACCGCCTTGAATTCATCACCCTGGTAGCGCACCCCGATCAACTGCTCCGCAAAATCCGGGTCATACTCCTCACCCCACCGAATCATCCGACTCACCAGCATGTGCTTGGGCACACTCGTCCCAATCGGACCCCGCACCGACAGCAACCGGTAATAGGCCTCGTTGCCCTGCGGTGTCCGATCCGGAATCCACCTCACAAGGAGCTCCATCGCCTTGATCATCTGCTCCCACGGATCAAAGGTCTTAAGCAACTGCCCGATACGCAGACCCTCCGGTGTCGTGCTCTCCGTACCAGGCTGAAACCCCAACACCTCTCGAAAGAGATAGTCCCGATGCAACAACACCCCGCCCCGCACGGGCTGGACCACCTCCGCCCGGAGCCGATCCACGTAAATCGGGCGCCCCATGGCCGCACCCACCGGCACACGCTCCTCCACGTATCGCACCCGCGCATTGCGCACGTTCGCGTAAATCACCCAGGCCTTTTGTGGATGACGCCGCGGATCAGGACTCGTCTGCGATGTATGAAGAAACAGCGCCTGCTGCTGCGCTGCTGTGCGCGGTCGCGCCAACGTATAGATGGAATGAAATTCGCCCGTTGTCAGGCGCGTGGCAAGATTCGCGAACTGCTCAAAGGTCTTGAACCGCGACTCCGGCCAGCGTTGGACCTTGCGCAGATCAAACCCGTCCGACGCGCTGAAGCCGGCATACAACGCCCGAACCGTTTTGAGTTGCGCAGCGTAACGCCGTTGGAGCTCGCGACGCGCTCGAGCGTCA
>Ga0070710_10000150_pt1 | contig 32257 bp, 33 predicted proteins | sample LARL52metaG_FD_65454 | JGI IMG/M metagenome (GOLD analysis project Ga0070710, IMG submission 65454) | Corn, switchgrass and miscanthus rhizosphere microbial communities from Kellogg Biological Station, Michigan, USA - LAR L5-2 metaG | ecosystem: Host-associated > Plants > Roots > Rhizosphere ...
GGGTAGGGGCTCCGGATCACCTACGGGCGCAGGGCCTTCACCCTACTTTCGCAGGTGGCGACCCCGATCGATTTCGCCTGTCGGACGCGCGCGTCCGTTCGTTGCACGGAACAGCGCCGTCCAGAGGAACGCCTTGCCGAACAGCGGGGACTCCGCGGGTTCCTCGGTCATCCGGCGCAGCTCGACCTCGGCGTGGTCGGAGAAGATCCACCGCAGGTCGTCGGGGTGGTAGCCGACCCCGCCGCTCAGCCCCGCCTGCCGGTACAGCTCGGCGTCCGGCGTGGCGGTGCCCACGTCGGCGGTGAAGCACGTCAACGCGAAGTGGCCGCCGGGTCTGAGCGCGCGGTCCAGCAGCGCGAGGTAGCTGATCCGGCGGTGCGGCGGCAGGTGGTGGAAGCAGCCGGAGTCGTAGATCAGGTCGTACGAGCCCTCGGTCGCGAACGCGTCGCCCTGGCGGAACCGGACGTCGAGGCCTTCCGCGCGTTCACGGGCCCAGGCGATCGCGGCGGCCGAGAGGTCCACCGCGTCGACCTGGAACCCGTGGCGCGCCAGGAAGATCGCGTTGCGGCCGGGCCCGCAGCCCACGTCGAGCGCGCGGCCCGGCGTGATCAGCCCGCGTTCGAGGTAGCTCGCCAGGTTCTCGTCCGGCTTGGCCACGAAGAACGGGACTTCGCGGCCGCGGTCGGCGTAGAAGCGGTCCCACCAGTCGCCGGCCTTCTCGGTCCAGCGGTCGGCCTCCGGCGCGAACAGACCGTCGAGCAGGGTGAGGACGTCGTCGACCGTCCTGATGTGTCGGTTCAACCCGTGCCGATTCAACCGAACCCCCAGGTAGATCGGCCTTCAGTCTACCTCGGAGACCACCTTCGGACAGGCGCTTGCGGTAGCCGCGAGCCCCCTTCCGAACCGACGTTCTCGTGGTGGTCGACCCCGCTCGGACTGGTCTGCACGTGGTAGTACGCGGCACCCCAGAGGTTGTCCGCGACCGAGTCGTCGAAGTCATGATCGCGGCCCGGGAGAACGACGAACGCGCGCTGCACCTCGTCGCCACCAGGGTGTCCGCCGCCGATCAGCTACGCCGAGTGGTGGCAGGAACCGCCGAGCGTCAGCAGCAGAACTGCTGATCGTCTCATGTGGGCCGGATCGTCCGAGCTCACGACCTGTTGCGACGCAGCCGCTCCTCGCGGCCCATAAAGTCGGCGGCGGTCGAGACGTGAGGAGGACCGGTGCTGGCGCTGTCGGTGTTGCTGCTGGTGGCCGTGCTCGTGTGCGCGGTCGTGCGGCCGTGGGGCTGGCCGGAGGCGGCCGTCGCGGTACCGGCGGCGATTCTCGTCGTGCTGGCCGGCGCGTTGCCCGTTCAGCACGCGGTGGACGAGGCGGTGCGGCTCGGGCCCGTGATCGGGTTCCTGGCCGCGATTCTCGCGCTGGCGCAGCTGTGCGACGACGAAGGCCTCTTCCAGGCGTGCGGCACCTGGATGGCGCGCGCGTCCGGTGGGCGGCCGCGGACGTTGCTGGGCGGTGTGTTCGTCACGGCGTCGGTGATCACGGCGGTGCTGAGCCTGGACGCGACGGTCGTGCTGCTGACGCCGGTGGTGTTCGCGACGGCGGCTCAGCTCGGCGTGCGGCCGAAACCGCACGTGTACGCGTGCACGCACCTGTCGAACAGCGCGTCGCTGTTGCTGCCGGTGTCGAACCTGACGAACCTCCTGGCGTTCGCGTCCAGCGGGCTGAGCTTCACGCGGTTCGCGGGGCTGATGGCGTTGCCGTGGGTCGTGGCCATCGGGATCGAGTACGTGGTGTTCCGGCGGTTCTTCCGCACCGATCTCGACGCGCCCGCCCACGCCCCGGCGCAACGACCGCCGGGGGAGCTGCCGGTGTTCGCGCTGGCCACGGTCGGGCTGACGCTCGTCGGGTTCGTCGTGGCGTCGGCGACCGGGATCGACCCGGCCTGGGCCGCGTGTGCGGGAGCACTGGCGATGGCGGTGCGGGCGCTGGTCCGGCGCCGCACGTCCGCGCTGAAGATCGTGCAGTCCGCGTCGTTGCCGTTCCTGGCGTTCGTGCTCGGCCTCGGGATCGTGGTGCGGGCGGTGGTGGACAACGGGCTCGACGACCTGCTGCGGCACGTGGTGCCGAGCGGCAACGGTCTGGTCGCCCTGCTCGCGGTGGCGGCCGTCGCGGCCGTGCTGGCCAACGTGATCAACAACCTGCCCGCGGTGCTCGTGCTGCTGCCGTTGGTCGCGCCGTTCGGGGCCGGTGCGGTGCTGGCGGTGCTGCTGGGCGTGAACCTGGGGCCGAACCTCACCTACGCCGGGTCGCTCGCGACGTTGCTGTGGCGGCGGATCGTGCACGACCACGACACGGAGGTGAACCTGGCCGAGTTCACCCGGCTGGGGCTGCTCGCCGTGCCTGCCACCCTGGTCGGTGCCGTCGTGGCACTGTGGGCGTCCCTGCTCGTGATCGGAGGATGACCATGACGGTGGTCGTGTGGATCGCCGACGACACCTGGCAGTCCAGTGTGGACGCCGCTCGGGCGCACGGCTCGGAGTTCCTGCTGCTGCACGTCAGCGACCACGACGTGCCCGGTGCCGCGCACGGTGCGTTCGCCGGGCTGTTCGGGCGGCACCCGTCGCGCGATCCCGGCCGCAGGCTGGACGACCTCGCCGCCGGCCACGCGTCCCGGTTGCTCGAAGCAGCGGCCGAACGGCTGGGGCTGCCGTGCACGACGTCCGCGCGGGTGGGCCGGGTCGAGCACGAAGTCGTCGCGGCTGCTCGAAACGCCTCCCTGCTCGTGGTGTGCCGCGACGGCGACGTCAGTCACGCCGGTCCGCGCAGCCTCGGCCCGGCGACGCGGTTCGTCGTCGACCACGCGCCCTGTCCGGTGCTGCTGGTCTGGCCGAGCTGAAGTTGCGTACACGCAAAATTGCGTGTACGCATATAGATATGAGAGCAAAAGGCATTGCCTACGACACCGGCTTCGTCGTGCACGGCGAGAACTCCGTACCGGCGTTCGACCTCGACACGGTCCGCAAGGACCTGACCGTCATCCGGGACGACCTGCACTGCAACGCCGTGCACCTCGTCGGCGGCTCACCGCAGCGGCTGGAGCAGGCCGCGCGCATCGCCGCCGGCCTCGGGCTGGAGATCTGGTTCTCGCCGTACCCGCTGGAGCTGACGCCGGCGGAGATCCTGGACCTGTTCACCGACTGCGCGCGCCGAGCGGAACGGATCCGGGCCGGCGGCGCCGAGGTCGTGTTCGTCACCGGCGTCGAGCTGAGCATCATGAACTCCGGTTTCCTGCCGGGAGACGACCTGTCGCAGCGCCTGGGCGGCGTGCTGGGGCAGCCGGAGCGGATGCGTGAGGCCGCCGCCCGGCTGGGCGAGTTCCTCGCCGAGGCCGTCGTCGCGGTGAGGAAGGAGTTCGGCGGCAGGCTCACCTACGCCTGCATCCCGTTCGAGCAGGTCGACTGGACGCTCTTCGACATCATGTCGTTCGAGCTGATCCGCTCGGCCGAGGTCGCCGACCGGTACGCCGAAGGCATCCGGAACGTGGTGGCGCAAGGGAAACCGGTCGCGATCACCGGGTTCGGCACGGCCGCGTGGCGCGGCTCGGGCGCGGTGGCACCGCGCAGCATGGAGATCGTCGAGCACGACGCGGCCGGGCTGCCGGTGCGGGTGAAGGACGGCTACGTCCGCGACGAGCAGGAGCAGGCCGTCTACCTGCGCGAACTGCTGGAGATCTTCGAGGCCGAGGGCGTGGACGGCGCGTTCGTGTACATGTTCGCGCTCGCCAACTACCCGCACCGGCCGGACGAGCCGAGTCGCGACCTCGACATGGCAGGTCCCGGCATCGTGAAGGTCTACGAGGACGGTACTTGGGAGCCCAAGGCGGCGTTCGGCGCGGTCGCCGAGGTCTACGCGCGGATCTGACGTGGTGAAAACCGCTTGGCCCGCTTGGAACAATTGCACGCATCATGAGAACGAGGCTGCGGGCGATCGCCCACGAGACCGTCGCGATCGCGGAACGGGGTTCCTACGACGGCATCCCGATCGCCGTCGCTCCCGCGGTGGCGGGGACCAGGCTCCACCTGCCGGAGGAAGAGCTTTCCCTGCCCGCACAGGGAGAACCGCCGAAGGTCGAGGTCACCGGCGAGTCCACTTTGGAGGCGACACGACGGCTCGGCGGTGACCTCGCCTGTCTGATCTTCGCCTCCGCCCGCAACCCCGGTGGCGGGTTCCTGAACGGTGCGCAGGCACAGGAGGAGAGCGTCGCGCGTGCGTCGGCGCTCTACCCCTGCCTGCTCGCGGCCGGTGACTTCTACGCACATCACCGCGCGCACCAGGACCTCACCTACAGCGACCGCGTGATCTACTCGCCGGACGTGCCGGTTTTCCGCGACGACGAGGGGAATCTCCTCGCCGAGCCCTACGGGGTCTCGTTCCTCACCGCCGCGGCGCCGAACCTGTCCGCGATCCTGCGCAACCAGCCGGAGCGCGCCGACGGCGTTCCCGCCGCCCTGGAGCGCCGCGCCGTCCGCGTGCTGCGCCTGGCCGCGGTGCATGGCCATCGGCGACTCGTGCTGGGCGCCTGGGGTTGCGGGGTGTTCGGCAACGATCCCGCGACCGTGGCCCTGGCGTTCCGGACTGCGTTGCGCGACAACCGGTTCTTCGACCACGTCGTGTTCGCCGTGCTCGACCGGCAGAGCGGCGCACCGACGCTGACCGCGTTCGCGGACGCCCTCACCTGACCTCGGTGAACCCGTCCGGGATCTGCGTCTTGAGCTGCGCGAGGTTCTCCGGGATGGGCGGCAGCCACGTCACGTCGAACGTGGCCGCGCCGTCCTGCCGCCAGTGCCAGCGCATCGGCAGGTAGGTGGTGGCGTCGACCCACATCTCGGTCGCCGTCCCTCCCTTGTCCGCGGCGATGCTCAGGCGGACGGTCTGCTTGCCGTTGACGGGATCTCCTGGTCCGGCCACGGTGATGCGGCCGTCCTTGATCGCCTTCTGGATCTTCTCCGGCGTCCACACGTCGTCGTCCGACGGCGTCTCGCCCGGCTGCGACCGGTAGGTGCGGGTGCGGTGGTCGACGAAGACGTCGCCGGCGGCCGAGCGGCTGAGGTCCACGATCGGCTTGCCGTCCACGGAGGCCCGGTAGCGGAACGCGCTGCCGTCGGCGGCGTGCCACCGTTCGCTCAGCCCCCTTTCACCCGGCTTGAAGTACTTCTCGCCCGCACCCGCGGGTGCCTGTTCGTGGATCACCATCCCGCGCACCCCGTCGAGCGCGCTGTTCGTCTGCTGGAGCACTTGGGCGACCTCGATCGGTGCCGTGGTCCGGGGTGCGGGCGTCAGCACAACGGCTGCTGCTGCCGCCGCGGCGACCAACGGGGCCGCGAGCCAGGCCCAGCGGCGGCGGGACTGCTTGCGCCGCACCGAAGCGAGCAGTGCGGCGGAGTCGGCGGTCACGCCGGTGACCTCGGCGCGCAGCACGGTGCGCACGTCGTCGAGCAGTTCGTTGTCAGACACCATGAGCCTTCTCCGTGATCTGTTCCCCGAGCAGTTCCCGCAACCGCGCGACGGCCCGGCTCGTGTGCGCTTTCACTGTTCCTTCTGACGTGCGCAGGGCTTCCGCCGTCTCCGCCACCGACAGGTCGGCGAAGAACCGCAGCACCACCACTTCCCGTTGCCGCGCGGGCAGTTTCGCCAGCGCCCGGCGCACCGCGTCGCGGTTGGCCACCGAGGCGGCGAGGTCGTGGTCCGTCGTCATCTGGTCGACGTTGGTCAGCTCGTGTTCCCGCACCCGTCTGCGGGCCCGGCGCCAGCGGTCGCGCGCCAGGTTGACCAGCACCTGCCGGACGAACGCCTCAGGTGCCGTGTGGACGGACCTCCAGCGCGCCGCCAGCCTCATCAGCGCTGTCTGCAGGATGTCCTCGGCATGGCCGACGTCCCCCACCAGAAGCACCGCCGTGCGCAGCAGCGCGGTCGACCGGTCGAGCACGAACCGGTCGAAGTCGACGCTCATCTCTCGTTGCACGCCTTGGTAGACGACCGGCGTACAGGGCCGGTTGACATCCCACCGAAACGTCTTGACCTGCAGCGAGCCAGTCATGAGCCACTTTGGCATCACGATGATGCCGAGATGGCTTGTGCGTGGTGCCACGACGTGCCATAGTGATGCCATGGACCTGACGCCGTACGTGAACTCCCTCGGTCGCGAGCTGCTGACCGCCGCAGACGCCGGTGGTGCGGACGCCGGTGCGCTGATCGAGCGGCTGACCGTGTCGATGGAGTCGGCGATCCGGCTCGCGCTGCTCGAAGCGCTGTCGGCCGCCGCCGACGAGATCACCCAGGAGCTCGCCCCCGGCTCGGTGCAGGTCCGCCTGCGCGGCCGTGACCCGGAGTTCGTGGTGGCCGTGCCCAAGGTGGAGCAGCCGGTCGAGGAGACCCCCGCCGCGGCACAGGCCACCGACGCGGGCCTGGAGGACGGCCCCGCGGTGCGGATCAACGTCCGGCTCCCCGAACAGCTCAAGGCCGCGGTCGAGGAGGCCGCGGGCAGGGAGGGCCGGTCCGTCAACGCGTGGCTGGTCAGGGCCGCGTCGGCCGCGCTGCGGTCGTCCGGGCGCGAACCCGACGCCGAACCGCGCGGCAAGTTCGCCTCGCAGCGCTTCACCGGCTGGGTGCGCTAGCCACCCGCTGCTTTTCACTTCGCCCCGCTGACCTGCGGGGATGTTCTGCCATCACCTTCTGAGGGGACAGCCATGCCTTCTTACGACTCTCCGCTGCCGATCACCGCCACGGTCGACATCTACGTCGGCTACGTGCAGCTCGTCGCGAGCGACCGGTTCGACACCGTCGTCGACGTCCGCCCGTCCGACCCGGCCGACGCCTCCGACGTCGAGGCCGCGGAGGCGACCCGCGTCGAGTTCGTCGACGGCGAGCTCACCGTCCGCGGCCCGAAGCGGACGTTCGACTTCTCCAAGAAGTCCAGGTCCGTCGACGTGGTGATCGAGCTGCCGACCGGCTCGCAGGCCCGCGTCGACGTGACGGCCGGCAGCGTGCGCAGTACTGGGCAGCTGGGGGAGTGCCGCGTCAAGAACTCGATGGGGCGCATCAACCTCGACCGCACCGGCTCGCTGCGCGCCGACAGCTCCGCCGGTGACGTCACCGTGGGCGACATCGGTGGTGACGCCGACCTGCACTCCGGCACCGGGCAGATCACCGCGGGAAACGTCGCCGGCAGCGCCCGCGTCAAGAACTCCAACGGCAACACCGAACTCGGTGCGGTCGCCGGTGACCTGAGGGTGCGCGCGGCCAACGGCAACATCACCGTGGCGCGGGCCGGTGCCGACGTGGACGTCAAGACCTCCATGGGGCACATCAGCATCGGCGAGCTCGTGCAGGGCGAGGCGGGGCTGAACAGCTCGATGGGCAACCTGGAGTTCGGCATCGCGCAGGGCACCGCCGCGTGGCTCGACCTCAAGACCGCGTTCGGCCGGGTCAGCAACGAGCTGGACGCGAGTGAGGGGCCCGAGCTGTTCGACACCACCGTCCGGGTCACCGCGCACACCGCCACCGGCGACATCGTCGTCCGCCGGGCGTGAGGGGAACTTCCGTGAACGCGATCAACGCGACCGGCCTGCGCCGGTCCTACGGTGACCACGTCGTGCTCGACGGCGTCGACCTGAACGTCAAGCGCGGCACCGTTTTCTCGTTGCTCGGCGCGAACGGCGCGGGCAAGACCACCACGGTCAAGATCCTCTCCACGCTGATCCGCGCGGACGGCGGCAGCGCGACCGTCGCGGGCCACGACGTGGCCCGCGATCCCGACGCGGTCCGCCGGGCGATCGGGGTCACCGGCCAGTTCTCCGCCGTCGACGACCTGTTGACCGGCCGGGAGAACCTGAAGCTGATGGCCGACCTGAACCACCTCGGCCGGGTCGAGGGCAAGGCGAAGGTCCAGCTGCTGCTGGAGCAGTTCGACATCGACGACGCGGCCGACAAGCCCGCCGCCGCCTACTCCGGCGGCATGCGGCGCCGTCTCGACCTCGCGATGACGCTCGTCGGGTCGCCGCAGGTGATCTTCCTCGACGAGCCGACCACCGGTCTCGACCCGCGCAGCCGCCGGGTCATGTGGGAGATCGTGCGGCGGCTCGTCGCGGACGGCGTCACGATCTTCCTCACCACCCAGTACCTGGAGGAGGCCGACGAGCTCGCCGACCGGATCGCGGTGCTCGACCACGGCCGGATCGTCGCCGAGGGCACCCCGGACGAGCTCAAGCGGCGCATCCCCGGCGGTCACGTCCTGTTGCAGTTCACCGAACTGCGGCACCTCGAAGCCGCCACGCGGGTCGTCGCCAACGCGTCCCGTGACGGCGAGGCGCTCGCGTTGCGCGTGCCCGACGACGGCAGCGTCGGCTCGCTCAAGGCACTGCTCGACCGGCTCGACGAGAACGCCGTCCAGGTCGACTCGCTCAGCACGCACACGCCCGACCTCGACGACGTCTTCCTCGCCCTCACCGAGAAGGTGAACCAGCCATGACCTACGTGTTGACCGACTCGGCGACGATGGTGCGCCGCAACCTCAAGCGGATGGTCCGCTACCCGTCGATGACCTTGCAGCTCATGCTCCTGCCGGTCATCTTCCTGCTGCTGTTCGTCTACGTCTTCGGCGGCACGCTGGGCGCGGGCATCGGCGGCCCGGCCGGCGGCCGCGCGGAGTACCTGAACTACGTCACGCCGACGATCGTCCTGATGGCGATCACCGCCGCCGTGCAGGGCACGAGCATCTCGATCGCGATGGACATGACCGGGGGCATCGTGGATCGCTTCCGCACCATGGCGATCGCTCGCGTGTCCGTCCTGACCGGACACGTGGTCGGCAGCCTGGTGCAGACCGTGCTCGCGATGTCGCTGGTGTTCGGCGTCGCGGTGGCCATCGGGTTCCGGCCGCGGGCGAACCTGGCCGAGTGGCTCGCGCTGGCCGGTCTGCTGGTGGCCATGGCGTTCGCGCTCATCTGGTTCTCCGCCGCGCTCGGCCTGGTGAGCAAGTCCGTCGAGTCGTCGAGCAACGTCGGCACGCCGATGCTCCTGCTCCCGTTCTTCGGCAACGGTTTCGTGCCCACCGACTCGATGCCCGCGGCACTGCGCTGGTTCGCCGAGTACCAGCCGTTCACCCCGTTCATCGCCGCCCTGCGCGGACTGCTGATGGGCACACCGATCGGCAACAACGGCTACATCGCGCTGGGCTGGTGCGCCATCATCGGCTTCGGCGGCTACTTCTGGTCCAAGAAGCTCTTCAACCGCGAATCCACCCGCTGAAGGAGATTTGAGATCATGCAGCACGGCTTGCCGATGGACCGCGACGTCACCCCGTTCGACCCGCCCAGCCGGATCACCGAGCTGCGGTCGAGCCGTCCGGTCAGCCCGATGCTCTTCCCCGACGGCCACGAGGGGTGGCTGATCACCGGTTACGAAGCGGTGCGCGCCGCGTTGGCCGACCCCAGGTTCAGCAACCGGCAGGACCTCGGCATCGTCCACGTGCCGTTCCCGACGCCGGGAATGCCGGAGCAGACCGAGCCGTCCCCGCAGACACCGGGACTGTTCATCAGCATGGACCCGCCCGACCACACCCGGTTGCGGCGCAAGCTGACCGGCGCGTTCACCGTCCGGCGGATGAAGGCGCTGGAGGAGGGCATCACCGAGATCACCGAACGGCAGCTGGACGAGCTCGCGAAGCTCACCCCGCCGGTCGACCTCGTGAAGGAGTTCGCGCTTCCGGTGCCGTCACTGGTGATCTGCGAGATCCTCGGGGTGCCCTACGCCGACCGCGAGACGTTCCAGTCGAACTCCACCAAGTTCATGGAACGCGACGTGAACCTCGAAGACAAGATGGCCGCGTACATGGCGATGCACACGTACCTGTACGAACTGGTCAGCCGCAAGCGCGCCGAGCCCGCCGACGACCTGCTGTCCGACCTGGCCCGCGACGAGGACCTCAGCCTGGAGGAACTCACCGGCATGGCGTTCCTGCTGCTGCTCGCCGGCCACGAGACGACCGCGAACATGTTGGCGCTGGGCACTTTCGCCCTGCTGGAGCACCCGGACCAGCTGGCCGCGCTGCGGGCGGAACCCGAGCTGATCGGAGACGCCGTCGAGGAACTGCTGCGGTACCTGGCGGTCGGCGACGTCTTCTTCCGCTACGCCGCAGAGGACATCGAGTTCTTCGGGGAGACGATCCGCGAGGGCTCGACGGTGATCCTGTCGCTGCTGGCGGGCAACCACGACCCGGAGAAGTTCGAGAACGCCGACGCGCTGGACGTCCGCCGCAACGCTCGCGGGCACCTGTCGTTCGGGCACGGCATCCACCAGTGCCTCGGGCAGCAGCTGGCCCGCATCGAGATGCGCGCCGGGTTCGAGGGACTGCTGCGCCGGTTCCCGAGCCTGCACCTCGCGGTCGAAGCCCGCGAGGTGAAGCTCAGGACCGACATGAACATCTACGGCGTGCACGCCCTGCCCGTCACCTGGGCCTGACGTCTCAGCCGATGTTGAGCCGGAACTCCTGCTCAGTCGCACCGGGGAAGCACTCCCAGATCTGCAGGACCACCCGGTCGTCGGTGCTGCGGAACGGCACGTCGAGGCACTTGTTGCCGCTGTGCCGGTTGATGAGCGTGACGTAGCCGTTGTTCAGCTCGTTGAGGCGCCACTGCTGGGTCTCGCTGCCGTTGCAGTTGAACTGCTGGGTGCGCGCACCGTTCCAGTTGCCGCCGAACTCGATGTCGACGCACTTGCGGCTGGACTGGTTCGAGATCTCGTAGTAGCCCTCGGAGTTCTGCAGGAACAGGAACTTGGCGGCGGGCGTGTTGTCGCAGTGGTACTGCTGGATCCACACGCCGTTGTCGCCGGACTGGCCCGCCAGGTTCACGCACTTGCCGCTGTTGCGGTTGATCACCTCGGCGTAGAACGCGCCGGGCGCGGCGCTCGCGGGTGCGGTGATCGTCGCCAGTGCCGCGATCGCCACACCGGCGGCGAGGGCGAGGATTCTGCTGCGCATCGGTCGTACTCCCAACTGAGTCCGTGTGGTGTGCGGCCAAGCTAGGCAACGGATCTGCTGCCGGGTAAGGGGAACTGGTGGCCAATGGCCGGTACCGGCCAGGGGGAGATGACCGGATTCGGACAGTGTCCGGATCCGGTCGTTCCCTCTCCGCCGATCTCGGCCTAGGTTCGGCGCTCATGAGACTGCGGTCGGTTCTGCTCGCCCTCGTGATGGCGGTGTCGGTCGCCACACCGGCCCAGGCGGCCGAGGCGTGCTCCCGGTTCGAGCGCCAGGTTTACGGCATCACGGCCGAGGGCGGGCTCGTCGAGCACGGCTTCTGCCTCGACCCGGAACGGACCACCTTCTCCCGCTGGGGCGACGAACGTGTCGTCGCGGCCTCGGGGTGGGGTGACGTCACCGCGGTGTTCTGGTCGGGCAACGTGCACGAGGACGGCGTGTACTACCGGGTGGCCGGCCAGGGGTTGTTCTGGTCGAAGGACCTCCAGTCGTGGCACCAGCTCCGCCGCGGCACCGACTGGAGCCGGTTCACCTCGCTGATCTCCACCGAGCCGGGCGTCCTCTACGGCACCGAGGCGTCCGGCGCGGTCCGGCGGTTCGCGCACGTGGGCTGGCAGGACGGCCTGGACAGGTGGGGCGACGACTCGCGGCAGGCCGAGTTGCCCGCGGGGGCCGGTTGCTCGGCAACACCCGCCGCGGGATCATGGGTGTGGACGGTGCCGGGCCCGCGGACCTCGTGAACGTGTGGCTGAGCACCTTCGTCACGACGGAGCAGCTCGTCGTGCCGCCCGGCGTGAACCGCGGCCGGCTCGTGCCGTTCGACCTGGAGCTGCGGTTCCCGGACTCGGCCTTCGGGCTCACGGCCGCGGGCAGGCTGGTCGTCCTGCTGCCGATCGGATGCGACAGGTCGAGGCGCGCGTGGAAGGCCGACGACGAGACCGGACGCGGCGGCTACCGGTACATCTTCGCGGGAAACTACCGGCGCCACGCCGTCGGTCCGGTCGAGTGGCAGTGCGGTGGGCCTCCCGGTTCTGGAGGCAACTAGTCGAGCCAGCCGTCGCGGACGATCATCGCGGTCGCCGTGATCCGGTTGTCCACGCCGAGCTGGTCGAGTGCGGCGGAGATGTGCCGGCGCACGGTCCGTTCGCTGACGTCGAGATGGCGGGCGATGGCGGCGTCGGTCATCCCGCCGATCATCAACCGCAGCACGGTCCGCTGGTGGGCGGAGAACTTGCTGACCGTGCCGCTGTCGTGCAACGGCAGCGCCTGGTTCCACAGCATCTCGAAGTACATCCGCAGCGCGGCCACGATGACCGGAGCCCTGACCAGCACGGCGCCTTCCATGCCGGTGCGGTCGAGGGGCAGCAGGGCCGCCCGGTCGTCGACGAGCACCATCTTCATCGGCAGCTCGGGCAACACCCGCAGCCGCCACCCGCCCTCCGCGCAGCGCCGGACCATCTCGCCCGCGAACGGCAGGTCCAGCACCGGTCTGGAGTAGATGTTGCGGAACTGCACGCCGCGTTCCAGCACGGCGACCGGCGGCACCTTGGCCGACCGGCCGTCCGGCGGGTTGCGGTAGTGCTCGGTTTCGAGGTTGGCGAAGTCGCGTTCGGCGGACAGGCACAGCTCGACCGACAGCGCGCCGATCTCCGCCGGGTCGGTGTGAACGCTGATGCCGCCGTCGTCGCGATCCGCATTGGCGACGAATTCTTTCTGCAGTGCCTGCATCTGCTCGCGGACCCGCACGATCATGCGGTGCTGGTCGAGGAGCTGGCGTTGCACGGTGATCAGCGCCTGGTCGACCGCACGGGACGGTTCGACCGGCACGATCACCGGTTCGCCCACGAACCTCTTGCGGGCGAACCCGGCCTCCACCAGCTCCTCGACCTCGGGCAGGTCGGTGATGGGCAGCCGGCCCGCCCGCAGCAGCCGTTGGTAGAGCTCGGCGGCGGGCGTGTTCAGCAACCCGGCCAGCAAGTCCGTCATTCCGATCCCCTCCGCGACGTGGCGGAGAACCTAGCCGACGGCTGCTAAACGGGTTTTACAGCCTCACGCCGTGAAGCCCCCGTCGGCGTTGACGCTGGCACCGGTGACGTACGCACCGGCGTCACCTGCCAGTGCCGCAACGACTTCCGCGATCTCCTCCGGTTGCCCATAGCGACCCAATGCGGTCAGGCCGCGGATCGTGTCCGCCATCGGCCCGTTTGCCGGGTTCATGCCCGTGTCGATCGGGCCGGGGTTGACGATGTTCGCGGTGATGCCCAACGGACCGAGCTCGCGCGCGAGGCCCTTCGTCATGCCGATGAGCGCGGTCTTGCTGGCGGAGTAGAGGGCGAAACCGGCGAACGGCGCGTACACCGCGACGTTGCTGCCGATGCTGATGATCCGGCCGCCCCCGCGCATGTGCCGTGCCGCCGCCCGTGCCGCGAGGAACGGTGCCCGCACGTTCACGGCCATGGTGTGGTCGAACGCTTCCCGTCCCAGGTCTTCCAGCGGCCCGACCTGGAACACCCCCGCGTTGTTCACGAGCACGTCGAGCCGGCCGAACTCCGCCGCGGTCTCGTCCACGGCCGCCACCACGGCGTCCGCGTCGGCGCTGTCGGCCTGGATCGCGAAACCGTTGTCCGGCTTGGTGTTCTGGTACGTGACAGCGACCTGCGCGCCCAGTGCCGCGAGCTTGGCGGCCACCGCGGCCCCGATGCCGCGGCTGCCACCGGTGACGAGAGCCGCTTTACCTTCAAGTGATCCCATGTGGACCAGCCTGCCGGTCTCCACACCGCGGAGCTGGCGGGAATCGGACCGCTAGACGGAGGCTTTGCGCAGTGGTGCCGCGACCTCGCTCAGGTGCTCCAGGACGTACCCGTACGACCGGAACAATCCGCACTGCGCATAGGAGATCCCGCGTTGACGGCAGAACTCGCTCACGATCACCTGCGCGTGCTTCAGGTGCGGCCGCGGCATGCTCGGGAACAGGTGGTGCTCGATCTGGTAGTTCAGCCCGCCGAGCAGGAGGTCGACGAACCAGCCGCCGCGGACGTTGCGCGAGGTCAGCACCTGCTTGCGGAGGAAGTCGAGGGTGTGCCCGGCCGACAGCACCGGCATGCCCTTGTGGTTGGGGGCGAAGGAACATCCCATGTAGAAGCCCCACAAGCCCTGGTGCACCAACACGAACACGATCGCGTGCACGGGCGAGAGCACCCAGAACACCGCGGCCAGGTAGACCACGACGTTCGCGATCATCAGGTACCGCTCGCGCCCGGAGTACCGGATCGAGTGCCAGTGCAGGGCGAAGCCTTCCAGCAGCAGCAACGGGAAGAACAACACCGCCTGGTGCGAGGTGATCCACCGCAGCAGACCGCGCTTGGCCTCACCCTGCCGCCGCGTGAACGCCAGCACCGAGATGTCGACGTCCGGGTCCTCGTCCTCGTGGTTGGGGTTGGCGTGGTGGCGGCTGTGCTTGCCGACCCACCAGCCCTGGCTGACCCCGATCAGCCCGCCGTGGGCGTAGCCGGTGATCTCGTTCCACCGCCTCGACGCGAAGATCTGCTTGTGCCCGGCGTCGTGCCCGATGAACGCGAGCTGCGTCGTCGTCACCGCCAGCACGACCGCGACGGCGAGCTGCCACCGCGAGTCGCCGATCAGCGCGAACGCCACCCAGGCCCCCGCGTGGACGAGCAGGTTCGCGGTGATGCGGACGCAGTAGTGACCGCGCCGCCGGTCGAGCAGGCCGGCCTGCTTGATCTCGGTGGACAACTGGGCGAAGTCGCTCGCCGGCCGGTGTGCCATTCGCGCAGTATGCCGGGTCGCGGCGACCTGGTCGTGCACGCGTGGTGAAGCGGCCGCGAACCGCACGCGTCACCGTGGCGGCGACACGATGGAGTGATCATGATCAACATCTTCGGCGAGCCGCGCGCACGCCTCCTGACCGGTGACGTTCAGTGCTGCCCCACACGGGCCCGCCGCGGACGCGGGCCCGATCCGCAGAGAGGACCAGAAGGCGTGGTCGACCACACCACCGTGCTCATCGCGGGCGCGGGGCCGGCGGGGCTCGTGTTAGGCAACCTCCTGCGCGCGGAGGGGATCGAGACCCTCGTCGTCGAACGGGCGAGTCGTGCGCAGGTGCAGGCCAGGGCCAGGGCGGGGTTCCTCGGCCCGAACAGCGTCAGGGTGCTCGCCGAGCACGGGCTCGCGACCGGATTGCTCCACAAAGGACAGTCGCACGGCGTCTGCGCGTTCCGGGGTGAGCACGGGGAGTTCGAGCTCGACTACGCCCTGCTCGGCCAAGGCGACGTGCACACCGTCTACCCGCAGCAGGAGCTCGTCACCGACCTCGTCGCCGAGTACCTGGACCGCGGCGGCGACCTCCGGTTCGGCGTCACGATCACCGGCGTCGATGCGCACACCGCCACCATCCGCTACCGCGACGACCGGGGCGAAGGCCTCGTCGCCGCCAGGTTCCTCGCCGGGTGCGACGGCGGCAACGGCGTCACCCGCACGGCCCTTCCCGGCCGTCGCCACCGCCAGGACCACGGCGTCAGCTGGCTGGCCGTGCTCGCGGAAGCCCCGCAGAGCATGACCGCGGTGACCTACGCCGTCCACGACGACGGGTTCGCGGGCCACATGGCGCGCAGCCCCGAGGTGACGCGGTACTACCTCCAGGTTCCTCCCGGCGACGAGCCGGAGGACTGGACCGACGAGCGGATCTGGGCCGCGCTCGACACCCGGCTGCGCGTCGAGGAGTTGGGGCAGCTCAAACAGGGTCCGATCAGCGAACGGCGGATCGTGCGCCTGCGTTCGGACGTCACCGACCCGATCCAGCACGACAGGCTGTTCCTCGCCGGCGACGCCGCGAGCCTGATCAGCCCGTCCGCGGCCAAGGGCGCCAATCTGGCGATCATGGAGGCCGAGGTGCTCGCCTCCGCCCTGATCTCCGCGCTGCGCGACGACGAACGGCCGCTGGCCGCGTACTCGCGCACCTGCCTGCCCCGCATCTGGCGGGCGCAGGAGTTCTCGCGCTGGATGATCGACCTCCTGCACGGCCCGCGGGACGACTTCCACCGCGCCCTGCGCCGCGCCCGGCTCGACGGCCTGCGCGACTGCCGCGCCCACCAGAACTTCTTCGCCGAGCAGTACGTCGGCATCTGAGCTCTAGGACACCTCACCATGATCACGACCAGCACACCCGTGCTCGCCGCGGCCGACCTCGGCCGCCTCACCGCGGCGATGGCCCTCATCGAGGCGCACGACACCCACTCGGTCCTCGCCGCCGCCGTCCCGTCGCTCCCCGACGACCAGCGCGCCGCCGTGACGCGGCACGCCGGCCTGGACCACGTCGCACTGCTGATCTTCCCGGAGACGCTCACCGGACTGGCCGACGAACTCGCCCGGCACGGCATCGAGGTCGGCACGATGACGCCCAGCGTGGTCGTGCGCGAACGGCTGAGCGCCCGGTACTCCGTCCCCGTCGCGGACCTCAGGGTCGGCATCCTGCGCGCCGCCGTCTCCGACCGCAACGGCTGGCCGTGCGAGCTGGAGATCTTCGTGATGGTGACGCCGCCGTCGTTGGCGCACATCGCGGAGGACGAACGCCTGCACGAACGGGAGAACCACGTCGCACTGGCCGTGCGCCGCCCGGATCCCGTGCTGCTGCGCGGGTTGCGCACGATGATCTCCGGCGTGATGCGTCCGGACGGCGGCGGCTACAACGGCTACGAGAACAGCACCGTGCTCTACTTCCGCGACGCGCAGTGCGCCGACCCGGCGTTCCGCCGCCTGGAACTGGTCTCCTCCGGCCGGTTCCCGCAGCTGCAGGCCGCGCACCAGCGCGAGTCGTGCGCGGGCACCGAACTGCTGCGCCTGTTGACCGGTGCCTGGGCGACCCAGGCCATCGCGACCGCCGCGGAACTGCGGTTGCTCGACCACCTGGCGACGTCGTCCGACCTGGTGTCGCTGGCCGCGGCCACCGGCACCGAACCCGAAAGCCTGGCAAGGCTGCTGCGCTACCTCACCTCGCTCGGCGTGGTCCACGCGTCCGGTGACCGCCACGGCCTGACCGACCTGGGTGAGTTGCTGCGCTCGGACCTCGCGGGCTCGATGCGGCCGTTGGCGCTGATGTACGGCGGCCCGTTCTACCGCTCGTTCGCCGAGCTCACCACGTCCGTCCGAAGTGGACAGGAGTCGTACGTCAAGGCGTTCGGCTCGCACCACTTCGCCCACATGGCAACGGATCCGGCGCTCGCCGAGCTGTTCCACGGTTCCATGGCCGCGAGCAACGCCATGTTCACCGGCGTCACCAAGGCCGTCGACTTCTCCGGCGCCCGCACGGTCGTCGACGTGGCCGGTGGCAACGGGGAACTGCTGGCCCGCGTCCTGCACGCCAACCCGGACCTGCACGGCGTCCTGCTGGACCTGCCGAACGCGCTGGCCGCCGCCGAGCTGAGGCTGGCCGACCTGGCCGACCGCGTCCGCCTGGTCCCCGGCGACTTCACCCGCGAGATTCCCGGCACTGGCGACATCTACCTGCTGTCGCGCGTCCTGCACGACTGGGACGACTCGCAGTGCCGCACGATTCTCCGCACGTGCGCACGCAACATGCCTCCGCACGCCGAGCTGCTGGTGGTCGAACGCCTGCTGCCCGAGACCGGCGGCGCGGAATCCCTCGCCATCCCGTGGGACATCCACATGCTGTGCAACACCGGTGGCAGGGAACGCACCGAGTCCGACTACCGCGCGCTGCTGGCCGACGCGGGCTTCGAGCTGACCGAGACGCACTCGCTGCCGCTCGACGCCCACGTCATGCGGGCTCGTCGCCGTTGATGGCCCGGTTCTGCCTGGTCTCCTGGTGGGGCCAGGCAGAACCTTCGGCCGAGAGCACTTCCAGCGCGCGCAGGAACGCCACGCGGTCAGCCGAGGGCAGACGGGCGAGCAGGCGTTCCTCGTTGCGCTGGATCTCGGTCTGCACCGCGCGGTGCTTCCGGCGACCCGCGTCGGTGATGGCGAGGAGCCGCGCGCGCCGATCCGCCGGATCCCTGGTGCGCTGCAGCAGTTCGCCGTTCTCCAGCTCGTCCAGCACACCGATGATGCGGCTCTTGTCCGCGCCGATGAACTCCGCCAGCGCGGCCTGGGTGCGCACCGGCTCACCGACCAGGGCGTCGAGCACGACGTAGCCCCACATGCTCAGCCCGTGTGCGCGCAGCACCGGCTGTTCGGCGGCGACCAGCGCACGTTGCAGCGGCGCGATCATCGCCGCGAGGTCTCGCCGTCCGTCCACGAGCGGCATGATAGCCATCTTGTGCTTATGGTAAGCATGTGCATATCGTAAGCACATGCACATTAATGAACTGCTGATGCACCACCGCGCCGCGGTGCGGGCCAGCGTCGCCGTCGTGTCCCGGGTCCGCCCCGGCGACCTGGACCGCCCCACGCCGTGCGCCGAGTGGACGCTCGCCGACCTGCTCGCCCACATGACCGCGCAGCACCGCGGTTTCGCCGCCGCGGCACGAGGCCGAGGCGGCGACGGTGCGGCGTGGCAGGTCCGTCCCAGTTCGAACCCCGTGGCCGACTGCACCGCGGCCGCCGAGGACGTCCTCGCCGCCTTCGCGGAACCCGGTGTGCCGGAACGGGAGTTCGAGCTGCCGGAGTTCCACCCGGTGTCGCGTTTCCCCGCGGCCCAGGCGATCGGCTTCCACCTGATCGACTACGTGGTGCACGGCTGGGACGTGGCGCGTTCGCTCGGGCTCGACCACCACCTGGCTCCGGAACTGGCCGGGCCCGCCCTGCGGATCGCCCTGGCGGTGCCGGACGACGACACCAGGCTGGCACCGGGCGCGGCGTTCCGGCCCGCGCTGGCCGCGGACGAGGATTCCGCGCCGCTGCACCGGATTCTCGCGGCGCTGGGCCGGTCACCGAAGTGGCCGGAGCGGTGACCCCGGGTCAGCTGTCGAGCCGGGGGAACACCGGGCTCGGCTCGGCGACGACCGGCCCGCCGTCACCGCACTGCGCGGCGATGCGCCGAGCGGCTCCCGGCAGGAACGGCTCCAGGTGCACGGCCAGCTCACGGCAGGTGACGACCAGTTCGGCGAGCACCGCGTCCAGGTCCTCCGCGCGCCCGGCCTTCGCCAGCGCCCACGGCGCGGTGGCCTCCACGTAGCGGTTGCCCTCGTGGCCGATCCGGACCACGGCCTCGACGGCGCGCCGGAAGTCGAACCCCGTCAGCGCCTGGTCGACGAGGTCCGCGGCTTCGGCCCTGGCGATGCGGAGCTGCCGTGCCGCGGGGTTGTCCGCCGCCGTGGCGGACACCTGCCCGGACCGGTAGCGCCGGACCATCGACACGGTGCGGTTGACGAGGTTGCCGATGTTGTTGGCGAGATCCTCGTTGGCTCGGCTGACGAGCCGTGCCGCGGTGTAGTCCGTGTCGTCCGCGCGAGCGACGTCGCGCAGCATCCACCAGCGCAGGGCGTCGGTGCCGTAGCGCGCGGTGATGCCGGCCGGGTCCTCGGCGTTGCCGGACGACTTGCTGATCTTCTGTCCGCCGGCGGTCAGGTACTCGTGGACGAAGATCGTGGTGGGCAGGGCGAGTCCCGCCGACAGCAGCATCGCGGGCCAGTAGACGGCGTGGAACCGGATGATGCCCTTGCCGATCACGTGCACGCGCTCGTCGCTCTCGGTCCACCAGCGGCGGAAGCCACCGGGATCGCTCCCGTAGCCGGGACCGGTGAGGTAGTTGGCCAGCGCGTCGAACCACACGTAGACGACCTGGTCCGGATCTCCCGGCACGGGAATGCCCCAGCCGCGGGCGCGCGTAGTGCTGCGCGAGACGCTGAAGTCCTCCAGCCCGTTGCGCACGAACGACAGCACCTCGCGCTTGCGGGACCCGGGTTCGATGCGGATCGTGTCGCTGGAGATCAGCTCGACCAGGCGGTCCTGGTAACGGCTGAGCCGGAAGAACCAGTTGTCCTCCTCGACCTGTTCCGGCACCGTGCCGTGCTCGGGGCACCGGCCGTCGACCAGTTCGCCCGGCTGGTAGAACAGCTCGCATCCCACGCAGTACAGGCCGCTGTAGGTCTTGCGGTAGAAGTCGCCGCGTTCGGCACAGGCCGCCCACAGCCGGTCCACGCCCGGCTTGTGCCGCGGATCCGAGCTCGTCCGGATGAAGTCGTCGAACGAGAGGTCGAGCGCGGCACCGAGCTCGACGAACCGCTCCGACACCCGGCTGACGTACTCGGCGGGGCTGATGCCCTCGGCCTCGGCGCTCTGGACGTTCTTCAGCGCGTTGTCGTCGGTGCCCGTCTGAGCGCGCACCTCGTCACCCCGCTGGCGACGACGCCGTGCCAGGACGTCCGCCTGCACGAGCTCCAGCGCGTGCCCCACGTGCGGTTTGCCGTTGACGTAAGGGATCGCGGTCATGACGTTGTAACGGCCCATCGCGCTCCCTCCCGCGTCCATCGGACGGTACCGGAGCTGTCGTCGTCCGCTGACCGAATTTCGATCGGAGTCCGTTGTGGACGGAGGTCGGGTTTGGTCCGGCTCACAGCAAGGTGACCACTTCGTACGCGCCGGCGGCGACGGCGGCGGAGGCGGGCAGGGTCAGCACCCAGCCCTTGGCGATGTCCGCGGCCACCGACCAGCGCACCGCCGAACGACGGGTGGTCGCACCCACGCCCATCACCGCCGAGGTGATCACGTGCGTGGTGGAGATCGGGGCGTGGAACACGAACGCCGTCAGGTACAGCACGGAGGAAGCCGACAGCTCGGCGGCGAAGCCGTGCGGCGGGGTGAGGTGGAAGATGCGCCTGCCCAGGGTGCGCATGATCCGCAGGCCGCCCGCGTAGGTCCCGGCCGACAACGCCAGCGCGCACGCCAGGATCACCCAGAACGGCACGGAGTAGCCGTGCTGGTTCCCGGTGACGACCAACGCCAGCACGATGACGCCCATGCTCTTCTGGGCGTCCTGCAGGCCGTGCCCCAGGGCGAGGCTCGCCGCGGAGAACACCTGCGCCCGGCGCATCAGGCGTCCCGCGCGGTGCGCGTTGGCGTTGCGGAACGTCCACATGATCACCGTCATCAGCAGGTAGCCGAGCACCAGGCCGACGACCGGCGAGACCACCATGGGGATGACGACCTTCGCCAGCACGCCCGTCCAGTGCACGGTCGTGGCGGACGCGAGCGCGGCCCCGACCAGGCCACCCACCAGGGCGTGCGAGGACGACGACGGCAGGCCGAAGTACCAGGTGACCAGGTTCCAGGTGATGGCACCGGCCAGCGCCGCGGTGACCACGTGCAGCGCGTCGCCGCCGACCGGGGTGTCGATGATCCCCGAGGCGATCGTGACCGCGACACCGGTGCCCAGCAGCGCGCCGACCAGGTTCATCACCGCCGCGAGCGAGAGCGCGGCGCGCAGCGTGAGCGCACGGGTCGACACCGCGGTGGCGATGGCGTTGGCCGCGTCGTGGAAGCCGTTCGTGAAGTCGAAAGCCAGCGCGAGCACCACCACGACCACCAGACCGGCGGTCAGCATCACGCTTCCTTGACCGCGATCGAGTGCACGGCGTTCGCCACGTGCTCGAAAGCGTCGGCGGCGGCCTCCAGCTCGTCCACCACCTCCTTGAGCTTCATGACCTCAAGGGCGTCGCGCTCACCGTTGAACAACTCCGACAACAACCGCCGGTACACCTGGTCGGCCTCGTTCTCCAGCTGGTTGACCTCGACCCAGAACGCGGTCAGCTCCTGCGGTTCCGCCAGCCGGGGCATGGCCGCGGCGGTGAGCTGGGCCGCCCGGCACAGCAGGTCGACCTGCACCGAGACGCCGTCCGGCAGCTCGCCCACGCGGTAGAGCGTCGCGAGGTCGGCCGCGGCGTCCATGTGGTCGACGACATCGTCCAGTCTGGACGCGAGCCGGTAGATGTCCTCCCGGTCGAACGGCGTGACGAACGACCGGTCCAGGTGCTCGATGATGGCGTGAGTGGCGTCGTCGCCCGCGTTCTCCAGCGCGTGCATCCGCACCGCCAGTTCCGCGCGTTGTTCGGTGGGGGCGCGCACGAACTCGCGCAGCAGCTCGACGCTGGCGCCGATGTTCGCACCGATCTCGGTGAACAGCTCGAAGAACCTCACGCCCGTCGGCTTGCGGCTGATGCGCATGCGGCCTGACTACCCACCGAGAACGGTGCGCAAACACGAGATGCCCGGCATGAGCACCGAGCGGAGCGGTTGCGGTGCACCGTGGGCAACGCCACCACGGCACCCCTGAAATGCTCCGCAAAGGACAGTTGGCGCACGTTGTTTCACCTGTCACGGCTCCCGCGTCACAACCCGGAAGCTCTGCTGCTGCAGCGACAGCTCCAGCGCGCCGACGTTCCGGCAAGAGAGGAATGCGGCCGGAGACGCTCACAGGTCGTGAGGCCGGCTGCATACGTGGTCGTATGTCACCCGTGTGCGCTCTGATGGTCAACTCCAGCCGTCGGGTCGGCGAAGGGGGCGCAGATGCACTACGTGGCTCTGTCCTGCCGTTGCCTGATCGGCCTGGTCTTCCTGATCTCCGCCGCGACCAAGGTGACCCCGCGCGGGTTCCGGGAGTTCGCCGAATCCCTGCGCACCATGAACGTGCTGTCCGACCCACTGGTGCGAACGGTCGCGCCGGCAGTCGTCTGCGCTGAGGCCGCTGTCGCCGCCTCGCTCGCGTGGACGGCGAGCGCGCGGGCCGGGGCGGTGCTCGCGGCGTTGCTGCTGGCCGTCTTCTCCGTGGCGATCGTCAGGTCGTTGACGCGCAACGCGAACGCGACCTGCCGTTGCTTCGGTGCGGGCGGTGGCCGGTTGGGCGTTCGGCACGTGGTGCGCAATGCCCTGCTGTTCGTGTCCTGCCTGGTGGTCACAGCCGGGAGTGCCGCGCCGGAGGACCCGGAGGTGGCGGTGGCGGCGGCGGGCGCGGGGATCTTCGCGGCACTGCTGGTGGTCGGGATGGATCCGGTGGCGGAACTGTTCGGCCGGTCGCGGCCGGCGATCTGAGGGGGAGTCGTGGCGTTGGTGATCGGGCTGGTGGTGGTGGGGCTGCTGGGAGTGTTCAACCTGCTGCTCGCGTATGGACTCGTGCGCAGGCTGAGGGAGCACTCCGACCTGATCTCGCGGTTGTCCGACGCGGTTTCCGGACGTTCCAGCGCCGGGTCGATCGCGGCCCCCGGCACCCGCGTGCCGCCGTTCCGGGCCGTGACGGTGGACAGCGACGTCGTCGACAGCGGTCAGCTGGGCGCGTCCACGCTCGTCGGCTTCTTCTCACCGGGATGTCCGCCGTGCGAGGAGCTCCTTCCGCAGTTCCTGGCGACAGCACGCGCGACACCTGGTGGGCGTCAGGCCGTTCTGGCGGTCGTCGTGAGCGACGACGGTGAGAACAGCGCTTACCTCGTCGAACCGCTGCGCGACGTCGCCTCCGTGGTCGTGGAGAGACGGGGCGGCGAGCTGGGGGCCGCGTTCGGCGTGTCCTCCTACCCGGCCACCTGCGAGGTCGACGCGACGGGCACGGTCACCTCGACCCGGCTCGCCGTCGCGGCCGGAGTGTGATGGCGGGCTCAGGAGGTCCGCGCGCGGTGGTGGACGCGCTGGCCATCGCAGTGCGTGCCGCTCCGTGGCACGTGACGGGGTACGGCGCGCTGACGTTGCTCTCGGGTGCGTTCCCGGTGATCGTCGCGTGGTGCACGAAGGGGCTGCTGGATCAGATCACCCAGCCCGCGCCGGACACCGGGGTGGCGATGCGGCTGGTCGTCGTCCTCATGCTCGTCGGGGTGGTCTCGGCCGCTGCTCCGAGCCTCATCGCGTACCTCTCGGCCCAGGCACGGCGGGCCATCGCGCTCGTCGCGGAGGACCGGCTGCACCGCAGGATCAACGAGTTCGCCGGCCTGGCGAGGTTCGAGCACCCCGAGTTCCTCGACCGGCTGCGGACGGCGCGGCTGGCGGGTCCGCGAGCGCCCGCGCAGCTCGTCGACAGCGTGGTGGGCGTGACCAGAGCCGTGGTCACCGTCGGCGGGTTCACGCTGTCGGTGTGGATCATCAGCCCGGTGTTCACCCTCGTCGTGGTGGTCTCGGCGGTGCCGGTCCTGGCCGCCGAGATCGCGCTGGCCGGGCGCAGGGCGGACACCCAGCACGGGATCGGGGCGTTCCAGCGGCGCGAGTCCTTCTACGGCAGCCTGTTGTCGACGGTCCAGGCCGCGAAGGAGGTCCGGCTCTTCGGCCTCGGTGACCACTTCCGGTCGTTGATGTTCGGTGAGCGCCGGTCCGCGAACGCCGCCGAACGTGCCGTCGAACGCAGGACGGTGTTCGTGCAGAGCTCCCTGGCCGTGCTGGCGGCGGCGGTCGCGGGCGCAGGACTGCTGTGGATCGTGCGGGCCGCGGTCCACGGCGAGGTGACGGTCGGCGAGGTGACGCTGTTCGTCGCGTCCGCCGCGGCCGTGCAGACGGGGCTCGCGGGCGTGGCGGTCACCATCGCGACGGCGCACCAGTCGCTGGTGGAGTTCGAGCACTACCGGGTCGTGCTGCGGACGGGCTCCGATCTGCCGGTTCCTGTTCATCCCAAGGCTTTGCCCGCGTCGGGAGCGCGGATCGAGTTCAAGGACGTGTGGTTCCGGTACTCGCCGGACCTCCCGTGGGTGCTGCGCGGCCTGAACCTCACCGTCGGCGCGGGGCGGTCGGTCGGGATCGTGGGCGTGAACGGTGCGGGCAAGAGCACACTGGTGAAGCTCCTGTGCCGGTTCTACGACCCGGTCGAGGGATCGATCACCTGGGACGGCGTGGACATCCGGGACGTGGCGCCGGACGAGTTGCGCCGCCGGATCGGTGCGGTCTTCCAGGACTACATGGAGTACGACCTGACGGTCGCGGACAACATCGGCGTCGGTGACCTCACCGCGGCCGGCGACCGCGACAGGATTCGGGAAGCGGCGGAGAAAGCCGAGATCCACGACACCCTGGAAGAACTGCCGAACGGGTACGACACGATGTTGAGCCGTATTTTCGCGGACCCGTCGAACCCGAGTGCGGGGGTGTTGTTGTCGGGCGGCCAATGGCAACGGATCGCGCTGGCCCGCAGTTACCTGAGGAGCAATCCTGATCTGCTCATCCTCGACGAGCCGAGCGCGGGGCTCGACCCCGAAGCGGAAAGCCGGGTGCACGAGCGGTTGAGCTCGCACCGGTCGAGCTGCACCAGGGTGCTCATTTCCCACCGGCTCGGAACCCTGCGTGACGCGGATCTGATCGTCGTGCTTTCCGGAGGCGTGATCGTCGAGCGGGGAACGCACGACGAGCTGATCGAGAGAAAGGGCGACTACCGGCGGTTGTTCCAGTTGCAGGCCAAGGGCTATCGGGCCGAGCCGTCGGCCGAACCGTCGTACGGGGGCTGACGTGGGGTGGTTCATCGCCGCGGTGGTCGTGCTCCTCGTGGTGGGTGGCGTGCTGTGGCTGCGCAGCCAGGTGCTCGTCGTGCGGGTCACGGGCCAGAGCATGCTGCCCGCCCTGGACGACGGCCAGAAGTTGCTGGCACGTAGGACTTCCCGGGTTCCCGTCACCGGAACCGTCGTCGTCGTGAAGCCCTTCGACGGCCCGCTCCGCGTCGTCAAACGCATCGCCGCGACAGCGGGGGAAGCCGTTCCGCCCGAGGTGGCGGAACGCGCCGGGCTCGTGCCGGGGGGCGTGGTGCCGAGAGGGAGTCTGGTGGTGCTCGGCGACAACGCGGAGGCCAGCATCGACTCGCGCACCTGGGGGCTCCTTCCCGCGTCCAGCGTTGTCGCCGTGGTGGTGCGGAAAATGCGTGTGAAAGCCGCGCCGGAACCCGTGTGGCTCCCGATGGGCGAACGGGTTCCACTCAGTGAGCTCGGCGATCGGAACCAGTTCGGAGAATTCAGCTTTCGCGTTCGTGACGAGCCTGAGAGACGTTGACGGATTCGTATGCAGGACATATGCCGGGCCGTTCTAGCGTGACCGTACGAGCAGCCGCCGCGGCTGGCTCCGAAAGGGGAATCATGAAGGCATTGCGTTCGCTCGGCGACCGGATCGTCGACGCTTTCGTTCCGAAGGTCGACGCCTCGGCGCTGTACTACTGGCGCACGATCTGCACGTCGGAATTCGTCTGCACCGTCGGTGGGCGCAACTACAACACCGCGATCCGGCAGTACGTGCACGAAGGCAGCGGTACGGTTGTCGAGCAGTACCTCGACGGTTGTTGCTGAGTCGAGCTGAGGCATCCCCGTCCGCGGCCGACCGGCCGCGGACGGGTTTCATCGTTGCTGGGGGAGTGACGTGCGTTCGTTGCTGATCGGCCAGCTGGCCCACCGCCGTGGCCGGACCCTGGCGCTGTTCCTCGGAATCCTGGCCGCCACGACGGGGTTCACCCTGCTCACCGGCAGCACGACCACCTCGCGGCTGCAGACCGTCGGCACGGTCGACGCGAACTACCGCGCCGCCTACGACATTCTCGTGCGCCCCAAGGGATCGAGGACACCCCTCGAGGTCGAGCGCGGGCTCGTGCGGCCCAACTACCTCTCCGGCCTCTACGGCGGGATCAGCCTCGACCAGTACCAGCGGATCAAGAAGATCACCGGCGTCGACGTCGCCGCGCCGATCGCCATGGTCGGGTACACCTCCACGAACCTGCGCGCCGCAGTGGACGCCACGGACGCCGTCGACAGGTCCAAGGAGACGCAGACGGTGCGCCTGCAGCCGCGCTGGATCGCCGATCGCGGCCTCACGCGGCTCGACGACGACGCCACCCACCTCGCCTACGTGACCAAGCGCGCCATCGCCTGGCCGGTTTGGGACGCGGGTGGTCAGCTCAAGGGTTACGACGACGGCAAGGACCACTCGGCTCAGGTCGCGGTCTGCGGACCCGGATTGCGCGTGGACCCGGTGGAGATCCAGGAGGACGGCACCGGCCGGGCGCTTTGCCACGCCGACGGCGCCGGCCCTGGTGCGACCGGACTGGACACCCGTGATCGCCAGCGGCTCGTCATCGCCCGCCTGCTGCCCAACGGGTCGTTCGACCGCGGACCCACGTTCCCGACGGGCGAGCACCGCGTCTCTCCGCGGTTGACCGTCGACTTCGAGTGGCCGATGTCGTTGCTGCTGGCCGGAATCGACCCCGAGCAGGAGGCCGCGCTCGTCGGCCTCGACAAGTCCGTCGTGTCGGGCCGCTATCTCAAGGGCGATGAGACCACCTCGCGCGAGGAGTTCCGCGGGGTGTCGATCCCCGTGATCGTCCCGCAACGGCCGGCGCTGGACGAGCAGCTCGTCGTCACCACCGAGCAGGTGCCTGGGCAGGGCATCGCGGGCCTGTCCGCGCAAAGTGCCTACGACAGCGTGCGATCGGCACCCGGTACGCGCACCGGTGAGTCGCGCATGGACGCTACCGACGTCTACGGAACGGCCGTGCGCGAAGAACTGCGTGCCCAGCTGACCGTCGTCGTGCAGGCGGGTTCTCCCGACTACGACCAGCAGCCCGACGGGTCGCTGCGGCCCCGGGACGTCGACGTGAACCTCAAAGCCGTGTGGGGCAACAACACCGCCGACGGTTTCGCGGTGCCATGGTTCGCCAGGGACATGGCGAACCGGCCCCTCACGAAGTTCAACTCCGGCAAGCCCGGCGGGGAGCTGTTGTCCGCCGGTGCGGCCGGCGTGTTCGACGCGACCAAGCTGCGCGGTTTCTCCGAGCTCTCCGCCGTCCCGCTGGAGACCTACCACCCGCCGAAGGCCGTGGCCGCCGACGAGGCGAGCAGGCGCGAGCTCGGCGACAAACCCCTGGTGCCCAACAGCAATCCCGGCGGCTACCTGGCGTCCCCGCCGATGATGCTCACCTCGCTGTCCGTGCTGCCCGCCCTGCTGGAGGGCACCCGCCAGGCGGATGCGCCCATCTCGTCGGTCCGCGTCCAGGTCGCGGGTGTCACCGGCATGGACGCCGTGTCGCAGGAACGGGTCCGGCTGGTCGCCGAGCAGATCACCGTCGCCACCGGGCTCGACGTCGACATCACGATCGGAGCTTCGCCGGCGCCGCAGAAGATCACTCTCGGCGCCGGCGACTACGGCCGCCCTGAGCTCCGGCTGGTCGAGGACTGGTCCCGCAAGGGCGTCGCGGTGTCGGTGATCAACGCCATCGACCGGAAGAGCGCGGTGCTCGTGGTGCTGATCCTCGTCGTTTGCGCCCTGTTCCTGTTCAACGCCGTGTCCGCCGCGGTGCGGGACCGTCAGCGCGAACTGGCCACCCTCGCGTGCCTCGGCTGGCCACCGCGCAAGCTCTTCCAGGTGCTGCTGGGAGAGGTCGCCCTGATCGGTCTCGCCGCCGGGGCGGCCGGTGCCGGGCTGGCCACCGCCCTGTCATCGCTCGCGTCGCTGACCGGGCCCACGTGGCGGGTGCTGCTGGCGATACCGGTGGCGGTCGTGCTCAGCCTCGTCGCGGCGGTCGTGCCGGCCGCACGGGCCGCACGCACCAATCCCGGAGCGGGCCTGCACGCGATCGCGGTCCGGGCACGCCGATCGAGCGGGAGGCGGCACCGCACGGTCGCGAGCCTGGCGTTCGCGAACCTGTGGCGCACACCGGGAAGGACGATCCTCGCGGCCGTGTCGCTCGCGATCGGCATCGCCGGCGCCACCGCCCTGCTGGCCGTGGTGCGCGGCTTCCACGGTGCCGTCGTCGGCACCCTGCTGGGCGACGCGGTGTCGGTCCAGGTGCGTGAGGTCGACCTGATCGCGGTCGCCGCGGTGCTGGCACTCGGCGTCGCCACCGTGGCGGACGTCCTCTACCTCAACGTCCGGGAACGCGCGGGCGAGATCGCCACGCTGCGCGCGACCGGCTGGAGCACGGCGGCGGTCATCCGCCTGATCGCCTGGGAAGGCATCGGAATCGGGCTGATCGGTGCCGTGCTCGGCACCGTGACCGGCCTGGTCGTGATCGCCCTGATCACCGGGAACGCGCTGACCGCCGCGACGCTGACGGCGGCCGGCGCAGGGGCGGCCGCGGCGGTCGTGGCGGCGCTCGTCGCCGCCTGCGTGCCCGCCTGGACCATCGGCCGCTCGCCGATCACGCAGAACCTCGGGGAGGAATGAGCATGAACGGCGCGACTGTGGTGATCGACTCGGTGAGCCGGCGTTTCACGAGTGGAGAGGCGCGGGTGACGGCGGTGGACGACGTCTCACTCGTGATCGAGGCCGGTAGCGTGGTCGCCCTGTCCGGACCGTCGGGCTCGGGCAAGTCGACTCTGCTGCACCTGATCGGAGCGATCGACCGGGCCGACGCCGGGACCGTCACGGTGGACGACGTCGACGTGACCACGTTGTCCCGCAAGCAGTCCGCTGCCTACCGCAGCCGCATCGGGTTCGTCTTCCAGCGCTACCACCTGATCCCGACGCTGTCCGTGCTCGACAACGTGCTGGCGCCCGTGCTGCCCCACAAGGTGGACTTCGACGCCCCGGCCCGCGCGGCCGAACTGCTCGCCTCGGTCGGCCTCGAGGACCGCGGGCGGGCGTTGCCGTCGCAGCTGTCCGGGGGGCAGCAGCAGCGCGTCGCCATCGCTCGTGCGCTCATCTCACGCCCACGGCTGCTGCTCGCCGACGAACCGACCGGCAACCTCGACTCCAGGACCGGTCGGGAGATCCTGGACCTCCTGGCGACGTTGCAGGCGCAGCACCCGATGACGATCGTGATCGCCACGCACGAGCATCACGTCGCCGAACGGTGCGACCGGCTGGTGCGGATGCGTGACGGTCGGGTCGTCGGAGACCTGACCGTCACGCCGGGCTCACCCGGCCTGCTCGCCGACGCGGCCGAGTTGCGCACCTGAGTCGTCCGCGGCGCCCATCTCGGCTCCGAACAACCTGAGCAGGTCGTGCATCCGGTACCTGCCCGACTGGTCGCGCTCCACCAGGCACTCGTCGACGAGGTGGTCGAGGGCGGCGTGGGTGAGCGCGGCCGGGTCCCCCAGCACCGCCCCGGCCCAGCGGGCGTCGACCGAGTCGCCGTCGAAGCGGCTCAGGGTGCTGAACAACCGCGCCGCGCGGCGGCCCAGGTCGTCCGTGCGGTTCGCGATGACGGCGTGGTGGCGGCGCAGCGACTCGCGCACCACCTGCCCCTCCATCCGCAGCGCGTCGAGCCGTTCGGCCGGGTCCAGCAGGCGGGTGAGCAACGGCCCGGACACCCGCCAGGGCTGGTTCGCGATCAGCCTGCCCACGATGTGCAGAGCGAGCGGCAGTCCGCCGCACGCGCGCGCGATCGCGCCGGGCTCCTCGTGGCGTGCACCGGAAATCGTCCTGAGCAGCTCGGCGGAGGCCTCCGGAGACAACATCCCGAGCCGGACGCAGACGTCGGGGTGCGGATGCCTGATGGCTCGCCGGCTGGTCGCCAGCACCGTGCAGGTCCCGTTTCCCGGCATCAGCCCGACGATCTGCTCCGCGCGCTGGACGTCGTCGCACACGATGAGCAACCGGCGCCCGGCAGTCGCCGAGCGCAGCATCGCCGACGCCTCCGCCGCGCTGTCCGGAACTGCGGTGGCGGGCCCGAGCAGTGCCCGCAGGACCCTCCCCGGCATCCGCACCGTGGGAGCGTTCTCCTCGTCGCACAGCTCGATGAAGATCTGCCCGTCCGGGAACGCACTCGCGGCCCGGTGCGCCGCGTGGACGGCGAGCGCCGTCTTGCCACTGCCGCCGGGACCGGTCACCAGCACGAGCTTCGGCCTGTTCACCGCGGCGCTGTTCGGCGCCAGCGCTTCGTCGAGCCGCCGGAGTTCGTCCTCCCGCCCGACGAGAGCGGCGACGTCGGCGGGCAGTTCGCGCGGCACCCGGACGGTGCCGGTGACCGTCTTGTCCACCGCGCGCCTGCGTCCACCGAGGATGTTCGCGTGCAGCTCCCGCAGCTGCGGCTCGGGATCGACCCCGAGGTCGCGGGCGAGCAGCGCCCGCACCTCCTCGTAGGCCGCGAGCGCCGACGAGCGGGCACCGATGTCGTCGAGACCCTGCACCAGCAACCGCCACGCCCGCTCGCGGTAAGGGTTTTCCTCGGTGAAGGTCCGCAGGGCGTTGACGACCGAGATGTCGACGCCGAGCCGGCACTTGGCGTCGAGCAGGTTCTCCTCGCCCACCAGCCACTGTTCGCGCAGCGTGCCGGTGAGCGCGTCGAGCCTGGGGCCGCGGGCGACGCCCTCGAACGCCTCACCCCGCCACAACCCTTGTGCGCGTTCGAGGTTGAGCACGGCCGTGACGGCGTCACCCTTGTTCAGCGCGATGTGGCCGAGTGCGGACAGGTCGTTGTAGACGGCGAGGTCGAGCTCGGCCGGTGCGACGGACAGGCTGTACCCGGTGGCACGGGTGCTCAGCCGCCGTTGCGCCGCCGGAAACATCCGCCGGATGCGCGCCACGTAGTTGCGGATGTTGGCCAAGCTCGACGCGGGCGGGTTCTCACCCCACAGCTCGTCGATCAGTTCTTCGTGCGTGACAACGAGGTTCGCCTTCGCGAGCAGCACCCCGAGCACTGTCCGGAGCTTCGGGCTCCCGGTCGGCCGGGCCTTGCCGCCGACTCTGGTCTCCAGTGGTCCGAGCACGCGAAATTCCACCGACTCATGCATTTGCCCCCCAGCAAGCCCGGGTTCGACGGTCCCGGGTACGCACGAGAGCGTAAGACATCGAAGTGCTTTTGGAAATGCGCCTGACGACCGGACTTCGCCGGGTGCGTCGGCTCTTGACGGGCTCAGGGCCGGACTGCGTGCTCGCCTCACCTCAAGCTTGGAAGAGGTGCGCCACAGCCGTGATCCTGAGCAGCGGGCGTTGGTGAGAGACCCGGTGTCCGGTAGACATTGCGTCGATGCGACGGATCATGGTCACGGTTCGGAAGGCGCTCGACGACCTGTTCAACGCGCTCGTTGCGGAGGCGGGCAGGCGGAGACGGATCTCCACCTGCTTCTTCGGCCTCTGCGCAAGTTCACGTCACGGCACAGCCCGGGGATGCGGGCTCACCAGGTGACGGGAAGTTCGTGGACGCCGTAGGCCGACATGTCGTGCCGGAACTTGACCTCTTCCAGTGGGATGGCGAGGCGGAGGTTCGGCAGCCTGCGCAGCAGGGACGGCAGTGCCACCCGCAGTTCCGCGCGGGCCAGTGACTGTCCGAGGCACTGGTGGACGCCGTGCCCGAAGGCCAGGTGTCCCCGGACGTTGCGGTCGAAGTCGAAGGTGTCGGGCTGGTCCAGGAACGCGGCGTCTCGG
>Ga0070710_10000151_pt1 | contig 32164 bp, 33 predicted proteins | sample LARL52metaG_FD_65454 | JGI IMG/M metagenome (GOLD analysis project Ga0070710, IMG submission 65454) | Corn, switchgrass and miscanthus rhizosphere microbial communities from Kellogg Biological Station, Michigan, USA - LAR L5-2 metaG | ecosystem: Host-associated > Plants > Roots > Rhizosphere ...
AAATCGGCGACCTGATCGAAGGTCAGCGCGGTATTGTCGACGAGCCACACGGCAGTCGCCTTCGGCATCAGCGGTGCGTTGCTCATGGCAAATCTCCTTTGTGCCTTGCCACCCCCTCCGGTAGCCAAGCGGTCTGGTCATCAGCGATGACGGGAATTTAACCCCTATATAGCGCTGCTGTACCCGGCCGCGCAATGGTTGATAAAACGGCCTTGACAGCGCCCGAAAGCAGTCCCAAGTCGTTAATCAACTGACCGTTCCCTGCCCGGCGGCGAGGGGTGATTCGGTCCTTGAGATCGCTCCCATGGCCAAACCAGACCTGAGAATCGTGCTTTGTTCGCCGCGCGGCTTTTGCGCCGGAGTGGTGCGGGCCATCGATACCGTCGAGCGTGCGCTGACGATCTATGGCGCACCAGTCTATGTCCGCCATGAGATCGTGCACAACCGCTATGTGGTGGACAGCCTCAGGACCAAGGGCGCGATCTTTGTCGAGGAACTCGCCGAGATTCCCGACAACACCAATGCACCCGTGGTGTTTTCCGCTCACGGCGTGCCGAAGTCGGTGCCGGCTGAGGCGCGGTCGCGCAATTTCTTCTCGCTCGATGCCACCTGTCCGCTGGTCACCAAGGTGCACCGCGAGGCGGCGATCCATTTCAAGCGCGGCCGCGAGATTCTCCTGATCGGCCATTCGCACCATCCCGAGGTGGTGGGAACTCTGGGCCAGCTTCCGGCCGGCGCGGTGACGCTGATCGAGACCGCGGACGATGCGCAGACGTTTGCGCCAAGAAATCCCGACAATCTGGCTTTCGTAACCCAGACCACGCTGTCGATCGACGACACCGCCGACATCGTCGCCATCCTGAAGGGCCGCTTCCCGAACATCTCCGGGCCGCACAAGGAAGACATCTGCTACGCGACGACCAACCGCCAGCTCGCGGTGAAGAAGGTGGCGCCGGTGGTCGACGCGCTGATCGTGGTGGGTGCGCCGAACTCGTCGAACTCGCAGCGGCTGCGCGAGGTCGCCGAACGCGAAGGCTGTCCCATTGCGGTCTTGGCGCAACGTGCCGGCGACATCGACTGGAAGCGGTTCGAGGGCATCACGAGCCTCGGCATCACCGCCGGCGCCTCGGCGCCGGAAGTGATCGTCGAGGAGATCATGGACGCCTTCGCCGAACGCTACACCTTGCACGTGGAGACCGTCTCGGCCGCGGAGGAGAACGAGTTCTTCCCGCTGCCGCGCTCGCTGCGTCCCGAAGCCGCCGCGGAATAGTCGGGCCACCACATGGCGGTTTACACCGACGTCGCCGCCGAAGAGCTTGCGGAATTCCTGAAGAGTTACGACATCGGCGAACTCTTGTCCTACAAGGGCATCGCCGAGGGCGTCGAGAACTCCAACTTCCTGCTGCACACCAGCAAGGGCGCCTACATCCTCACGCTCTATGAGAAGCGCGTGGCGGTGGAGGACCTGCCATATTTCCTGTCGCTGATGGCCCATCTCGCCGCGCGCGGCGTGAGCTGTCCGCAGCCCGCGACCAACCGCGACGGCGAGGTCTATTCACGACTTGCCGGCCGCCCGGCCGCCATCATCAATTTCCTCGAAGGGATGTGGCCGCGCAAACCGAACGTCGCGCACTGCGCCGCAGTCGGCGAGGCGCTGGCGAAAATGCACCTTGCCGGCAGCGATTTTCCGTTTCATCGCGACAATCCGCTTTCGGTGTCTGGCTGGCGGCCGCTGTTTGCCCGCGCGGCCGATCGCGCCGACGGCGTGCAGGCGGGCCTCTCCGGCTTCATCACGCGCGAACTCGATCATCTCGAAGCGCATTGGCCAACCGACCTGCCGGTCGGCGTCATCCATGCCGACCTGTTTCCGGACAACGTGTTCTTCCTCGGCGAGAAGCTGTCGGGGCTGATCGACTTCCCGTTCTCCTGCAACGACATTCTGGCCTACGACGTCGCGATCTGTCTCAACGCCTGGTGCTTCGAGGCGGATCATGCTTTCAACGTCACCAAGGCGAGGGCGATGCTCAACGCCTATGGCCGCACCCGGCCGTTGTCGGAGGCCGAGCAGGCCGCGCTGCCGCTGCTGGCGCGCGGCGCGGCAATGCGCTTCCTGCTGACCCGCCTGGTCGACTTTCTCAACGTACCCGCGGGCGCGCTGGTGAAGCCAAAAGACCCGCTGGAATATGTCCGCAAGCTGCGCTTCCAGCGGTCGGTTGCGAGCCTTCGCGATTATGGGATCACGTCTGCGGGATGCGCGGCGTGAGCGAGCTTCCAAAGGTCTCGATCTACACGGACGGCGCCTGCTCGGGTAATCCCGGGCCCGGCGGCTGGGGCGCGATCCTCAGGTTCGGCGAGGTCGAGAAGGAATTGAAGGGCGGCCAGCCTCACACCACCAACAATCAGATGGAGCTGATGGCGGCGATCTCGGCGCTGGAGGCGCTGAAAAAGCCCTGCCAGGTCGATCTCTACACCGACAGTCAATATGTCCGGCAGGGCATCACGGGCTGGATTTTCGGCTGGAAAAAGAACGGCTGGCGCACCGCCGACAAGAAGCCGGTCAAGAATGTCGAGCTCTGGCAGCGGCTCGACGCGGCGCTAAAACCGCACGAGGTGCGCTGGCACTGGGTCAAGGGCCATGCCGGCCACGACGAGAACGAGCGCGCCGACCAGCTCGCGCGCGACGGCGTCGCGATGGCGCGCTTGCAGCAGCGCGTGCGTTAGCCAGTGCGGACGCGCTGCGATCTCGCCGCGCATTCCGCCGTCATCGGCGCGACCGGGCGATCCAGTACGCCGCGGCCTATCGGCTCAATCTCTGCCGTCTCTGCAATACTGGATCACCCGCTTTCGCGAGTGATGACAGCGTTGCGTGGGATAAGATACCTCAGCACGTCATTGCGAGGAGCGAAGCGACGAAGCAATCCAGAGCCTGACGCAGGGCGCTGGATTGCTTCGCTTCGCTCGCAATCACAAATGGCCTTACAGCTGCGCCAACAGCGTATCGCCGCCGGAGACCTCGACCTTGCCAGGGGCCGGCTCGAGGTTGAGCTTCTTCACCGTGCCGTCCTCGACCAGCATCGAATAGCGCTTTGAGCGGATGCCAAGGCCGTTGCCGGAAGCGTCGAGCTCCATGCCGATCGCCTTGGTGAAGTCGGCATTGCCGTCGGCGAGGAAGGTCGCCTCGTCGCGCTGGTCGGTGTCGCGCTTCCAGGCATTCATGACGAAGGCGTCGTTGACCGAGACGATGGCGATGGTGTCGACGCCCTTGTCCTTGATCGCATAGGCGTTGAGGAAGATGCTGGGCAGGTGCATCTTGTGACAGGTGCCGGTGTAGGCGCCGGGAACGGCGAACAGCGCGACCTTCTTGCCCTTGAAAATGTCGTCGGTGGTTTTGACCTGCGGGCCTTCTGCGGTCATGACGCGGAATTTGGCCTCGGGCAGCTTGTCGCCAACTTGGATGGTCATCGTGTGTTCTCCCTGAAGTGAGCGGCCGTTCTTAGACCGTGCGACCGGTCGGCACAATATTCGCTGTTCCCGCGATGGCCACATTCACCGTCGCGTCATCAGCCGGAAAACCCGCCCTCGTCCAAAAAGGCCTGCTCGTCCGCCGTCATGGCACGTCCCAGGACGCGGTTGCGGTGAGGGAAGCGGCCGAACCGGGCGATGATCGCGGCATGGTCCTCGGCGTATTTGAGGTTGTCGGCGCCGCCCGCCGCGCGAAACAGATCGACGCAGCGGAGCTGGTCCGAAAGGAGCTCCGAATGCATCAGGGGCAAATAGAGAAATTCGCGCAGGTCCTCTGCGATGCGGGCGTCAGTGCCGCGGTCGATGGCGCGGCGTGCAACCTCGCACGCCATCGCATCACTGGAATAGGCGCGTGCCTCGCCGCGGAACATGTTGCGGGGAAACTGGTCGAGCACGATGACGAGCGCGAGTGCGCCGTCATCGCTCTGTTCCCATGCGGTGAGCTCCCGTGCCGCGGCACTGCGCCAGAGCGCAAGATAGCGCCGGCGGATCTCCGCGTCGAAGGCCTCGTCGCGCGCGTACCAGCGGTCGGGGCCTGCCGCGCGCCAGAACGCCAGAACCTCGGTCGGCGCCATGTCGCAGGCCTCGGCCACGGCTCGCGCCGCCGCCCGCGTCGCTTCAGGCTGCCGCCTGCTTCTTCTCGTCGCGGAGCTGCCGGCGCAGGATCTTGCCGACATTGGTCTTCGGCAACTCGGTGCGGAATTCGATGTGGCGCGGCACCTTGTAGTTGGTCAGCTGCTCGTGACAGTATTTTGTGATGTCGGCGGCGCTGAGGTTTTGGTCCTTCTTGACGATGAAGGCCTTGACCGCCTCGCCCGACTTCTCGTCCGGCACGCCGATCACGGCGCATTCCAGCACGCCGGGATGGCCCGCGATCACTTCCTCGATCTCGTTGGGATAGACGTTGAAGCCCGAGACCAGGATCATGTCCTTCTTGCGGTCGACGATCTTGATGTAGCCGTCCGGTCCCATCACGCCGATGTCGCCGGTGCGGAAAAAGCCGTCAGCCGTCATCACGCGCGCGGTCTCGTCGGGCCGGTTCCAGTAGCCCGCCATCACCTGCGGTCCCTTTGCGCAGATCTCGCCGGCTTCGCCTGTTGGCATCTCGTTGCCGGCATCGTCGCGGATCGAGAGGTACGTCGACGGCACGGGGATGCCGATCGAGCCGGAGAAATCCGTTGCGCTCGCCGGATTGCAGGTCAGCGTCGGCGAGGTCTCGGACAGACCGTACCCCTCGGCGATGCCGCAGCCGGTCAGCTTTTTCCACTGGTCGGCGACCGGGCGCTGCACCGCCATGCCGCCGCCGTTCGAGATCTTGAGCTTCGAGAAGTCGACCTTCCTGAAGTCGGGATGATGCATCAGGCCGTTGTAGAGCGTGTTGACCGCCGGAAAGCTGTTGACCTGATATTTCATCAGCTCCTTGATGAAGCCCGCGATATCGCGCGGGTTCGGGATCAGGAGATTGCAGCCGCCGGCGCGCACCGCGAGCAGGTAGCAGGCGGTCAGCGCGAAGATGTGATAGAGCGGCAGCGCGCACACCACCATGATCTGGTCCACCTTCGGCTCCATGGCGAGCGCGGGCTGCAGCCAAGCGTCGTTCTGCAGCACATTGGCCACGATGTTGCGGTGGAGCAGGGTCGCGCCCTTGGAGACGCCGGTGGTGCCGCCGGTATATTGCAGGAAGGCGACGTCATCGGGTCCGATCGCCGGTTTCCTGAAGGTCATGCCACGCCCGGACGCGAGTGCATCGTTGAAGCTGACGGACCCGGGCAGCGAAAAGGCCGGCACCATCTTCTTCACCCGCCGCAGCACGAGATTGACGATCACGCCCTTGAGGCCGAGCAGGTCGCCCATGCTGGCGACGACCACATGCTTGAGGGCGGTGTGCGCCAGCACCTTCTCTACGGTGGTCGCAAAATTCTCCAGCACGATGATCGCTTCCGCGCCGGAGTCCTTAAGCTGATGTTCGAGCTCGCGCGGGGTGTAGAGCGGGTTGACGTTGACCACCGCAAAGCCGGCGCGCAGCACCGCCGCGGTCGCGATCGGATATTGCAGCACGTTCGGCATCATCAGCGCGACGCGTGCGCCCTTCTGCAGGCCTTTATTCTGCAGATGGGCCGCGAGCGCCTGCGACAACTCGTCGAGCTCGCGATAGCTGATCGACTTGTCCATGCAGATGAACGCCCTGCGGTCGGAGAACTTCGCAAAGCTTTCCTCGAGCAGCGCCACCAGCGACGAATATTGGCTGGTGTCGATATCGGCGGGCACCCCGGGCGGATATTGCTTGAGCCAGATGCGCTCCATGTCTCTCCCCTCTCATTCGCCCCGCCGGGCATTTTTTGGCAGGCGGGACGGCTTTGTTGGAGGCAGTATTGAGCCTGCGGCCGCCTGTGGCAAGCGGTCGGGAACCACCCCTGCAATCGCGATTAACGTGGCCTGCGATGAGCAGCCGCGCTAGCCGGCCGGCTTGGGCTCGCCGGATGTGCTCTTCGGCGCCGGTTTGGAATCGGGGCTTGCCTTGGGCTTGGCCGCGGCCTTCGGCCTGGCCGGCTTGTCGCCGGTCTTCGGGCCGGCCGCTGCATCGGGTTTGACGCTGGCGTGCTTGACCGGCTTCGACTTGGCGTCCGCCTTCGCACCGTCGGCCTTCGCCTCCGTCGCGGCATCCGGCTTCCTGGCGGCGAGGCGCGACTTCTTGCCGCGATGCCGGGTGGTGGCCTGGGTTTCCCTGTCCGAATCGGCGGCGACTGCCGCGACCAGTGCGGCTCCGGTTCGCGTCGGGCCGGTATAGACGACGATCGGCTCGGACGGGGCCGGCGCGGCGGCCAGCAATTCCGACGGTTTGAGTGTCGGCGCCTGCAGGCCGGACAGGGAGAATGTCGCGACGCCGCCCGTCAGCGAGCCGTTGGCGGTCGAGGCCACCGTGTCCTCGTCTTCGTCGCTGGCCGGGCGATGACGCTTGCCGCCGCACATCTCGTCGCGCAGGTTCGGCGGCGAGGCATCGACCGGCACGAGGTGATCGACGGTGCCCTGCGAGGGCTGCAGCCAGGCCAGCGAGGTCCCCGAAAAACCGCGGTCCAAAAGCTGCGCGGCTCGCACCGCCCGCATGTGGCCCGACGACGCACCCAGCACGACCGCGATCAGCCGCTTGCCGTCGCGCGTCGCAGAGGCGACCAGGTTGTAGCCGGAGGCGCAGATGAAGCCGGTCTTGAAGCCGTCGGCGCCGGGATAGCGGCCGATCAGCTTGTTGAAGTTTTGCGTGACGCGGCGGCCGAAGCGGATCGACGGAATGTGGACGAAATATTCGTATTCCGGCAGGTCCTTGATGATCGCGCGCGCCAGGATCCCAAGATCGCGTGCGCTGGTGATCTGGCCGTCGGCGGGCAGGCCGTTCGGATTGACATAGCTCGTCTGCGTCATGCCGAGCTTTTGCGCGGTCTCGTTCATCATGGCGGAGAAGCCATCGATCGAGCCGCCGACGCCCTCGGCGAGCACCACGGCCATGTCGTTGGCCGACTTCACCAGCATCATCTTCAGGGCGTTGTCGACGGTGACCTGAGTGCCCGGCCGGAAACCCATTTTCGAGGGCGACTGCGCGGTCGCGTTCGGCGACACCGTGAACAGCGTGTCAAGCGTGATCTTGCCGTCCTTGACCGCCTTCAGCGTCACATAGGCCGTCATCATCTTGGTGACGGACGCAGGATACCAGGGATAGGTCGCGTTCTGCGCTTCGAGCACCTTGCCGCTGTCGGCCTCGATCAGCAGCAACGCTTCGGCATGCACCACGCCTGGCAGCGCAAAGGCCAGAATTGCAGCGAGTGCGGTTCGAACGAGAGTCAGTTTGAATCGGAAAGGATGAGCAGCGTGCACGAGCAAGTTCCGGTGACTTTGAGACCCGCCTTGAACGAGAAGGAGGTCCTGGAAAGTGGATGGTCGGGTTTCAAGTGTTAGCCGGCGCTGCATATGGCAGCGGTTGCAAACCTATACTGCCTTGAACCGGCAGAACAGTGGTTCTCGCGATGAATTCATTGACGAAACCAAGGGACTTCCCAACAAAATTCAAGCCTTGACGGCGATACCGTCACTCTCCGGCCGCTTGCAGGCCGGTCCTGGCCGAATCCTGCAGCATGAACTGGGCGCGCGCCATGTCGGCAAAGCGGCCGCCTCTGGCGACCAGTTCGTCGAAGGTTCCAGTTTCGATCACGCGGCCGCCATCGAATACCAGGATGCGGGTGGCGTTGCGGATGGTCGAGAGCCGATGGGCGATCACGAAAGTGGTCCGTCCTTTCATCACCTCGTCGAGCGCCGCATTGACCTTGGCCTCGGTGACCGCATCGAGCGCGCTGGTCGCCTCGTCCAGGATCAGTATCGGCGGGTCCTTCAAGAGCGCACGCGCGATCGACAGCCGCTGACGTTCGCCGCCGGACAGCATGCGGCCGCGCTCGCCGGCATTGGTGTCAAATCTTAGCTCCGCGCGCGTGATGAATTCCAGCGCCTGCGCGCGCGAGGCCGCCTGCGCGAGTTCCTCATCCGAGGCATCGGGCTTGCCGACGCGCAGATTCTCGGCAATCGAGCGATCGAACAGCAGCGCTTCCTGGAACACCACGCCGATATTGCGGCGGAGCGCGGCGAGTTTCAATCCGCGCACATCCATGCCGTCGATCCTGATGAAGCCCGATTGCGGATCGAAGGCGCGATGCAGCAGCGCGATCGCAGTGGATTTACCGGCGCCGGTCGGTCCGACCAAAGCGATGGTCTCACCGGGCAGCGCGGTGAATGTGAGGTCTTCGACCGCCGGCCGCTTGCCGTCATAGGAGAAGCTGACATCGCGGAACTCGACAAGGCCCTTGAGCCGTCCGGCATCGATGGCGTCCACGCGGTCATGCACCGCCGGCACCGCATCCAGCACCGTGAAGAACTCGGTAAGCCGCGGCGCCTCCATGAACAGGCTGTTGATGAAGCTGACGACCTGCTCCAGTTTCTGGATCAGGATGGTGGCGAACGACACGAACATCACGATCTCGCCGACCGAAATGCGGCCCTGATTATGCAGTGCGATGCCGACCGTAAAAATCGCGAGGATCGTGATCGTCGTCGAGGCCTTGGTGATGATGCTGACCAGCGCCCACCATGACAGCACCGGAAGCTGCACCGCGAGCAGCTGGCCGGCGACGCCGCGCAGCCCCTGCACCTCGGCATCGACACGCACAAAGCTCTGCACCAGCGCGACATTGCCGAGCGCGTCGGAGGCGCGCGCCGACAGGTCGCTGTAGAACGCCTCGACCTCGTTCTGCATGCCATAGGTCTTGCGCACGACCAGCGTCGTCAGCACGGTGAACACGACGCAGAGCGCGAACAGCAGGATCGCAAGCCGCCAGTTGATGGCGACGGAGAGCGGCAGCAGGACGACGACCGACATGATCGCGGCGAAATGCTCGCGGAAGAAGCCGACCCAGAGCCGCCACAATGCGTCGGTGCCGTTCAGCATCACCTTCATCAGCCGCCCGGAATGGGTGCCGGTGTGGAAGGTCAGCGGCAGTTGCAGGATATGCTCGAAATAGCTGCTCAGGACCGCCTGGCGCTGGCGGTGCGCCAGCCGGTCGGCCTGCAGCGCGACCACGGCGCTGGCAACGATCGTGAACAGGCCGAAGCCGACCCAGGCCCCGAGCAGCGGCCAGGCCGATCCACTGTCCTTGCCGGTGAGGACGTCGACCATGCGCCCGAACAGCACCGGTTCGGCGAATTGCGTCGTGGCCAGGAGGAGATTGGCGATCGCGAGGATGAGCCCGAGCCGCGCTTCCTTGCCGAGCAGTTTCAGGACGCGGGTATAGATGCGAAACAGGGACATCGGGAGGTGTGGTCGCTCCGCTCAATGACAAGCCGGCCCGACGGGCCGGCGTCCCCCCATTCTAAGCCGGAAGCTTTCGCGAGCTCAATTGATCATGCGCCCGTCTGCCGGAGGCAGAAAGCTGTCGTCGAAAATGTCCGCTGGCGTCGGCCGCTTGCGGAACTTGAAGTCCTCGCCGATCTGGTCGATCGAGCGGTCCAGGCGGGCCGGATCGACGCCGCCGAGGCCCTTCTGCCTGACCTCGTCGGTCAAGATATTGTCCGCGAGCACGGTACGCAGCCGTTCCAGCTCGAGCTCCCGCGAACCGCCGTCGATCTGGCCCGCGACCTCGCCGGCGGCGGCCGCCGGATCCTTGATCGCAAGGTGCGTGCCTGCGATCGTCGCGCGCACCAGACCCCGCACCGCTTCCGCCTTGCCGGCGGCGAAGGCCGGATTGACGATCAGCGCAAAGCCGTAGCTTTCGCCGCCATAATCGGAAAATCGCAGCACGGCGAGATCGCTTGCCGGAATGCCGCGATCGCGCAGATTGATCGCCGAAAGATAGGAGAATCCAAGGACCGCATCGACCTGGCCGGCCGACAGGATCGGCTCGCGCACGGCCGCGCTCATCCTGTAGAGCTTGACGCCCGAAAGCTTGAGGCCGTTCAGCCGTGCCACGGCCGGCCACAGATGCAGCGACAGGTCGCTTTCGGCTGCGCCCAGCGTCTTGCCTTCGACATCGGCCAGCCGTTGCACGCCGCGGCTCTTCCGCGCCACGACGGCGTAGGGGGCCCGGTTGAACAGCATGAAGACCGCTTTCACCGGGGCCGCGCCGGGCCTGTCGTGAAAGCGGATCAGCTCGTTGATATCGACCAGTGCAACCTCGCTGGCGCCGCTCGCGACCCGCGCGATGGCCTCCGCGGAGCCTTGTGCGACGTCGGTCGTGACGGCAAGGCCCTCGCCGGCGAACATGCCGCGGCTTTGCGCCAGCACGAAGGGCGCCATGCTCGCATCGAGCGGGCGGTCGAATGTGAGGCGCACCGCGACGGGCTGCCTGGCCGTGTCGGCGGCCTGCGCCGGCGGCGCGGCAAGGCTCTGCAAGCCAGCGGCCAGCACGCCCAGCAAAGCCGCCACACACCCCGCGATGGTCGTTTTGACGCGCATCGTCTGACGCCGAACTCTTGAAAAAGCGCGGGCGCATCCTCACCCGTTGCCATTCTGGCCCATGGAAGCTGAACGGTCCATGAGCAAGGGGCTCGCCGCCCCCGGCCCCTCAACCTCGGCGCGGCCGGAATGTTGCACCGCCACGGCTGACATCTGCGGGTCTCTTCAATCCGCAATCGGTCTGTCCACGCGCATCGGCGGCCGGCCGGCCCCGGATCAAGTCCTGCCTTACCGAAGGCGGATTTCTTGATTTTGATCGGCTGCGTTAACGCCTCTGTCGCGGCTTTCCACTAGCGTCGATGTCATGAGTGATTCGCTTGAACGGCTCTATCTGGCGGTGCTCGCGGCGCGGGATCTCGATCCGGCGACCTCGCGGACCGCGCGGCTGTTTCAGCGCGGCAGGGCCAAGATGGCCAAGAAGCTGGCCGAGGAAGCCATCGAGGTTGCCATCGATGCCGTCGGCGGCGATGCCGACGCGGTGGTCCGGGAAAGCGCCGATCTGCTCTACAATCTCGCGGTGCTGTGGGCTGCTTCCGGCGTCCGGCCGGTCGATGTCTGGGCGGAAATGGAGCGCCGCGAGCATCTGCTCGGGATCGCCGAGAAGCTGCCGAAATCGCCGGTCAAGCTGGCAAAGTCTCCGGCGCTGGCCGAGCGGCGACCAATTGTCGCGCTCGAGGGCCGCAAACTGGGCAAGCGTCGCTAAGACCCCGCAAATCACCCGACCCGCTCCCCATGGACAAATCCGTCGCGGGATGGTTCATCGCGCCATGCTGAAACGGATCTATGACTGGTGTGTCGAGGCCGCCGATAAGCGCTATGCGCTGTGGATCTTGGGGGCCGTGGCTTTTGCCGAAAGCTCCTTCTTTCCGGTGCCTCCGGACATCATGCTGGCGCCGATGTCGGTGGCGCAGCCGAAGCGCGCCTGGCTGTTTGCCGCGGTGTGTACCGCGGCGTCCGTCCTCGGCGGGGTGCTCGGCTATGCGATCGGCGCGCTGCTCTATGAGTCTGTCGGGCAGTGGCTGATGCACCTTTACGGCCTCAGCAGCGAGGTCGAGACCTTCCGCGCCCGCTACGCCGAATACGGCGCGCTGATCATCCTGCTCAAGGGATTGACGCCGATCCCCTACAAGCTCGTCACCATCACGTCGGGCTTTGCCGGCTACAACCTGATGCTGTTCGTGCTGTTCTCGATCATCACGCGCGGCGGACGCTTCTTCATCGCGGCCGTGCTGTTCAACCGCTATGGCGATTGGATCAAGGTCAGGATCGAGAAGCACCTCGGGCTTGCGGTGGCGATCCTGGCTGCGGTGCTGGTGGCCGGCTTCGTCGTCGCGTTCAAGATGATCTAGACGTTTTCGAGCGAAGTGGACACCGGTTCGCGCAAATAAAACGCATCAAACAAAAAGCCAGAGCCTCCGTTCCGTTTCAATCGGAACGGAGGTTCTAGACGGATCGTCGCAGGCACTTTTCCGCCCCTGAGCGTTCAGTTAGGTTGCCGGCATGGTGGCTGGACCGGGCAAGACTGCGCTGACCGCGGGGGCGGGGGTCGCGATGCTGTTGATCGCGTCGGGCGCCGCGCTGTCACAAACCGCTCCCTCGCTCGGCCTGCAGGAGCAACCGCCGGCCGCGCCGCAGCAGGGTCCGCCGCCATCCGCTGCCCCCGCACCTGAAAATCCCGGCCTGATCAACGAGATGGGCATGTTGTTCGACAAGGTCCTGCCGCCGTTGAAGTTGCCGGCCGAAACCATCGACGACCTGAACGCGCGGGCCAAGAATGCGGTCAAGGATGCCGGCGATGCCGTGTCGCGTCTGGCAAAGCCCGCCTCGATGATCTCGGGCCGCATGATCTGTCCGGTGGCGAACGGCGCGCCGGACTGCAAGGCGGGGGCCGACCGGCTCTGTCAGAGCAAGGGTTACAAGCAAGGCAGCGGCCTCGGCACCGACACCGTCCAGAGCTGTTCGCCAAAGGTCTACATTCCCGGCAGGCAGCGCAAGGCGGACGACTGCCGCACCGATCATTTCGTCACCACCGCCCTGTGCCAGTAGCCGGCACGCGCAAGCCAGCCGGTTGCGCGCTTGGTATGATGTCTGGCATCTTAAGATGTTGGCATCCCGCCAGCCGGAATTAGCCCGAGGAGACACGCCGCAAATGTCCATGCCTGCCTTGTTCAGGGGCCGTCTATCGATACCGGTGATCGGTTCGCCGCTGTTCATCATCTCCGTGCCCGATCTCGTGATCGCCCAGTGCAAGGCTGGTGTCGTCGGCGCATTTCCGGCGCTGAATGCCCGCCCGCCCGAGCTGCTCGACGAATGGCTGGCGCGGATCACCGAAGAACTCGCCGCCCATGACAGGGCGCATCCCGAGGCGCCCTCGGCGCCGTTCGCGGTGAACCAGATCGTGCACCGCTCGAACAACCGCCTCGAGCACGATCTTGCGCTGTGCGAGAAATACAAGGTGCCGATGATCATCACCTCGCTCGGCGCGCGCGAGGAGCTCAATCAGGCGGCGCATCAGTGGGGCGGCATCGTGTTCCACGACGTGATCAACCAAAAGTTCGCCCACAAGGCGATCGAAAAGGGCGCCGATGGCCTCATTCTGGTCGCAGCCGGGGCGGGCGGTCATGCCGGCACGATTTCGCCATTCGCCTTCGTGGCGGAAACCCGGCAATGGTTCGACGGGCCGATCGCGCTGTCGGGCGCCATCGCCAATGGCCAGGCGATCCGCGCCACGCGGGTGCTCGGCGCCGACTTCGCCTATGTCGGCTCGGCCTTCATTGCAACCAAGGAGGCCAATGCAATCGAGCGCTACAAGGAGATGATCACGACCTCGGGCGCGGAGGACATAGTCTATTCCAACCTGTTTACCGGCGTGCACGGCAATTACCTGAAGCCCTCGATCGTCGCGGCCGGCATGGATCCGGAGAACCTGCCGACCTCCGACCCGTCGAAGATGAACTTCGGCACCGATACCTCGGGCGAACGGGCCAAGCCGAAGGCCTGGAAGGAGATCTGGGGCTCCGGCCAGGGCGTCGGCTCGATCGGGGCCATCCTGCCCGCCGCCGAGCTGATCGCGCGCTTCAAGAAGGAATACGAGGAAGCGGTCGACCCGCCGCTGTAGCCTGTGCTGTTCACCTGTCCCGGCCTGCGGGGACGGGCGACCATGAGGGTCGTCCCTACAACAGCCGTACGGGCGCCCCTCGTGGGCGCCCGTTCCCGCAAGTGGCGAGAGGGGGCCACCGCCACCGCCGCTATGGCAAGCTCAGTGTCCGAGCGCGTCTGGCAACAAAACGCCCGCCCCTTGCGGGGCGGGCGGGATGCCAAAAGTCTCGGCGCTCGGACTATTCGAGCTCGATCGGCACGTACTTGCCGTTGTCGTCGATCTGGGTGCCCCAGATCTTGTGCAGCGCCTGATGCTCGCCGCGGCCGAAATTGAGCGGCGAGCCGAGACCGAGGTCGATGTTGCGCATCGCCTCGAGATTGTCGATCAGCCGCTCGGTATCGAGCTGCGGACCGGTCTTCTTCAGGCCCTGGATCAGGACGTTGGCGGCGATATAGCCCTCGAACGAGACATAGTCCGCGTTCTCGCCGGGGAAGTATTTGGCGAGCGCGTTCTTGTACTCCATGACCGCGCTCGAATAGCCGCCGACCGCCGGCACCACCTGGGTCACGATCACGCCGGAGGCAAAGCGCGGCCCGAGCAGCATCAGTTCATCCGACAACGCGGTCGACCCGACGAACGACACGTTGGTGTAGACCAGGCCCGGATAGGCGTCCTTGGTCTTCTCGATGAACTTGGCAGCGGCCCGGTAGCTCGCGACCATGACGATGGCCTTGATCGGCGTCTTCTGCAGCCGCAGCAGATTGACCGCGTCGTCGACGTCGACCGTGTTGCGCTTGTAGCCGAGCCGCAGGATCGCGCCGTCGCTGACACCCAGCGTGCGCATCGCCTTGGCGACGCCGGCAAAGCCCGCATCGCCATACGAGTCCTGCTGGGCGAACACCGCGATCTGACGCGGCTGCAGATGGCGCAGCTTGATCAGATAGCGAACGGTCGCGTCGGTCTCTTCGGAGTAGCTCGCACGATAGTTGAAGACGTAGCGGTCCGGCGGGTCGTTGCGCAGGATGTTGGCGCCGGTGAATGCGCCGAAGAACAGCGCTCGCCGTTCCAGCGCATAGGGAATGCCGACGGCCGCGGTCGGCGTGCCGACATTGCCGATGAAGCCGAACACCTGCTCCTTCTCGTAGAGCTGCTTCATGGCATCCAGCGTCCGCGCCGGCTCATAGCCGTCGTCGGCCGCGACCACCTTCAGCATCCGGCCGTCGACGCCGCCGGCATCGTTGGCCCGGTTGAATGCCGTTTCGATGCCGAGCTTCATCTGTCGGCCGAGTTCCTTGTTGGCGCCCGAGAACGGACCGCAGATGCCGAAGCGGACTTCGCGATCGGTCACGCCGCGCACGTTGCTGACGCTGTTGACGCTGCTCAGCGTCGGCACCGACGGCGGCTGCTGGACCGGTGCGGTCGGCGCGGTCGCCGCCGCGGCGGACGATGGCGCCAGCGCGCCCGACAGCGACGGACCGGCGATCGACTGCTCGATGTCGGAAAGCTGACGCTCCGCGACGCGGCAGTCGATGCGGCCGCTGGAGACGGCGGTGCGGCCGTCGGCGACATAGCGGTCGAGCAGCCGGGTCAGGTCATCACGCTCGGCTTCGTTGGAGGACGCTTCCCTGATGACGGCCTGGAACTTGTCGGCGATCAGCTGCACGCGCGGACGTGCGATGTCGCGGCAGGCCAGTGCGGAGCCGATGATCGGTCCGACCCGCCCGGCGAGATCACGGACGATGTTGATGTTGTCGCCGGGCGCCGCGTTCGCAGTCGAGACGAATGCGGCGGCGCCGAGGAGGATCGCAGTCCAGCGAAGGGCGGAACGCGAATTCCGTACCAAGGTCGAGTGGGACCAGTGATCAGACATTATCGTTCCTCTCATTGAGGTTTTGGGCATCGGTGTCATTGCGGAGGATCGTTCGGACCGGCCTTTTCTCGCCAGCTCTTGAACTGTTGCAGCAGCTGTTCTGACTGCTGTTGATTTGCGATCTGGCCGCTCGGCTCCTGAGGCTGGGCCAGCAGACCCTTGAACTCGGCGAGCGCCGGCTTGGCGCTGTCGTCCGGCGGGCTCGACTTTGCCACCGCCGCGGTCAGGTTTTCCAGCGTGGTGGCGAGCGACGCACCGGCGTCGGGCTGCCGCGATGCGGGCGTCATGATCACGAAGAACAGCGCGACCACCGCCGACACGCCGACCGCAACCGCCACCCGGCTTGCGAAGCTGGAGAACCGCTTGGGTTCCTGGCCGCGCCCGAATCCGGGCGGCTCGGGCATCACCTGCGGATCGAGCGAATGACGCAGCGATTCATAGACCGCGCTCTCGAGCTGCCGGTCGAGCGACGAGGTCCGTGATACGGCCCGCCCGACGGATTCCAGCTTGGGGTCCCGTTCGGCGCGCGGCTCGGTCGCCGGCGCGGTCCTCTGCTCCGGCTTTTCGCGCAACCAGCGTGGCGCGTAGTTTAACGGATCCTGCGAAGCGACCTGATCCTGTTCACCCATTTCACTCATACGCCACTCCTTTGACGCTGAAATGCTACACGCACCGTTCCCTTCGGACCCAAGGTACAAAAGGGAATAATCCGAGGAGCGGTACTATATGCAGTCATTCTAATGTTCTTAGGGAAATGGTAACCAGGCCGCCAGATGATGATGATGCGGTATGCAACATGTCATCATCAAATCGCGCGCAGTGTGACGCGATCATGGCATTCCGGTCAGACCCCATTGCCCGTCCCCCGGCAAAACGTCCGCTCCTCGTCTTCGCGTGAGTTCCCGTTATCCGGGCTTTCCCACGCCTTTCGTGTGGAACTATGGGGCGACATTATTAAGTCCGAATCACGGCAAAATCACGCTGAAGCTTTGGCAAGCGGTGCCTGATTAAGCATTTACTAATGTAGTAACATCGAAGAAACCCCGATTCCACCGGCATTAACCAGCCGTTAACCATGACCGCCGATTGTTTACCGTTCGCTAACCAAGGCGAGTCGAAAAGTCATGGATATTGTCAACGCCGCCCCGACCCGTCAGCCCATTCGCTTTCGCGGCCGCTCCTATGTCGCTTTTGTGTTTTCCCCCGCCGCGCCGGTCGTCGGCTGGCTCGAGCTGCTTGATGCCACGCTGGCGCGCTCGCCGGGCTTTTTCGTCGGCAAGCCGGTGGTGCTCGACCTGTCGGCGCTCGACCTGAGCCTGTCCGCGATCACGCATCTGGTCCGCAGCATCGAGGCGCGCGAGATCCGGATTCTCGGCATCGAAGGTGTCGACGCCGAGCGGCTGTCGCCGCAATTGCCGCCGCTGGTGACCGGGGGCCGCACCCTCCAGGTTCAGCCGGTGGAGCCGAAGAAGCCCGCGCCAAAGCCGCCGCAGACCTCGCTGTTGCTGGACACCCCCGTCCGTTCCGGACAGTCGATCGTGTTTCCGGACGGCGATGTCACCGTGCTCGGCTCGGTGAGCTCGGGCGCCGAGATCGCCGCCGGCGGCTCGATCCATGTCTACGGCACGCTGCGCGGCCGTGCGATGGCCGGTGTCAACGGCAATTCGGCCGCGCGGATCTACTGCCAGCGGATCGAGGCCGAGCTGCTCGCCATCGACGGCTACTACCAGACCGCGGACGAGCTGGACGCGAGTCTGCGCAGCCGGCCCGCGCAGGCCTGGCTCGACGGCGAGACCATGCGCGTCACGCCGCTGAACTGAATTCACCGTGTTGGAGTCATCTTTAGGAGGTAGGGAAATGGCCAAGGTGCTTGTTGTGACGTCTGGAAAGGGTGGGGTCGGCAAGACGACATCCACCGCCGCGATGGGAGCGGCGCTTGCGCAGGCCGGGAAGAAAGTCGTCGTCATCGATTTCGACGTCGGCCTCAGAAACCTCGATCTGGTGCTGGGCGCGGAACGGCGGGTCGTCTTCGACCTCATCAACGTGGTGCAGGGCGTTGCCAAGCTGCCGCAGGCGCTGATCCGCGACAAGCGCCTCGACAATCTGTCGCTGCTGCCGGCCTCGCAGACCAAGGACAAGGATGCGCTCACCGAAGACGGCGTCGGTCGCGTCATCAATGAATTGCGCCAGAGCTTCGACTGGGTTCTGTGCGACAGCCCGGCCGGCATCGAGCGCGGCGCAATGCTTGCGATGCGCTTTGCCGACACCGCCGTCATCGTGACCAATCCGGAAGTGTCGTCGGTGCGCGATTCCGACCGCATCATCGGCATGCTCGACTCCAAGACCGTCAAGGCCGAGCAGGGCGAGCGGGTGGCGAAGCACATCCTGCTCACCCGCTACGATGCGGCCCGCGCCGCGCGCGGCGACATGCTCGGCATCGACGACGTGCTGGAAATCCTGGCGACCCCGCTGCTTGGTATCATTCCCGAGAGCCAGGACGTGCTGCGCGCGTCCAATGTCGGCTCTCCGGTGACGCTCAATAATCCCGCGAGCACGCCGGCGCGCGCCTATGTCGATGCGACCCGGCGGCTGCTCGGCGAGACGGTGCCGATGATCGTGCCGTCGGAACGCAAGGGACTGATGAACCTGCTGCGCGGACGGAGGGCGGCATGAGCTTTCTACGGCTGTTTTCCAGCCGTCCCGCCTCGGCGCCCGTGGCGCGGGAGCGGCTGCAGATCCTGCTGGCGCATGAACGGGGCGTCCGAGGTCAGTCCGATCTCTTGATGCTGTTGCGGGAGGAGATCCTCGCCGCGGTCTCGCGCCACGTGACGCTCGATCCCGACAAGGTCATCGTGCGGATGGAGCGCGGCAAGGACATCTCCACGCTGGAGGTCGACATCGAGGTCCCGAACCGTTTTGAGGGCGCTCTCGCGACCGCGTGATCGCGGTTCCAACACCGGCGCCGGATGCGGCTCGAAGCGGCAGCGGCCGGCCGGAACATCGTTCTCGCCCACGCGTTTGCCCGGCAGACAGGGAGCCGGACCATGCGCACGTCGACAGCTTTTTTCGCGGGGGCGGGAACCATCATCATGGTCGTTGCCGGCGGTCTCGGCGGCGGACTCATGATCGCCAACAACATGAATCCCAAAGCGCCTGCGGCGCAGACCAGCAAGCTCGAGCGGCGCGCGGCCGAACCGTCGCCGAGCCCGTCGCCCTCGCCGCGTTCCGGAGCGGCGCAGGCGGCCCTGACATCTGCCGCCAAGGATGTGGCTGCGCAGGGCGTTCAGGACGGCGCCAAGGTCCAAGCTTTGACACAGCCATCGGCGCAATCCAAGCCGCAAGCCCCGGCTGCGAATGCGCCGTCGGCCGGCGAGCCCGGTCCCGTGCCGTCGCCGTCATCCGCGCAGCCCACCCAGCGCGACGCGCATGACAAGCCTGGCGCTCCGGATGCCGCTTTCGCCAAAGCGCGGGAGGCGGACTTGAAGACCCCTGATGCCGATCCGAAGCGGAGCGTCCAGAAGCGCCAGAGCCGGCATCACCAGTGGGCGGAACGGCGCCGCATGCAGCGACAGCCCGAGGCGGATCCGCGTGACGTCGAGCAGGCCTCGCGCGACGATGGCGACGCGCGCAGCACACGCGACGACACTGGTGCACGCAGCACGCGCGATGACAACAATGCGCGCAGCTATTCCGACGACAGCGCTGCGCGCCGCTATCGCGCGGAGAATCGTGCGCGGGTCTATTCCTATCCCGACGACGGCAGTGCCCGCCGCTACCAGGATGGCAGCGGGCGCGATTATGCCGCCGAACCCGTCGAACTGGAGTTGCCACGCATCCGCCTGTTCGACGGATTCTGACGCGGTGACGTTCGAGAGCCGCCGGCCTGCAACCGACCCGGGATGCCGGCGCCGTCCGCCGCAATTGAGAGGTGCGGCTTTAACGCGGCATTAACCATACCGTCCCCAGAATCCCTCCCGAGCCGGCGCCCATGCGCCACGGAACTCCGGACCTGGAGGGATGCGCGAATGGACCTCGAGAAATTTTTTGCAAAGACGCCGGCGACGCTCGACGAGATCAGGATCCGCGTCCGCCACGCGCTGCAGCGGCATCCGTTGTGCCGGAACATCAATTTCGAAATCGTCAGCGTGCCGCCCACTGCCAGGGGTCGCAACTGGACCATCAGCCTCCACGCGGTTGAGCCGGGGGCGCTTTTCGAGGCCTCCGACATTGTCGCCGACATCCAGGATGCCTACGTATTAACCGCGGCTGCCTGATTTTTGCCTTTTCCCCGCTGTTTTCATTCAGCTATGCATGAAGCGGTCGTCACGGCGGCGTTATTAGGCCTTAATTAACGCTCAGTTTTCTGAGAAAGTATGACTTTCTGGGGACGATCCGGTCAGTCATCGAACGGGTGCGGAGTAGGATTTGACACGGACGATTACACTCATCGCCCTGATCTGCTGCCTTCTCGGCGGCGCCGCGATCGTCAGCGTGCTCGGCCGCGACAGCGTGCCGATGGCGACGGCCGAGATGATTCCGGCGAAGGCCATCGCGCCTGTCGCAAATCGGGAGAGCAAGCACGACAAGCTCGCAGTGGCGTTGCCGCCGGCTGCCGCGACCGAACCCGCCTCTGCCGTGAGCCTCAGTGAACCGCTGCGTCAGGCCTATGCCTCTTCCAACCCCACCGACACCGAGGCGGAGAACGCGGTCGCCGCGGCCGTGCCCTCGGTGACCGGAGCCGTGGTGCCGGCGAAGCCGAAACTCGCGAGCAAGCCGCAGCCGCAGAAGCCTTATGCGCTGCTCAGCGATGCGCAGATCGCGGGCATCAAGGACCGGCTGCATCTGACCTCCGATCAGGAATATTACTGGCCCGGGATCGAGAGCGCGCTGCGCGCGGTGGCCCGCAAGATTCACACGGCGCGCCAGACCAATCCGAATGCGAATGCGTCGGCCATCGATCCGGACTCGCAGGAAGTGCAACAGCTCAAATCGGCCGCGATGCCGCTGCTGTTCCAGCTGCGCGACGACCAGAAGGAAGAGGTGCGCCGCCTCGCCCGCATCATCGGGCTCGACAAGGTCGCCTCCGCGATCTGAGGCGGACCAGCCGCGCTCGTTCAAGCTTGACCGATGTTTCCTCTCGTCATGGCCGGGGCTTGTCCCGGCCATTCGACGTGTTTGTGGCAAGAGACAAGACGTGGATGCCCGGCACAAGGCCGGGCATGACGAGTGGTGGTGAGGCACGAGAACGACATCAGCCGCCACGGGCTTCGACGACCTTGCGGCAGGAGTCCGAGAGCTTCGTCTTGTTGGCGGCGAGGCAGGCATTCATCTCACCCGGCTTGCCGATATGATCGGCGCAAAAGCTCTGCGCATCGTTGCGGCAGGCCATCTTCTCCTGCGGCGTGGGTCCGGATTGCGCGAAGGCCGAGGCGCCGCTGAGGGCCAGCAGCGTGATCGAGATCAGCACGGTCTTGGTCATGGGAGTTTTCCTTGGACACGAGGGGGGGTGAGGACGCGTTGTGTCAACGCGGGGCGCAAACTCGTCGATGTGATGGGGACGGTCCATGCCATGTTCATGGCACCGCCAGAGCGTGTCCCGGTGGTCCTGCACCATCTTCATGGGATATTAACGCGCGGCGCCTTGGCCCACATACGCGTCACGTCGGCTGCGAACACCGATCGGTGCACGCAAAGGCCGCACGAAAAAGCAGGAGAGATCAGATGTTCAAGAAGACAGCATGGGCCAGTGTCCTTCTCAGCCTGGTTGCGATTCCGGCGCTCGGCGCGGTGTCCTTCGGAGCCGCTCCGGCCGAGGCCGCGGTGGTCTATTGCAAGACCGCAGGTGTGCCGCGGGGCTGCGTCGTTCGTCCCACTGCGCCTGTCGTGGCGCCGGTTGGCGTCGCGCGGGTCGGCTATGGCGCCGCAGGCGTCGCGCATGTCGGCTACACTCATGTCGGTCCGGTGACCGGCGTCACCCATGTCGGCGCCACCCGCGTGCGTCGGTGATCAGACTGCCGATGCCTCGCCGTCGGGAAAGCGATAGGGCAGCTTCAGCCGCACCCGCGTCCCGGCGGCGCTCGAGACGAGTTCGAGCTCCGCGCCGCATTGCGCAGCGCGGTTCTTCATGTTGCGCAGGCCGCGCCCGCCGCGCCGGGACGCCGCCGTTCCGTTTTCGCCGAGGTCAAATCCCTTGCCGTCGTCTTCCACGGTGAGACAGCCGCAGGGGCGGCCGGCGTCATCCATGACGGTTGCGATCGTGACCTGGATGCGCATCGCGCCGGCATGCTTGACCGCATTGGTCATCGCCTCGTCGAGCAGCCGCAGGATCTGGATCACATGCCAGGGCCGCAGTTCGGGATGCACCGGCAGGCCCTCGGCGCTCGTCGTCCGCCAGTCCAGCGCGATGTGGTGCGGGCGCAGCTGCGCCACGGCCCGCTCACGCCAGGAGCCGAGCGCCAGCATCAGGTCGCCGCCGATGTCGTCCATCGAATCGATCACCAGGCGCAGGTCCTTCAGCGCGGCCCGCGCCGCATCGCCGATCGGCGCGATGGATTCGCCGCGCTCGGAGAGTGCCACGATGGAGACGAGCTGGCCGCCGAGGCCATCATGCAGGTCGCGCATCAGCCGCGAGCGCTCGCGCGCCAATGCTGCTGCGCGCTCGCGGTCCTGCTCGCGCGCAAAACTCTCCTTCAGCTTATCTTCGGCTTCGCGCACGCGCACCACCAGCCGTCCGGCAAAGCCGTCGACCTGGTTCAACGCGCGGGCAAATCGCCAGGTCAGCGCGCCGCCGATCGCGATCATCATGGAGGAATAGGACAGGCGCGAGTAGAAGATGCGCCGGTCCGGCACGATGTCCAGCACGGACAGCAGGTCGTGAATCCAGCAGGTCAGCACGATGGTGACCGCGCAGCCGAAGATCACGGTGGCGAAGTTCTGGCGGCGGATCGCCACCTGCATGACGGCGAGCGCCGACAGCAGCAGACAAAGTCCGACCGTCGGCGTGCCCAGGAACAGAAAAATCTCCCGCAGCTGCACGCGGTTTCCAAACAGGCCGACCGCGGCAACGATCAGTCCGGGAAGAAAAATGAGCCAGCCCGCGCGCGACCATTTCCAGCCGAAGAACAGCAGCACGAAGATCAGCACGAGGCCCGCTTCGATCGGCGCGGAGGCGATCAGGACCGCCGAGAGGTGATGCCCCGATGGCGGCGCCCCCACCGAGGCCGGGACCAGAGCCGGGACGAACGCCTGCACGGTGCCGAGGGCCATCGCCGCGGCGAGCACGCCATAGGCGACCTCGTGCCGCCGCATGATCCACATGATGGAAAGGATCACGGCGAGGATGGCCTGCCATGCCGCGAGCACCACCGGCATGGTCACGAAGATCAGCGTTCGCAGGTCGTAATAGGGGCGCAGCGCATCGTCCGGTCCGACATAGATACGGTCCAGGAAGCCGGTGATCGGGCCCCACACGAACAGGCGGATGGCGATACCGTTGCTGCCCTCGTGCGGCAGCGATGTCGGAATCACCACGATCTCCGGCGTCGCGCGGTCGGAACGGTTGGCCGCGGAATCGCGCCGGCTGTCGAGCAGCACGACGCCATTGACCGCGACTTCCGCGCCGTTGGTGAAGCGCGGCAGCAACACCGACCACGCCTGGCGCGCATCGGCCTCGGACCAGGCGAACTGGCCGGTGTAGACCGGCGGGTCGTTCATCGAAAAGCGCTGCGCGGTGAAGTGCGGCAGCGTGACCGCATGGGTCGCGCCATTCTCGTTCAGGTTGAACTCGGTCAGCGCGTAGCGCGCGGGCGGCTCGGGTGGCGGCTGGCGAAGCACGAAGACGCAGGCAATCGCGATCAGGATCTGCAGCACGGCATAGCGCACGGTGCGGAACGTCGATACGCGGAGCCGCCACCGCTTCGGCGGCCTCACCGGGATGACCGCAAAACCGCTCACAGTTGTATCAAGCCCTGCTGGACCGCCTCGAAGACTGCCTCACCCCGGGTGTGGACTTCGAGCTTGCGGTAGATGCTCTTGATGTGACCTGGCACGGTCTGACGGGACAGGCCGAGATGCCCGGCGATCTCGGCATAGCTGAAGCCCTTGGCGATGCCCCAGAGGATGTCGATCTCGCGCGGCGTCAGTTTTGCCGTGTTGAGCGCGGGGCCGGGCGGAGGCTCGGCTGCGGCCTCGCTCGCCGTCTGCGTCCGGCGCACGATGAATCGCGCAATCGACGCCGAGATCGGCGAGTGCCCGGCGACCAGTTCGTGCACGGTCGCGGCGATGTCGGTCGGGAACGCGTCCTTCAAGAGATAGCCGGTCGCGCCGACCGTGATCGCGGAAATCACGCTTTCCTCGTCGCCGAGATTGGAGATCACCATGATCTCGGTGTCCGGAAAACGCGCGCGCGTCTCGCGGATCAGCGCGTTGCCATGGCCGTCGGGCAGTTGCAGGTCGGTCAGCAGCACCCGCGGCGGGCCTGCCGCGAGACTGTCGCGCGCCTCGGCAAGGTTGGCCGCGGCCCGCACCTCGAAGCCGGCCCTGGTGAGCGCCTCCTGCAGCCTCCACAAGGTCGGCGCATCGTCCTCGACCAGCAGTATCGTGATCGTCTGCGAAGGCTGCCTTTCAACCGTCATCGCCCATCCTCCGGTTGTTGCCTGTGGCCGCCGCCCGTGGGGCAAGCTTAGCCCCGTCCGGCCCGCCGCGACACCCATAATCATGGGGGGCACCCGTATCCGCATGCGCGGATTTGTGCGCGGTGCGCCGCCTTGCGGCATCGGGAATGAGGGAAAAGTTGCGTAAGCGAGCCGGACTGAGTCCGACGCCGCGCGGCGGCGCGACCACCTGGTGGCATCACGCGAACGCGGAGGTCAGGTGCGGCGAGAACGTGCGTCGAATCAATGTCAACCTGCGGAGCATGCCGCACGTAGAACTACGGCAGGTTGTGCTCGGAAGCCGGAATTTATCGCTTCATTAATCAACCCAAACATAATGGTTCGGAGAGGTTCGTTTCCGGGTTGAGTGGGCACCCGCGCGCTTGGCCAGCGGCTGCATCCGGCCGACGATTTGCGCGTGCGCATGCTGACGGTGCTGCACGAGGCGGTCACCAACGCGGTGCTGCACGGCAATCTCGGCCTCGGATCGAGCCTGCGCGACAGTTTCGCCCAGATGGCGCGGCTGCAGCGCATCATCGAGCGTCGCCTCGCCGATACCGGGCGCGGTGGCCGCAGGGTGTTCGTCGAGGCGAGCTGGACCGCGTCCATGCTGCATCTTCTGGTCCGCGATTGCGGTGAGGGATTTGCGCGTGACGTCGCCTTCGGGATGCCGGATGGGGACGACGGCGGGCCGCGCGGCGGCGGACGCGGCCTTTACATCATCGAGCAGCTCTCCGACGGCGTCGAGTACCTGAACAACGGATCGACGATCAGGATCGGGTTCGCGCGGTGAGCGCGGCCCCGGCAGCACCGGAACTGCCGCTGATCGAGGCGTTCGGCGCGTCGATCTCGCCATCGATCAGGTCGAGCACGATCCTGATCGTCGGCGATGCCTCGCTGGGCAATGGCCTGATGGTTGGCATTCTGCGCCGGGCGGGATTTGCGGATATCCACACGGCCGAAGGCGCGGAGGCGATGTCGCGGATCGAAGCGCTCAAGCCGGACCTGGTGCTGATCGATTCGGAACTGCTCGAACGCGATCGAATCCAGTTGTGCATCGACATCCGCTCCGATCCGCGGTTCGCCAACCTGCCGATCATCGTGCAGACGGAGCTCGGCAACCGCGTCGATGGTCCGACGCTGTTTGCGATCAAGGTCTCGGACATCCTGGTCAAGCCGATCAACCCGAACGAGCTCGTCACGCGGGTCGCCAATCATCTGGAGCGCGTCGAACTGCTGCGCGAGCTGCGCCAGTACCACGACCGCACCCGTGAGGAGCTCGGTGCCGCGCGGCGCATGCAGCTCGACCTGCTGCCGTCGCTGCCGATCGACCACGGCATGGCTGCGGCCCATGGTCTCAGGGTCGCAACGTTCTATCGGCCGTCGTCGGAGATCGGCGGTGACATCTGGGGTGTGCTGCCGATCGATCAAGGCTGCTTCGGCGTCTTTCTCGTCGATTTCGCCGGCCATGGCGTGACAGCGGCCTTGAACGTATTTCGCCTGCACGCGCTCGTGCTCGAGCTGAAGGCGCTGCATCGTGATCCATCGGCGCTGCTCGGCAGGCTCAACGACGCGCTGGTGCCGGTGCTGCCCTGCGGGCAGTTTGCGACCTTCCTTTACGCCGTGATCGACATGGCGGAGAGCCGCTTGCGCTTCGCCTCCGCCGGTGCTCCCTCGCCGGTGCTCCGGCTGCCCGACGGCTCGCCCGCGCGCCTGCTCGACAGCGCCGGCATTCCTCTCGGCGTCGTGCCGGGATCGAGCTATCAGCAGCACGAGCATGGCTTCGAGCGCGGCGCGTTGCTGCTGCTGTTCAGCGATGGGCTCTCGGAGTTTCCGGACGGGAATGGCGAGCGGATTGGCGAGCAGGGCCTGTTGCAGCTCGTCTCGCGCTGGTCTCGCGCCGGACGCGGTGGTGACGCGCGTTCGTGAAGCCGCCGGCATCGACGTCGATGGCCGCCTGCCGGATGACACCATGATGATCTGCATCGATCGCGCACACGATGCGGAACGAGAGCGCGCATGAGCGCCTCCGCGCGAGCGCGTCCGCAATTCGACCGCGCGCAACTTGCGATGCTCGGCGAAGCGCTCGGCCGCGACGAATTGCGCGCGATGTTGTCGGGCCTGCCGGCGGAAATTGCCGCCGTCATGCCGCGCATCGAGACCGCGCTCGCACGGGACGACCGCGAGGCCGCTGCGCGCGCCGGCCTCGTGCTCAAAAGCGTCGCGAGCAATTTCGGCGCGGCGCGGCTCGCGGCCGCCTGCCGCGATTTTTCGCACGGGCTTGCGCGGGAAAGCTCGGTGGCGGCACGGCTTGCCGAACTCTCTGACACGATCGACAAGACTCTGGTCGCGCTCGAGCTGGAGCTCGGCGATGCGCTGCACAAGGACGAATTCGAGCTGCTCTATCTGCCCTGGCTCGATGCCGAGCGCGGGCGGATCACCGGCTGCGAGGCGCTGGTTCGCTGGCGTCATCCGAGCCGCGGCCTGCTTGCGGCGATGCAGTTCATTCCGATGGCCGAGGAAAACGGCATGATCGTGGAGCTGAGCGGCTGGGTGCTGCGCCGGGCCTGCAGCGATGCGGTCGGCTGGCCAGGCGACATGAACCTGTCGATCAATCTCTCACCCGAGCAATATGCCAGCGATTATCTCTGTGACGCCGTGTTCGACGCGCTGGATTTCACCGCCCTTGCGGCCAGCCGGCTGGAGCTCGAAATCGTTGATCCGCTCGCGACCGGCGACCTGCGCAAGCTGAAGCGCAACCTCGGTGAGCTGCACGCCCGCGGCATCGGCATCACGCTCGACCGGTTCGACGGCAGCCAGTCGTCGCTGAGCGACATCCGCGAGCTTCCCTGCCGGCGCATCAAGATCGACAAGTCGCTGGTCGCCGCCATCACGACGCGGCCGCGCGACGCCCGGATCGTGGCGAGCCTGGTCGCGCTCGCGCGGGCGACCGGGCTTGCCGTGACCGCGGAAGGCGTCGAGACCGCGGAGCAGGCGGAGGTGCTGCGCGAACTGGGCTGCACCGAGATGCAGGGATTCCTGTTCGGCCGGCCGCGCACTGCGGCCGAGATATTGGCCGACATGCGGGCGTAGGCGTCTGACGGATTCGCTCTTGATCGACCCCGCATCGAGGTGCGATGCTTTTCCCGCACGCGACCGCAAGCGGGGAGGTGAGCGGGTCCGCGGAGAGAACGATTCACCAAGCCTCAATCGCGCGTCAGGGTGAACGCCGCGGCCTCATGCCGCGCCTTACGTAGGACTACGGTCGGCCGCGCGCCGTGCTGAATTCATCCTTTCAATCGTCGACCGAACATATTGAGCGAAAAGGCGTTTGCAGGATGGCGTGGCGCGCTCGCCGCGTTAAGGTTGCCGACGGTCTTTAAGTGACAGCGGCGGGGCTGGTATCGATAAGTCGGCGACGCGCCGATGTCGTTCTGGAGTTCGCGCCGGGATGGTTGCGGCCTAAGTCGCGGGACACAAATTGTCAGGCTGAGCTGAAGGACGGGATGGCGTTGCGATGAGTAAGCGTGTTCTGGCCGTCGACGACTCCAAGACGATGCGCGACATGATCGCCTTTGCGCTGCGCAATGCGGGCTTTCAGGTCGAGGCGGTCGAAGACGGCGAGGCCGCGCTCGGCAAGCTCGCAGTCGCCAGCTTCGATCTCATCATCACCGATCTGAACATGCCGAAGCTCGACGGCCTTGCGCTGATCAAAACCGTGCGCGCCACGTCGCAGCACCGCGACATTCCGATCGTGATCCTGAGCAGCGAATGCGACTGCGCGAACGAGGCGGTCGGCAAGGCGGCCGGCGCCGACGGCTGGCTGATCAAGCCGTTCAGCCCCGAAAAGCTCGTCGAGCTGGTGCAGCGCGTCTGTCCTTGATCGAAGGCCCTTGACGGACGCGGGCGCGTTCAAACGGCGCATCGACACGCGAAATTGAGGGAATCGTCGTCCAAGGGTTGTCCGGCGCCTTGATTTTGGCGCGATTTGCAAACCAAATAGCTCATCATGTGACGCAGCGGAGGCGGGGCCGTGCCAAGATCGGGGCTTGTGTTGGGATTGCTCCTGCTGCTCGGCGGCTGCATGCAGGCGACGCTGCAACCGTCGTCGACGGCCACCATGACGCCGCGCGACCGCCAGCTCCTGGCGCATCCGCCTTATGCGCAGGCGAGCATTCCCGAAGCCTTCCAGCGGCACGTCGTCGACTACGGCCGCCGCGAGGCGCCGGGCACCATCCTGGTCGATACCAACGCGCGCTATCTCTATTACGTGCTGCCGCAAGGCAAGGCGATCCGCTATGGCGTGGCGGTGGGCGAAGAGGCGATGGCGTGGTCCGGCGTCGCGACCGTCGGCAAGCTGGCGGAATGGCCGGACTGGATTCCGACACGCGAGATCCAGGAGCGGCTGGGTCCCTACCCGTCGCGCGTCTCCGGCGGGCCGGCCAATCCGCTCGGCGCCCGCGCGATCTATCTGTACGAGGGCGGCAAAGACACGCTGTACCGCATCCACGGCACCAACCAGCCGGAATATATCGGCCAGGCCATCTCGTCGGGCTGCATCCGCATGACCAATGAGGATGTCATCGACCTCTACGACCGCGTGAGGCAGGGCACGACCGTCGTCGTTCTGCCGCCGGGCGGCGAGAGCCCCTTCGGGCGTCCGTTCACCGCGCGGGCGAGCTGAGCGCTTTCGGAGCAGATCGCGCGCGTGGCTTCCGATTGACGGCGACGACGTGGTCCGCCGCCGCTATTCTCGCCGGATGAGATTGGAAACGGGCCGCCTCTGGCTGTGAAACGCGGTTCATCCCGGACGTGAACCGCTATCTCTATGAGTGCAGGACCTAGCGGAGAGCACCGCACCTCTCCTCAACATGGACCGGGCGACGGTTCCACTCTCTGGATCATTTCGGCGGCCTCCGCGTTTTTCGTCATGTCGCAAAAATTGATCGGAGCAGTGCGATGCCGCGAAAGGAGACCATCCGAAGGGCGAGGCAGGACCAGCGTGCGGGCAAATCGGCGAGCACGCAAGCCGGCGAATTCGTGCGGGAACAGATCGACAAGATCAGGCATGGCGAGCACGGGGCGAGATCGCCGCAACAGGCCATTGCGATCGGGCTCTCCGAGGCGCGCCGGGCCGGCGTCGATCTGCCGCCGCCGCGGAAAGGCAAGACCAAGGCGAGTACGCGCCGCAGCGCCAAATATGCCTATGAGGCGGGCCAGGGCCGGCGCAAGCCGCGGCGGCGGCCGCGTGTGTCGCGCGCCGTCAAGAAGGCGCTGAAGCGCGAGCCGCGGAGTTCGGCTTCGCATCGTGCGCTGTCGCAGCAGGCCAAGCGCGCCGCCAGCCGCCGCAGTGCGGCATCGCGTTCGGCCGCCGCCCGCAAGGCAGCCCGCACCAAGGGCGCGAAGGGCCGCTCCGCTGCCGCAAAGAAGGCCGCGCGCACCAGGACGCGGCGCCAAGACCGTTGATGCAAGCCGGGGCGATGGTTCGATGGCGGTCGGCTCGCGCGCGCTGCCTCGACCGCGCGTAGGAACGTTCGTACCTAACGGATGTTGTCTGCTTCGAGATCCTGCAACACTGGGAGGTCTGCTTTGCCGACGCAAATCGTGATGGATCACACCGGCGATAGCCGGACCTATTTTGATGCCAAAGACGTTCAAGCGCGTGCGAACGCGGAAGCCCGGTTCAAGAAGCTGGTGGCGCGCGGCTTTACTGCGGCCGTCCGCACCCAGGCGGGTGAGGTCACGCGCGTGACCGCATTCGACCCGAATGCCGAGGAAACGCTGTTTTTCCCGCGTCTCGTCGGCGGGTAGGGACATCAGGCCATGTTGTCGCTTCGTCGGCCAGCAAGCGCCGGCCGCCTGCTGGCCCAATCGGTGCGCCGGCTCTATGAAAAGTTTTCGGCGGAGAATACGCGCGAGGCCCGGGGGCTGCGGCTGCTGCGGGACTGGGTGACGCCGGCGCAATGGAATCAGCTCGAGACGCTGGGCTATTTCGAGGTTGTCGGCTGCGACACCGGAAAGCGATACCGCATCTATCGCGGCAGAATGACGAACATCTACGAGATCGACGAGTTCGGATGCCTCAGGGAAGGCTGGTGCTTCGTTCCATTCGGCTTTCTGGCCGCGGGCGATGTCATGCTCGCGCAGAAGATCGCCCTGGAGACGTCCGAGTCCGCGGCGCTCGCGGTCGCCAACAGGTTCCTGCCGCGGCGGCTCGTCTCCCGGGATCGCGGCCACGCATGGTGAAGCTGGCTGGACGGCGCTCCGGCCACCTTCGTCCAGTATGCGGCCTAAACGTCACTCGATGATGCAACGCTTGTCGGCACGTCACGTTGGACTCGATGTCTGTCGCAGCCGCTTCCGCTGCATCTAATCGGGATCGATCCAATGAACGTCAGCGAATTTGTCTGGCAGCGCCTCTCCGAATGGGGACTGAAACGCGTTTACGGCTATCCGGGAGACGGGGTCGGCGGCCTCGACGTCGCGCTGGAAAAGGCCAAGGACAGGATGGAGTATATCCAGGTCCGGCATGAGGAGATGGCCGCCTTCATGGCGTCTGCGCACGCAAAGTTCACCGGACAGGTCGGGCTTTGCTACGCGACATCGGGCCCGGGCGCCATTCATCTCCTCAACGGCCTGTACGACGCCAAGATGGACCATGTGCCGGTCGTCGCACTGGTCGGACAGCAGGCGAGAAGCGCGATCGGCGCGAGCTATCAGCAGGAAGTCGATCTGCAGACGCTGTTTCAGGACGTCACCGAATATGTCGCGATGGCCAGCGTGCCGCAGCAGGTCCGGCATCTGATCGATCGCGCGGTTCGCATCGCCGACAACAAGCGCGCGGTGACCTGCGTGATCCTGCCGAATGACCTGCAGGAGCTGGACTACAAGCACCCGCCAATGGCGCACGGCGCGACCCACACGGGCATCGGCTATGCGGGGCCCGCAAAGCTGCCCGACGAAGCGCTGCTTCGCGCGGCCGCAGGCGTCCTCAACAGCGGCAACAAGGTTGCGATGCTGGTCGGCGCCGGTGCGCTGGATGCGACCGATGAAGTGATCGCGGTGGCCGAACGATTGCAGGCCGGCATCGCCAAGGCGCTGCTCGGCAAGGCCGCCGTGCCGGACGATCTGCCCTTCGTCACCGGGTCCATCGGTCTGCTCGGAACCAGGCCGAGCTGGGATCTGATGAAGAACTGCGACACCTTTCTGATGGTGGGGTCCACGTTTCCCTATAGCGAGTTCCTCCCGGAGCCGGGATCGGCGCGCGGCGTGCAGATCGACATCGACGGCAACCGTCTCAGCCTGCGTTATCCGATGGACGTCAATATCGTGGGCGATAGCGCGACCACGCTGCGGGCCTTGCTGCCGCTGCTGACGCCAAAACCCGACTCGGCGTGGCGGCGCGAGATCGCACAGGGCGTGCGGGAGTGGTGGAGAACGCTGGAAGCGCGGGCGCATGATTCCGCCGAGCCGTTGAACCCGCAGTTCGTGTTCTGGGAATTGTCGCCGCGGCTGCCCGACGACGCCATCATCACCGCGGACTCCGGTTCGGTCGCGAACTGGTACGCGCGCGACCTGAAAATGCGCCGCGGCATGAAGGCTTCGCTGTCCGGCGGCCTGGCGTCGCTCGGGGCCGGCACGCCTTACGCGGTTGCGGGCAAGATGGCCTATCCGGATCGCACCGTGATCGCCTGCATGGGCGACGGTGCGATGCAGATGAACGGCCTCAACGTGATGATCACGATCTCGAAATACTGGAAGCAATGGTCGAACCCGCGCCTGATCGTGCTCGTCCTCAACAACCGCGACCTCAACCAGGTGACCTGGGAAGAGCGCATCATGCTCGGCGCGGGCAAGACCGAATCCACCCAGAGCATTCCGGATTTCCCCTATCACCGCTATGCGGAGCTGCTCGGGCTGAAGGGCATCTTCGTCGACAATCCGGACAGGGTCGGCGCGGCCTGGGACGAGGCGCTGGCGGCCGATCGGCCGGTCATTCTGGAGGCCTACACCGATCCGAACGTGCCGCCGCT
>Ga0070710_10000152_pt1 | contig 32160 bp, 29 predicted proteins | sample LARL52metaG_FD_65454 | JGI IMG/M metagenome (GOLD analysis project Ga0070710, IMG submission 65454) | Corn, switchgrass and miscanthus rhizosphere microbial communities from Kellogg Biological Station, Michigan, USA - LAR L5-2 metaG | ecosystem: Host-associated > Plants > Roots > Rhizosphere ...
GAGTCGATCGCCGAGCTGCCGCTGGACGCGCCGGCGTCGGTCGAGTGGTGGCCGGAGCACAAGCGCCGGACCACGTTCGGGCACCTGCTCGTGCGCGTCGTGGCGGAGACCGCGCAGCACGCCGGGCACTGCGACATCGTGCGGGAGCTGATCGACGGACGCTCCGGCGCGGACAACCCGGAGGGTTACTACGACCTGGTCCTGAGCATGGCGAGCGCGCCGATCACCGGTCCGGGCGCGAGCAGCAGGAACGCGTAGCGCCAGGTCACGAGCTCGGCCAGCAGCGGCACGAGCTGGATGCTGACCACCGTCAGCCCGAACCCGGCGGCGGTCAGCGCGGTGAGCGCCGTGCCGACGTAGCGCGGGTCGGCGACCTCGCTCAACGACGTGCTGAACACGCCGGAGTCGGCGATCACCGCCGCGCCCCACACCGCGCAGAACGCGACCAGCAGCGGCGTGCCCCAGGCCAGCGGCGAGAGCAGGCAGCACAGTCCGCTCACCGCGAGGGCTCCGACGGCGGCGGGCGCGCGGCCGAACCGGTCCGCCGCCCAGCCGCCGACCAGGCAACCGGCGAACCCGGCCACGCCCATCGTGAGGAACACGGTGAGGCCGACCGGAGCGCGGGAGCTCAGCAGGAACGTCGGCAGCCACGTCCACAGCGCGTACAGCTCCCACATGTGCCCGAAGTAGCCGAGGTTCACCAGCCGCGGCTTGCGCTCGCGGAACATCTGCACCGCGTAGCGCGGGTTGAGCTGGGCGGTGGTGGCGGTCAGGAACGGTCCCGGCCGGACGAACAGCAGTGCCGTCAGCGCCCCGAGGAACGCGATCGCGGCGGCGGTCACCAGCACCGCGCGCCACGGCAGCTGCCCGAACACGTGGGGGAGCGCGCTGCCGAGCGTCAACGCCCCGATGAGCACGCCCAGCGCCCGGCCGCGGTTGCGCGGCTCGGACCAGGACGCCATCAGCTTCATGCCCACCGGGTACACCCCGGCCAGCGTCACTCCGGTCAGGAACCGCAGGGGCACGGCGGCCGCGAGCCCGTCCGCGGTGAGCCCGAGGACCAGCGTGAGGGCGGCGCCCGTCGCCGCGGAGGCCGCGAGCAGCAGGTGCGGGCGGACGCGGTCGGCCAGGTTCAGCACCGTGGCCCCGACCGCGCCCGTGACGAACCCGAGCTGCACGGACGCGGTCAGCCACACCGCCGCGCCCGCGCTGATGCCCCACTCGTGCCGCAGCGCGGGGACGACCGCGGACATCGAGAACCACACGGCCAGGCCGAGGACCTGGACGAGTGCGATGGCCGCCGGCTGGGTCCTCATCAGCACTCCTTCCCGCGTCCCGGGCAACGGTGCTGTGCATTTTCCACGTTCCGCGGCCGGCGGCAGACCTTGTCGAAAGGCAGGTCTGACCGGTTCCGATCGGCAGAGGTGCGTCCCCTGTGGACTTGGTAGCTTCGACTGGGTGACTTGGCTGGTGGTCGGCACCGACGCGGTGCTCGGTGTGTTCGTGGTGATGTTCGCCTGGCTCGTGTTGCAGCACCGGCTCCGTGCCGTCCTCGCCGGCGCGGGCGTGGCGGTGGCGTACGTGATCAGCGAGGTGGTCAAGTTCGCGGTGCAGGAGGACCGGCCCTGCCGCACGGCGCCTTCGCTCGCGCACTGCCCGCCGCCGGGTGACTGGTCGTTCCCCAGCAACCACTCGGTGATCGCCGGGGCCTCCGCGATGGCGATCTGGTCCCTGCACCGGGCGCTCGGCTGGGTGGCGGCGGTGTGCGCGGTCGCGGCGGCGGCCTCGCGGGTCGCCGTGGGTGTCCACTACGTGCACGACGTGGTGGCCGGGCTGCTGCTCGGCGCGCTCGTCTCGTGGGTGATCGCGGTTCTGCTGAAGAAGAAGCGGGTGGAGAACGAGGCGCCGACCGTGGTGCTGCCCCGGCTGGGATGATGGGCGCCGTGTGGGCGCGGCTGGTCTTGTGGATGGGCGCGGCGGTGCCGGTGGTGGCCGCGGCGGTGACCTCGCGGGCAGGCCGGCTCTCCGGCTGGGAGGTCGCGCTCGACCTGGCGGTGCTCGCGCTGGCGTTCGTGGTGGTGCGCAGACGGCCCGCGGTGGCGCTGGGGCTCGCGCTCAGCGCGTGGCTGGTCTGCTACCTCGCGCGGGTCGAGTTCGACAGCGTCACGGGCGTGCTCGCGCTGGCACCGGCGCTCGCGATCACGAGCTTTCTCGCCGGGCGGCACGCGAGGGACCCCAGAGCCGGAACGATCGTGCTGACCGTCGCGGAGGTCACCGGTGTCGTGGTGGCGCTGACCGTGCGCGGCGGCTCGGACACCGCGCTCGCCGTCACGTCCGGCATCGGTGTGCTGGGTGTGGTGCCGTGGGCGGTCGGCAGGTTCCGGCGGCGGTACGCGGAGCTGCTCAACGTCGGCTGGGAGCACGCGGCCCTGCTCGAACGCGACGTGGACAACGCCCGCAACGCCGAACGCACCCGCCTCGCCGGTGAGATGCACGACCTGGTCGGTCACGAGCTCGCGCGGGCCGCGCTGCTCGTCGGCGCGCTGGAGCTGGAACCGACGCTCACGCCGGGGCAGCGGGAGGCGGCGAAGACGGCGCGGACGAGCGTCACCGCCGCGGCGGAACGGCTCGCGGACGTCATGCAGGTGCTGCGCGCCGACGAGGACGAACCCGTGACGACGATCGAGGAGGTCGTCCACCGCAGCGGCCTCGACGTCGAGCTGGTCAACGACCGCACCGAGCCGATCGACGGGATCATCGCGAGGACCGTGCACCGGGTCGTCGCCGAAGCGCTGACCAACGTGATCAAGCACGCGCCCGGCGCGAAGGTCACCGTCGAGCTCGCGGCGAACCTCGACCTGCGGGTCACCAACGGCCCGGCCCCGAAACCGCCCGCCGTCGGCAGCGGGAAGGGCCTGGTGGGCCTATCCGAACGCGTCGCGCTCGTCGGCGGCTGGTTCGACGCCGGACCGAAGGACGGCGGGTTCGAGGTCAGGGCCAAGCTGCCGGAACGTCCGCTGCCGCGCACCACTCCCACGCACGTGCGCCGCCGGAGCACCGAGGCGGAGATCCGGCGCAGCGCGCGCCGGACGATGCTGATCACGTCCGCGGTCTGCGCCGGCATCGCGATCGGGGTGCCCGGCTACATGGTGTTCGACGCGGCGACGTCGGTGCTGAGCCCGGAGCAGTTCGCGCGGGCGCAGCTCGGCCAGGACGACGACGATCTGGACCTGCCCCTGCGCACCCGCGTCGACAACCCGCTCGGCGTCACCGCGCCCGCCGGCACCGAATGCCGGTACTACAGCACGCACGCCAACCCGTTCGACGCCGACCGGCACGACCTGCACCAGCTCTGCTTCCGGGATGATCGGCTCGTCTACAAGCAGTGGCTCGTCAGGAGGCGCGGTTGATCAGGGTGGTGCTCGCGGACGACGAGCCGGTGGTCCGGTTCGGCGTGCGGGCCGTGCTCGCCACCGCGGGGGACGTCGACGTGGTGGCGGAGGCGGAGAACGGCAGCGAGGCCGTCGAACTGGTCGCGGCCCACCGCCCGGATGTGGCGGTGCTCGACATCCGCATGCCGCGCCTCGACGGCCTGGACGCGGCCGGCCTGATCCGCGAACACCACCCGGACACCAGGACGCTGGTGCTGACGACGTTCGCCGACGACGCGTACATCAGCCGGGCGCTGGGGGAGGGCGCGTCCGGGTTCGTGCTCAAGACCGGCGACCCGCAGGAGATCATCGCGGGCGTGCGCGCCGTCGCCACCGGCGCCGCCTACCTGTCGCCTCTGGTGGCCAGGCGAGTGGTCGACCAGCTCGCGAAGAACCGGCCTCGACCCGGTGCCGCACAACGGATCCAGGCGCTCACGGCACGCGAACGAGAGGTGCTCGGTCTCGTCGGCGCGGGCCTGTCCAACGCCGAGATCGCGGGTCAGCTCCACGTCGTCGAGGGAACCGTGAAGGTGTACGTCAGCACGATCCTGCGGCAGCTGGGCGTGCGGAACCGGGTGCAGGCCGCGATCATCGCGCACGAAGCCGGGCTCATTCCGCGCTGACGCGCTCAGAACCCCCTGACCAAACGATGAAGGGAACATTCATCCACCTCAGGTGGATGAATGTTCCCTTCATCGAGAGCTCAGGACTTGGTGCCGAGGCCCGCGATCGCCCTGACTTCCATCTCCGCCGCCCTGGCCGAGTTCTCCGGTTCCGCCTTGGAGAACACCGTGCCGAAGAACCCGCACAGGAACGAGAACGGGATCGACACCAGACCGGGGTTGCCCAGCGGGAACCACGCGAAGTCGACGTCCGGGAAGATCGACGTCGTGTGGCCGGACATCACCGGCGAGAAGATGATCAGGATCAGGCACGAGCCGAGACCGCCGTAGATGCTCCACAGCGTGCCGGTGGTGTTGAAGCGCCGCCAGAAGAGCGTGTAGAGGATCGTCGACAGGTTCGCGGACGCGGCGAGCGCCAGCGCGAGCGACACGAGGAACGCGACGTTCTGGCCGTTCGCCGCGATACCGCCGAGGATCGACAGCACGCCGACGACGATGGCGGTCAGCCGCGCGACGCGGATCTCCCTGCGGGGCTCGGCGGCACCGCGCTTGATCACGTTCGCGTACACGTCGTGGGCGAACGACGCCGACGCCGCCAGGGTCAGGCCGGCGACGACCGCGAGGATCGTGGCGAACGCGACGGCGGACACGATGCCCAGCAGGACCGCGCCACCGATCCGGAACGCGAGCAGCGGCGCGGCGGAGTTCTCGCCACCCGGTGCGGCGGCGATGGCGTCGGTGCCGACCAGCGCCATCGCGCCGAAGCCGATCACCAGCGTGCACAGGTAGAAGATGACCATCGTCCAGGTCGCCCACACCACCGAACGGCGGGCTTCCGAGGCGTTCGGCACGGTGTAGAAGCGCATCAGCACGTGCGGCAGCGAGGCGATGCCCAGCACCAGCGACAGCGCGAGCGAGACGAAGTCCAGTTTGGACATCGTGCTGATGCCGTACTTCACGCCGGGGTCGAGGACGGCGGCGCCGTGCTTGTTGTGCTCAGTGGCCTGTTCCATGATCGCGGACAGGCTGAAGCCGAACTTGCCGAGCAGGAAGATGCTCATCAGCGTCACGCAGAGCAGCAGCAGGACGGCCTTGATGATCTGCACCCAGGTGGTGCCCTTCATGCCGCCGACCAGCACGTAGAACACCATGACCATGCCGACGACGGCGATCAGGAACGCCTGGCCGGTCTTCGAGGACACGTTGAGCAGCAACGCGATCAGGCCGCCGGCACCGGCCATCTGCGCGATCATGTAGAAGAACGAGATCACCAGCGTGGCGTTCGCGGCGGCCGCGCGGACCGGGCGCTGCCTCATCCGGAACGCCAGCACGTCGCCGACGGTGAAGCGGCCGGTGTTGCGCAGGCCCTCGGCGATCAGCAGCAGGCCGACGAGCCACGCGACGACCCAGCCGACGGAGTAGAGGAAGCCGTCGTAGCCGTTCGCCGCGATACCGCCGGAGATGCCGAGGAACGACGCGGCCGACAGGAAGTCACCGGAGAGCGCCACGCCGTTCTGGGCGCCGGTGAACGAGCTGCCCGCCGCGTAGTAGTCGGACGCCGTCTGGTTCCGGCTCGACGCGCGGTAGACGATGTAGAGGGTGATCAGGACGAACACCCCGAAGACGCTGAGGTTCAGCACCGGGTTGCCGGTGGTGGGCATGCCTTACTCCTCGACCCCGGTCTTCTCGGCGAGTGCCTTGCGCTGCGGGTCCAGCCTGCGCTTGGCGAAGCGCGCGTACGAGAGCGTGATGACGATCGATGTGACGAACTGTCCGAGACCCAACAGGATCCCGAGGTTGACGACACCGACGACCTTGATGCTGACGAAGTCTTTCGCGTATGCGGACAGCAACACGAAAGTCAAGTAGGAGGCGAGGAACAACACGGTCATCGGGAAGATGAACGTGGTGAGTCGCCGGCGGAGGGCGCGGAATTCGTCGGTCTGGTGAATGAGCACGAAGTTCGGTTTGCCGTTCGAATCGACGTACGACAAAGTCTCCGGGTCGTCGAACGACGCGAAACCCCGGATTTCCCGATGCTCGTGCTGCGTTTCTCCAGGCGACCACATCGCCTTCGTCATGGACTCCGCCCTCCTGCGTGCGGCGCTCACTGTAGCTCCCTCACGTGTGCAGTCAACGCGACCGGGCGCTCGGAAGCGGTCGAAACCGGACACGCATTCGTCTCAAATGGTAGGGCCCGGCAACGGTTTGGTTGCGGTGGCCGGACGTTGCGCCACGTGCAACAGCGTTCGACTGCCGTTCGACAGGTCCAGACCGTTGTCGCACGTGTACGCCTGGCCTAGGATCGTTCGGTCCGCGTTTTTGGTGACGGTTGGGGATAAAGTGGGGTTCTTAGCGCGCGAACGCACAGTCGCGCCTCCCGGATGGAACCGCTGGCTCGTTCCGCCCGCAGCACTGGCGATTCATCTCTCCATTGGTCAGGCATACGCCTGGAGCGTCTTCAAGACGCCGCTGGAGAAATCTCTCGGTATCACGGGAACGCAGTCGGCTCTGCCCTTCCAGCTCGGCATCGTCATGCTCGGGCTCTCGGCCGCCGTGCTCGGCACGACGGTGGAGCGCAAGGGGCCGAGGTGGGCGATGTTCACCTCCCTGGTCTGCTTCTGCTCCGGTCTGCTGATCTCGGCCGTCGGCGTGTGGGCGGGCATGTACTGGGTCGTCGTCCTGGGCTACGGCCTGGTCGGCGGCATCGGCCTCGGCATCGGCTACATCTCGCCGGTCTCGACGCTGATCAAGTGGTTCCCCGACCGGCCGGGCATGGCGACCGGCATCGCGATCATGGGCTTCGGCGGCGGGGCGCTGATCGCGTCACCGTGGTCGACCTCGATGCTGACCGCGTTCGGCAGCACCTCCACGTCGGGCATCGGCAAGGCCTTCCTCATCCACGGCCTCGCGTACGCCGTGTTCATGAGCCTCGGCGTGCTGCTGATCCGCCTGCCCTCGCCGGAGTTCACGCAGGAGAAGGCGGAACTGCTCAAGGACCGGCCGAAGTCGACCGTCGCCTTCAACGTGTCCGCCAACAACGCGATCAAGACGCCGCAGTTCTGGCTGCTCTGGGTCGTGCTGTGCTTCAACGTCACCGCGGGCATCGGCATCCTGGAGAAGGCCGCGCCGATGCTGGTCGACTTCTTCAAGCAGTCCTCGACCCCGGTCCTCGCGACGGCCGCCACCGGTTTCGTGGCGCTGCTCTCCGCCGCGAACATGGCCGGCCGGTTCGTCTGGTCGTCCACCTCGGACCTGGTGGGGCGCAAGAACATCTACCGCGTCTACCTCGGTGTCGGCGCACTGCTCTACCTGGTGCTGCTGACGATCGGTTCGTCCAGCGTGCCGCTGTTCGTGATCGCGGCGATGGTGATCCTGTCGTTCTACGGCGGCGGTTTCGCCACGATCCCGGCCTACCTGCGCGACCTCTTCGGCACCTACCAGGTCGGCGCGATCCACGGACGCCTGCTGACCGCGTGGTCGGTGGCGGGCGTGCTCGGGCCGCTGATCGTCAACGCCATCGCGGACGCGGGCAAGAAGGCGGGACACGTCGGTCCCGACTTGTACACCACGTCGTTCTACATCATGATCTCGCTGCTGGTCGTCGGGTTCGTCGCGAACGAACTGGTCCGCCCGGTCAACGCGAAGTTCCACGAGCCGAAGGCCGCCGACGCGGCTGAGGAGGTCGCGGAGCCCGCGGCCGCCCAGGACGCCGAGGTCGCGGTCGCCAAGACCGAGGAGCCCGAGGTCGCCGAGGCCGAGGAACTCGCGGTGGTGAAAGCGGAGGAGTCCGAGGCCGTCGCGGCTGAGGAGCCCGCGGTGGTGAAGGCGGAGGAGTCCGAGGCCGTCGCGGCTGAGGCGCCTGCGGTTGCCGAGGCTGACGAGTCCGAGGTTGCCAAGGCCGAGGAGTCCGAGGCCGCCGAGGCTGAGAAGCCTGCGGTTGCCGAGGCCGGCGAGTCCGAGGTGGCCAAGGCTGACAAGCCCGCGGTCGCCAAGGGCGACAAGGCCACGGTCACCAAGTGGAACGAGGCCGAGGCCGCGGACGTCGCGGAAGCGGCGGACAAGAACGCGGAAGAAGACGCGGAAGGCGTGGTGCGGAAGTGAACTCCCAGCGCTTGTTGCTGATCGGTGCGTGGTTGTGGGTGGGCATCCCGCTCGCCTACGGCCTGTACCGGCTCTTCCTGAACGCGGCCAAGCTCTTCGTCTGATGCTGAACGCGCTCGTCAACTGGCGCAACTGGCGCCTGCCGGTGAAGCTCGCCGCGGTGTTGATCGTTCCGGTCGCCATCGCGGTGGGCTCCGGCGTGTTGCAGATCCAATCCCACATGGCCCGCGCCGAGACCTACGAGGCGCTGCAGCGGCTGGTGAAGGTCCGCGCCGCGCTGATCCCCGCGATCGAGGGGGTGCAGGCGGAACGGCGGATCGTGGCCGAGGGGTCCGGGCCGCAGGCGCTCCAGGAGCAGGTGCGGCGCACCGACGAGGCCAGAACGGCGTTGCGGCAGCAGGTCTCGAAGACCGCGCTGTCCGAGGTCGTGATGGCCCGGATGAACGACGTCGCGTCCCGGATCGGTGATCTGTCCGCGTTGCGCGAGCAGACCACCGACGTGCCGGGGGCGATCAAGGAGTACACCTCGCTCACCGAGTCGATGCTCGACGTGGACGAGGTGCTCGCGAGCGAGTTCGGCGACCCCGCGCTGTCCCGCACGGCGATGGGCCTGCACCACGTGCTGCACGTGCAGGAGCAGGTCCTCTACCAGCAGGCCGTCGTGCTGTCCGGGCTCACCCGCGGCCAGCTCGTCACCGCCGAGGTGCGCTCGCTGGTGGAGTCGAACGTCAAGCTCGGTTACATCGCGAGCGAGTTCGCCGCGCTCGCGACACCGCAGCAGCTGAACTCGTACTGGTCGTTCTTCAACGGCCCGGACATCGAGGCGCAGCGCAAGATGCTCGCCACCGCCGTGCTGCACCCGACCTCGGACGCGCCGACCACCGGGACCGGCACCGCGAAGCCGAAGCCGTTGCCGATCGCGGCGTCCGACTGGAGCAGGGCCACCAACGCGGTCGCGACGTCGCTGGACGGCGTGGTGTCGGGGCTTCAGCACGATCTGGGCAGCACCGCGGACCGCCTGCGCGACGAGACCAGCGACCAGGCGGGCACCGCGTCCGCGATCCTGTTCGCCAGCCTGATCCTGGCCGGCACCATCGGGTTCGTCGTCGGCCGCTACCTGCTGCGCTCGCTCAACGCGTTGCGCCGCTCGGCACTCGACGTGGCCTGGCACAAGCTTCCCGAGATGGTGGCGACCGGCCGCGGCAGCACCGAGATCGAACCCGTGCCGGTGCACACGACCGAGGAGTTCGGTCAGGTGGCGCGCGCGTTCGACGCGGTGCACCAGCAGGCCGTGAAGTCGGTCATCGAGCAGGCCGGCATGCGCGCCAACATGCGCAACATCTTCGTGAACCTCTCGCGGCGCAGCCAGAGCCTCGTCGAACGCCAGCTCAAGCTGATGGAGGAGCTGGAGAAGTACGAGGAGGACCCGGAGCAGCTCGCGAACCTCTTCAAGCTCGACCACCTCGCCACCCGCATGCGCCGCAACAACGAGAACCTGATGGTGCTCTCCGGCGGCGACGTGGCGCGGCGGTTCACCCGGCCGATCCCGCTGACCGACGTGCTGCGCGCGGCGGCCGCGGAGATCGAGCAGTACCAACGGGTGATGGTGCACACGGCGCCGAGTGCCGAAGTGGTCGGTTACGTGGCGAGCGACCTCGTCCGCCTCCTGGCCGAACTCCTTGACAACGCAACGGCTTTCTCCCCGCCGCACACCCAGGTCTCGATCAGCGCGTCGATCGAGGCAGGCGACATCGTGCAGATCGACGTGGTCGACCACGGCATCGGCATCGACCCCGAGGCGCTGGCGGCGGTGAACCACCGCCTGGAGGCCGCGGGCGAGGGCGTGGACGTCCAGGTCTTCCGTGAAATGGGACTCTTCGTCGTCGGCAGGCTGGCCGCACGCCACCAGATCGTGGTACGTCTCGATGCCCAACAGGGCAAGGGGACTCGCGCGATCGTGTTGGTTCCTGCTGAACTGGCACCAAGACGAGAGGAGTCCTGGGAGTCTTTCCGAGGGGAAGCGATCGAGCAGCAGCCGTTGCGGCCGATGATGTCCGCCTCAGCGCCGGCACCTGTCCAGGAGCCGACGTCGTGGTTCGAGTCACCGGTTGCCGCTGGACCGCCTCCTCCCGCACCTGCACGCCAGTCGCCTGAGTCGGCCCGGGGCTTCCTCGACGCCTTCCAGCGCGGCGTGCAGCGAGGCCTTCCCGACCGGCAGGAGAGTCGATGAGCACGCAGGTGGACCAGTTCGGCTGGCTGGTCACCAACTTCGCCGAGCGCACCCCCGGCATCGAGCACGCGGTGGTGATCTCGGCAGACGGCTTGGTGTTGATCTCGTCGTCGAAACTGCCCGCGCACGTCGCGCCCCAGTTCGCGGCGATCGTGGCCGGCGTGGTGTCGCTCGCGGAGTCGGCGTCGCACTGCTTCGCCGGTGAGGCGGTCGTCCGCACGGTGGTGCAGATGGACCGCGGTGTGATGCTGCTGTCGTCGATCAGCGACGGCTCGGTGCTCGCGGTGCTGGCGTCGTCCACCTCCGACGTCGCCCAGGTCGCCTACGAGATGACGGTGGTCGTGCGGCAGGTGGGCCAGCTGCTCACGCCGGAACTGCGGGCCGAGCTGGCATGAGCGGAGAGCCGGAGGAGCAGGTCAACTTCGGTGACCTGGTCAGCGGATTCAGCTTCGACAGCGCGCGGATCCGCAAGCGCGGCAAGAAGAAGGCCACGCGTGCCGCCGACCCCGTGGCGGCACCGGATCCGTACGCGACGATGCCGTTCGACGTGCCGCCGCTGCCGTCCGTCGAGTCGTCCGCGTCGATCGTGCGCGCGTACGCCTGGACCGGCGGCCGCACCACGTCCGACGTGCACCTGGAGATCGAGACGCTGGTCTCGGTGAACGAGTTCTCGGCGACCGCGGTGCGCCCGGAGCACCAGGACGTGCTGGCGTTGTGCCTCTCGCCGCGGTCGGTGGCCGAGATCGCGGCACTGCGCGGCCTGCCGTTGGGCGTCACCAAGGTGCTGCTCGGCGACATGGCCTCGCACGGTCTGATCGACGTCCACCGCACCGCGTCCTCGTACGGCGGCGACCGTCCCGATGGCGCGCTGCTGGAACGGGTGCTGGCCGGTCTGCGCCGGCTCTGATCCCGCGCCGACCCTCTCGGACCGCTGCTACGGTCGGAAACACCGTCTGGGGAGGTTGGCGTGGAGTTTCAGGACGTTGTCCGTCGTCGGCGCATGGTCCGCAAGTTCACCGACGAGCCCGTCAGCGACGAGAGCATCCAGCGCATCATGCGCAACGCGGTGCGCGGCCCGTCCGCCGGGTTCTCGCAGGGGCAGGGCTTTCTCGTGCTGCGGGGCGAGTCGCTGAAGCGGCTCGCCGAGATGTTCGAGTGGTGGGGCGGTGAGAACGCCAAGACGGCGCCGGTCGTCGTCATCCCGTTCTCGGCCAAGGACGTCTACCTCGACCGGTACGCGCAGGCCGACAAGGGCTGGACGGACCGCGCCGAGGACCACTGGCCGGTGCCGTACTGGGACATCGACACCGGCATGGCCGCGTTGCTGATCCTGCAGACCGCCGTGGACGAGGGGCTCGGCGCGGTGTTCTTCGGGACCGACAAGGAGAAGTGGCCGCAGCTGCGGGCGGCGTTCGGCGTGCCGGACAGCTACGTGCCGATCGGCATGATCGCGATCGGGCATCCCGCGGAGGAAGGCATCTCCGAGGGCGCGTCGCCGCGCACGCGCCAGCGCAAGGCGTTCGACGAAATGGTGCACTGGGATCGGTGGCGGTGAAGTCGTTCGGCCTGCTCGGACCGTTGGACGTGGTGCTCGACGGGCACCGCGTCCACGTCCCGCCCGGCAAGCGGCGCGTGCTGCTGGCCGCTTTGCTGTTGCGTCCCGGCCAGGTGGTCGGGGTCGACGAGCTGGTCGAACTGGTCGGTGGCTCGCGAGGAGCGTTGCAGACCGCGGTCGGCCGGTTGCGCGAGGACCTCGGCCGGCCGGAGCTGGTGCAGACCCGGCCGGGCGGGTACCTGCTGGACGTGCGGCCGGACGAGGTCGACCTGCACCGGTTCGAACGGCTGGAGCCGCGAGAGGCGCTGGCCCTGTGGCGCGGCCGCCCGTTCGCCGACATCGGCAGCGACGCGCTCGAACGCGACCACGTGCCCGCGTTGACCGAGAAGTACCTGGCCGCACTGGAAGCCCGGATCGAGCACGACCTCCGCGACGGACGGCACGAGCAGCTCGTCCCCGAACTGCGCTCGCTCACCCGGCAGCACCCGGCCAGGGAACGCATGTGGGCGCAGCTGATCATCGCGTTGCACCGCTGCGACCGGCAGACCGAGGCGTTGCAGGCCTACGACGAGATCCGCGCGAGGCTCGCCGACGAGCTCGGCCTCGACCCGGGGAGGGACCTGCAGCAGGCCCACCAGCAGGTGCTCACGGCCGACAACCGCCCGAAGGCCCGCAACGACCTGCCCGGCGACATCGCCGACTTCGCGGGGCGCGGCGAGGACCTCGACGAGATCCTCGCCGCCGTCCCGTCCGGCTGCGTCGCGATCACCGCGATCGACGGCATGGCGGGCATCGGCAAGACCACGCTCGCGGTCCGCGCCGCGCACCGGCTGGCCTCGCGCTTCCCGGACGCGCAGCTGTTCGTGGACCTGCACTCCTACACCGAGGGCGTCGAACCGCGCACCCCGTCGGACGCGCTGCTGGCGTTGCTGACCGCGCTCGGCGTGCCGGCCCACGACATCCCGGACGGCCTCGACGCCCGCGCCGCCCGGTGGCGCGCGGAAATGGCCCACCGCAGGGCACTCGTGGTGCTCGACAACGCGGGCAGCGCCGCCCAGGTCCGCCCGTTGCTGCCCGGCACCGGCCTGGTCCTGGTGACCAGCAGGCGCCGGCTGGTGGACCTCGACGCCGCCCGCACGATCTCGCTCGACGTGCTGTCCGAAGTGGACGCGCTGAACCTGCTCGCGAGCATCGCCGGGAAGAAGGCCGATCTCGACGAGTCCCGCGAGATCGTCCGGCTCTGCGGTTACCTGCCGCTCGCGGTCCGGGTCGTCGGTGCCCGGTGGCGCACCAGGCCCGCCTGGTCCGCGCAGGACGTGACGCGCCGGCTCACCGAGCACCGGCTGACCGAGCTGACCGCGGGCGAACGCAGCGTCGCGGGCGCGTTCGCCCTGTCGTACCAGCAACTCACGCCCGAGCAGCGGCGGCTGTTCCGGCGGCTCGGCCTGCACACCGGCGAGGACTGGGACGCCCACCTGGCGGCCGCGGTGATCGGCTCGACGCGGGCGGAGGCCGAGCAGCTGCTGGACGGCCTGCTCGACGTGCACCTGGTGCAGCAGAAGGAGAACGGCCGCTACCGGTTCCACGACCTGCTGGCCGACCACGCGAAGGCGATGGTCGAGCCGGAGGAGGCCGAGGAGACGGTGCTGCGCATCCTCGACTTCTACCTGCGCGCGGCGAGCATCGCGGCGTTGCTGATGGCGACGGACTGGCCGCGGACCCATCCGGCCGTGCGGTACCCGCCGGTCGACCCGCCGCCGCTCGCGAACATCCGGCAGGCGACGGTGTGGATGGAGGCCGAGCGCCGCAACCTCAGGGCTGCCGTGTACCTGGCGGCCTACCGGGGCCACTACACGCACGCATGGCAGCTGCCGCAGCAAATGGCGCCCTTCCTGCTGCTGCGTGGCTACGGCCGTGAACGCATCGAGCTCCAGAACGTCGCGCTGGCCGCCACGCACCAGCTCGGTGACCTGAAGGCTCGTGCGGAGGTGTTGCGAGGTCTCGGCTCGGCGTACCTGTCCCGTCGGGACGCGAAGCCGGTCGAACGCCTGCAGGAGTCGCTCGACCTGATGCGCCAGATCGGTGATGTGCTCGGCGAGGCGTCGGTTCTCGCCCTGTTCGGCGTCATCGAACGGGAAGCCCGCCGCTTCGACAACGCGCGGCGGCAGTTCGAGCAGGTCGTCGAGCTGATCCGGAGCGTGGGAGCGCCGATCCAGGAGGCGTACGCACTGCACCACCTCGGCCTGACATGTGCGCTCCAGGGGCAGAACGACGAAGCGCTGGAACACCTCACCGCGGCACTGAGATCGGGAGAGGAGAACGGCGACGTTTCGCGGATCGCGCTGGCGTTGGAGGACATCGCTTTCGTTCACTTCTACCTGTACAACGACGCCGAATGCGCCGACCACCTGGAACGGTCGATACCAGCCTTCCAGGAACGCGGCGACTGGCGGGGCGAGATGTTCGCGCGTGCGGACTTCACCTACACGGCGCTGGAGGCGGGCCGGCCCGCCAAGGCACTGGAGATGGCGCACGCTGCCGCGCGGTTGTGCCGGACCGGCCTGAGCCTGTCCGACGACGACGAGGTGCTCAGGGCCATGGAGGAGTTCGAGGACCACGTCGGCGAGCTCGAGCTGGCGTTCGCCCTCGCCATCCGCGAGGAGCTGGAGGGCAGGCTGACCGAGGCCGTGCGGTACGGCGAGTGGTCCCTGCAGGCGATCGAACGGGCCAGGCGCAGCTGGATGGGGGATCGCGTGCTCGGCCAGCTGTGCCGGCTGCACGCGGCGCTCGGCGATCGCGAGACCGCCGTGCGCTACGGCGAGGAGGCGGTCGCGGCCGCGGAACGGTTGCGCCAGCCCAGGGCGGTGGCCGTGGCGAAGCGGATCCTGGCTACAGCCACAGCGCCAGGAGCACTGCCGTCGTAGCGACGACGATGATCAGCGCGAAGGCCGCGTACTGGGCGAGTTTGTCCCTGGTCCTGTGCATTTCCGGCTCCCCTCGGTGGTGTTGCCACCGAGGGTGCGGGAGAGCGTCCACACATCGTTCCCACGGCGCTCACACGGCCCGGAATGCGAGCGATCGTCGCACGTACGACAGGTTCCACGGCGGTCATCCTGTCGGTGTTCTGTGTGAAACTGGCTTCGGCTGACGGTTCGTCCGGCAGAAGGGGGCGGTGTGCACGTCGAACTCTTCCCGCGCCCGCACCAGTTGCCGGCGGCCGTCGCGGACTTCGTCGGACGCGAGGAGCTCCTCCAGTCCGTCGTGGACCTGATCACCCCGTTTCCGCAGGTCGTGCTGCTGACCGGAGCGGTGGGCGCGGGCAAGACGACGCTCGCCGTGCACGCCGCGCACCGGGTGGCCAACGGTCACTTCCCGGACGGTCAGCTGTTCGTGCGGCTGCGCGGCACGACACCGCACGAGGTGCTGGGCCGGTTCCTCTCCTCGCTCGGGCTGCCCGTTCCCGCGGACTTCGGTGCCCGGCTGAGCGCCTATCGAGACGCTGTTGCGCGCCAGTCACTTCTGCTCGTGCTGGACGACGCGGCGAGCGTGGAGCAGGTGGCCCCGCTGCTGCCGCGCTCACCCGGCTGCGCGGTCCTGGTGACGTCACGGCACCGGTTGCGGCTGCCGCACGTGGTCGAGGTCGGCGCGTTGGAGCGCGCGCAGGCGATGACGTTGCTGGGCAGGCAGATCGGCTTCGGCCGCGTGTCCGCCGAGGCGACGTCCGCCGATGCCCTGGTTTCGGCTGTGGACTGTTCGCCGCTGGCGTTGCGGATCGCCGGTGCCCGGCTGGCCGCGCGACCGCACTGGCCGATCTCGCTGCTGGTCGACCGGCTGTCCCTGGACGCGTTGACGCACGGCGGGCTGTCCGTTCGGGCGCGGTTGGAGGAGACGGCGGACGACCTGAGCTCGCACGCGCGCCGGCTGCTGGGACTGCTCGCCGGTCTGGGTTCGCACCGGTTGCCTGCGTGGGCGCCGGTGGCGGCTTTCGGGGACGTGCGCGGGCAGTCCGCTGTGGACGAACTGGTGTCGGCGCACCTCGTGTCGGCGGACGGTGCGGAGTACGTCGTGCCGCCGCTGGTCCGGGAGTTCGCCGGGCAGGAGTCGCCGGACGCGCTGCGGCGGGTGCTGGGCGGGTGGCTGCACCTGCTCGACCGCGCCCGGATCGCGTTGTACGGCGGCGAGTTCTCGGTCGTGCGCGGGTCGTCGGTGCGCGAGGTGGTGCGGCCCGATCGGGTGCTGCGGACCGATCCGCAGGCGTGGCTGGAGGTGTCCGCCGACCGGTTGTGCGAGGCGGTGTCGCTCGCCGCCGAGGCCGGGTTCGACGAACTGAGCTGGGAGCTCGCGCACGGCCTGGTGATCCTCTTCGAGGCCCGCACGGACTACGACGGCTGGCAGCGCACGCACGACGTCGCGCTGGCCGCCTGTTCGGGCAACGCGCGAGGTACCGCTGTGCTGCGGTGTTCGCTCGCGTCGTTGCACATCAGCCAATGCCGGTACGACATCGCGCGCGAGATGACCGTGCTCGCCAAGGACGTCTTCGAGGAGCTCGACGATCTCGCCGGGCTGGGGCTCGCCTACCGCAACCTCGGGATCGTGTCGTGGTCGTCGGGGGAGATGGTGGCGGCACGGCGGTGGTACCAGCGCGGACTGGCGGTGTACGAGCGGCTGGCCGACCCGGTCGGGCAGGCGTCCGTGCTGCAGAACCTGGCGCAGATCGACCTCTACGACGACGACCCGGCCGCGGCGCTGGACCGCCTCGGCGCCGCTCTGGACGTGTGCGAGGGGATCGGCCCGGCGCGGGTGCTGGCCCAGATCAACTACCGGCTGGGCAAGCTGCTGGCCGCGCAGGGACGGCACGGCGAGGCCTTCGACGTGCTGACCGTCGCACTGGACCTGGTGCGCGGCGCGCGCGACCGCCGCGGGGAGAGCTTCGTGCTGTACCTGTTGGGGTGCAACGAGTTCGCGCGTGGCCGGCTCGGTGCCGCCCGCACGTCGCTGCACATGTCGGTGACGATCTGCGAGGGGAACTTCGACGTGGTGGGCGCCGCGCGGGCCCGAATGGAACTGTCCCGCGTGTACCGCACCTGTGGCGAAACCCAACTGGCGGACGAGCTCGAAGCGGCCGCCGGTGCGGTTTACTCGGAATTCGGACTGAAACCGGTGCTGGACGATTTGATCTTCCAGCTGTGAGGTATTGCTCCAACCGAGTGCTTGGCTGACCCGTAAGATTCCGTTAGGGTCGCATTCGCGGCAATTGGCAGGGCTGATGGCGTTACCGAAAATCGCCCAAATATTGATCAAAAATTAGCCACTTGTTCGATTGCAACCAAAACGCTGCTCCGACCGGGTGTCGCCTGCCACGGCAGGACCAGTCCTCGCTCACCCTGCGGGACGGTGTTGACCGGGACGTGTGCGTGCAGTGGTGCGAGGTCGGCCAAAAGGGGCTTGCGAGTCGTGCGAATTGGACCAGTCTTGTCTAATGGCATAGCCGGGATCCGGCCGGCGGACGGTGGCCTCGACCAGGGGGTGGAACGCACCATGGGTGGTGTCCCGACGTTTCCCCGCGGCAGGCCACTGACGTGGGCGGACCTGGAGGCGATGCCTGATGATGGGCACCGTTTCGAACTCGTCGACGGGGTGCTGGTCATGAGCCCCTCACCCCGTCCCGTGCACCAGCGGGTCGTTGCCCGGCTGCTGGTGGCGCTGACGGCTGTCTGCCCGCCGGAGCTGGAGGTCCTCCCCGCTCCGGTCGACGTGGTGCTCGCCGACGACACGGTCTTCATCCCGGATCTGGTGGTGGGCCGGCGCGAGCAGTTCACCAGGCAGGCGCTGATCGGGCCGCCCGTGCTGGCGGTCGAGGTTCTCTCACCCCGGACCCGCCACGTGGACCTGGAGCTCAAGCGGGCGAAGTTCCAGGAAGTCGGCTGCGAGAACTACTGGATGATCGACTACGACGGTCCGTGGCTGCGCTGCCTGCACCTCGTCAACGGCGTGTACGTGGAGCAGGCGCGGTCCGACGGTGAGGAAATCATCGAGCTGCAGTTCCCGTTCTCGGTGAAGCTCAGCGCCCAGGGGCTGGTGCGCTGAGCGCACCTTTTCACATCCCGAACTTGGAACTGAGCCACGCGCGGGTCGCGTCGCGATAGGCGTCCGCGTTCCGGTGCAGGGCGAGAGAATGTCCCGCGCCGGGCAGCACGTAGGTTTCCAGTTGCGCTTCCGGCCGGTAGTACAACGCCTCCTGGGCGCGCAGCGCATTCGCACTCGAGCAGTCGCGCAGTGCCAGCACACCGCAGAACAGGACGTCGTTCGTGCCGACCGCGTTGAACACCGGCACGTCGATGCCGTACGTGGTGGGCAGCACGATGCCGAACACCGCCACGGTTCCCATGCCGGGCACGGAGACCTCGTCCTTGGCGGCCTCGTCCGCGTCCACGACGAGCTGGTCGGCGTCGTTCAGGTCGTAGAACAACCCGGCCCGCGCACCCGGCCGCGTCGTGAAGTACAGCGGGTCACTGCCGAGCGTGCCGAGCAGGTCGTCCAGGAACACCGGCTGAAGTCCCAGTGCCGCACCGAGAGTGAGCACCGGGACGGCCGGCATGTGCGTCATCCCGGACAGGACCACGCCGTCCACGTCGTGGTAGGTCGCGGCTTCCAGCGCCACGATGCCGGACCCGACGGAGTGCCCGACGATCACGACCTTCTCGTACGCGGTGCCGCCGACGTGCCCGGCGCGCAGGTGCTGCACGACCTCGTGCAGGTTCAGCGCTTCCAGGGTGATCAGCAACGGCAGGCTCGACGGGTGCGTCGAGGCACCGGTGCCGAGCCGGTCGACCGCGAACGTCGCCCGGCCCGTGCGGGCCATGTCCCGTTGGTACGAATAGGACTCCGGCGCACCCGGCAGGTCCCAGTACGAGCGGTTGTACGTGCCGCCGTGCACCAGCAGCTGGATCGTCTTCTGGCTCGCGCCTGTGGGCTCGCACAGCTGACCGGACATCGTCGCGGTGCCGGTCGGGCCGGAGACCGGGAGCGTGGTGATCGTGCAGTCGACACCGGTGGCGTTGGCGGCAGGCGCAAGCGACGTCATTGCCAGCAAGGCGGCGACAACGGGGAGCAGTTTCACGCTGATGGCTTTCTGCTAGTGGCGATCATCGGCAGCTGGTTGGGCTGCATGGTCGCCTTCACCTGGGCGTAGACGCGTTGTCCCGCAACGGGGACGAGGTCCCACCGGGTGGCGATCGTCGCGGCGGCGATCGTGATCTCCGTGTGGGCGAGGAAGTGTCCTGGGCAGTAACGGGAACCCGCGCCGAACGGGATGAACGCGCCCTTCGGCAGCGCCGCGGCCCGTTCGGGTGCCCAGCGGTCGGGGTCGAAGCCGTCGGGATCGGGGAACCAGCGGGGATCGCGGTGCAGGGTGTGCTGCGAAACCGCGATCTCGGCACCCTTGCGCACGAGCACGCCACCGATCTCGACGTCCTCGCGGGCCCGGCGCATCAGGATGATCGGCGGGGTGCGGCGCAGCACCTCGTTGATGATCCGGCCGGTGTACTCCAGTTTCGCGACGTCGCCGAACGTGGCCGGCCGGTCCCCGAGCACGGCGTCGACCTCGGCGTGGAACCGCTCTCGCACCGCCGGTCGCGTGCCGACCTCGTGGAAGAACCACGCCAGCGCCACGGCCGTGGTCTCCGCGCCGGTGGTGAGGATCGTGACGACCTCGTCGTGGATCTGCTCGTCGGTCATCGCCTCGCCGGTGTCGGCGTCCCGCGCGGCGAGCAGTGCCGAGAGCAGGTCGCCGTGGTCGGTGCCTTCTCTTCTGGCCCCGACCACGACCTCGGGGATGATCCTGCGCAGCCGGGCAGCGGCCTCGTCGAACTCGCGGTTCGCCCTGATCGGCAGCTTCTCCACGAACGACGGCGAGAACGCGCGCACCAGCACGTGCCTGAGCATGATCGGGATGGAGTGCTTGATCTCGGCCAGCACCTCTTCCCCGAGGTCGGCGGAGAACAGCGTGCGACCGGCGACGGTCATCACGAAGTCCTGCATCACCATGTCGAAGTCGAGCCGCTGGCCGTCGTGCCACGAGTCGCGCAGCTCGGTCGCCAGTGCGGTGATCACGGTCTCGGCGTAGGTCGCGACCCTGGTGCGGTTGAAGGCGGGCAGCATCATCCGGCGCTGCCGCTGGTTGAACGCGCCGTTCGAGGTGGCGAGCCCGTTGCCGAACAGCGGGCGCATCTTGTCGAACACGATGCCCTTGTCGAACTTGTCCGACGTGAGCAGCTCCGTCGCGAGCTCTGGCGTCGTCACCAGGTACACCGGCAGGGGACCGAGGAAAACCCTGACCACGTCACCCTTCGCGGATAACGACGCCAGGAACTCGACCGGCGACCTGAGCAGGGCGACGGTGTGCCCGATGAGGGGCCATCGGCCCGGCACCGTCGTGACGCTCGGCATCACCATCACCCTCTCGTGCGACCCCGAACAACCTAGAGCCATCACACCTGTGGAGGCGAGCAGATACACACGATCGGATGCTCATGCGTTCGGCCGATCTGGTGTACGCGGCCAACGGCGTGGCGAGGTCCGGCCGCACAAGTACGGTCAGTCCGTGAGCAGCGACCTCGGTTGGGTTCCGCCAGGTGTGGACACCACGGTGCCGTCACCGGCGCGGGTGTACGACTACTGGCTCGGTGGTGGCCACAACTTCGCCCCGGACCGCGTGCTGGCGGAGAAGATCCTGCAGATCATGCCCGGCGTCCGCGACGCCGCCCGGCTGAACAGGTCGTTCCTGCGCAGGGCCGCGCTGCACATGGTCGGCCAGGGCGTGCGGCAGTTCCTCGACATCGGCTCCGGCATCCCGACGGTGGGCAACCTGCACGAGATCGTGCAGGCCGAGGCGCCCGACTGCAGGGTCGTCTACGTCGACAGGGACCCGGTGGCCGTCGCGCACAGCGAGCTGATCCTCGCGAACAACCCGAACACGGCCGTGCTGCAGGCCGACCTGCGCGACCTCGACGCGATCTTCGACGCGGACCCGACCCGCAAGCTCATCGACTTCGACCAGCCGGTCGGGCTGTTCATGCTGCTGCTGCTGCACTTCGTTCCGGACGAGTGGGACCCGGCGGCGGTCGTCGGGCAGTACCGCGACCGGCTGGTGCCCGGCAGCTTCCTCGCGCTGTCGCACGCGTCGGCGGAGGCGAAGCCGACCGGCATGGACGAGGCCGTCCAGACCTACAACACCAAGAGCTCGCAGAACCAGGCCTTCCCGCGCACGCACGACGAGGTGCTGCGGTTCTTCGACGGGTTCGACCTCATCGAGCCCGGTCTCGTCGGCTGCCCGGCGTGGCGGCCGGACGGCGAGGGCGACTTCGCGGCGAACCCGGAGATCAACGAGGTCCCGTTCGCGGGGGTCGCTGTCAAACCCTGACCGCGGTTGGTCAGCGGACGGTCAGCGCCGGTCGGCACCTTGTGGGCAACACCGACTCACAGGGGGCAACACCATGAAGAACGTCCTGATCTCCGGCGCCAGCATCGGCGGTCCCGCGCTCGCGTACTGGCTGCGCCGCCACGGTTTCGAGGTCACCGTCGTCGAGCGGGCCCGCGGTCTGCGGCCCGGCGGCCAGGCCATCGACGTGCGCGGCCCGGCGCTGGAGGTGATCGAGCGGATGGGCCTCGGCGAGCAGCTGCGGTCGTTCGACACGAACATGCGCGGCATGACCATGCTCGACAGCGAGGGCAACGAGCTGTTCAGCTCCACCACGCACACCGTCAGCGGTGGCGACCTGTCGAGCCCCGACGTCGAGCTGCTGCGCGACGACCTCGCGAACATGCTGTTCAACGCCGCCGACGGCGTCGAGTACCTGTTCGACGACACCATCACCTCGATCGACGGCACCCGCGTCACGTTCGAGAAGGCGGCACCGCGCGACTTCGACGTCATCGTCGGCGCGGACGGCCTGCACTCCAACGTCCGCCGGCTGGTCTTCGGACCGGAGTCGGAGTTCATCAGCCACCTCGGCATGAACCTCGCCGTGTTCACCGCGCCGAACTGGCTGGGTCTCGACCACTGGCAGACGTTCCAGCAGGGCGAGGTCGTCGGCGGTGGCATCATGAGCGCCCGCTCCAACGCGGAGTGCCGGGTCTACATGGGCTTCAACGGCGAGGCCACCTTCGACCACCGCGACGTCGACGCCCAGCGCCGGTTGATCGCCGAGAAGTTCGCCGACGCCGACTGGGAGTGGCAGACCGCGCTGAAGCACATGTGGGAGGCGCCGGACTTCCACTTCGACTCGATGAGCCAGATCCGCATGGACTCCTGGTCGCGCGACAACGTCGTGCTGCTCGGCGACGCGGGCTACTGCGGTTCGCCGTTGTCCGGTCAGGGCACCAGCATGGCGTTGATCGGCGCGTACGTGCTGGCGGGCGAGCTGCACGCCAACGCAGCGACCGCGTTCCAGCGCTACGAGGAGATCATGCGGCCGTACGTGACGGCAAACCAGGACTTCGCGGTGCGCAACAGTGCGAGCCAGGGGGCACTGTCGGGTACGGACGAGTTCTACCGCATCGTCAACGACTTCCAGCTCACAACGTACTAGTACAGCTCCTCGATGGCGGCGGTGAGGTCCTCTCTGGGCAGCTCCACGCCGGTGAACCGGACGACCGCCGTGATCCCCTTGGCGTTGAGATGCCGCCAGTCGGCGAAGTCGAGCCCGTCGAGAGCGGCGGCGACCTCCGGGTCGTCGCCGAAGTCGACCTCCTCCCAGGGCTCCTCCGACGAGACCAGCACGCCGCCGCGGGCGAACGACAGTTGCGTCACCGCGTTGACGTTCCAGTAGTGGCTGGCCGCCTTCCCGTTGCGGGACAGGCGTTCCAGCACTTCCTGGTTGGAGCCGACGTAGTTGTTGTCCTCGACCACGATTACGCCGCCGTCGATCTCGACGGCGACCGAGTCGTCCTCGAAGTCGTCCACCACGTCGTCGACGTCGAGGCCCGTGATGACCGTGACGGTCGCCGCCTCGCCGAGGAGGGTGGCCAACCAGCGGAGTGCGGCTTCGGGGGCGACCTCGCGCTCCGGTTCGGGTTCGCCGCGCAGCCGGTGGCCTACCCGGTCGGTTTTCTTGTGCACCAACGGTTCCGCGTGAGGTGCCGGCCAGATCAGCAGCTCGTGGCTCTCGTCGTCGTCCCCGTCCCGGCCGCGGGCGGACACCCGGACGCGGAAGTCACCCGGCCACGGCGGCATGCCACCGTGACCGAGCCTGGCGTCGCCGTCGACCGCGGTGAAGCTGACCTCGGCGACCTCGTCCCAGTGCGCGACGTCCGGTTCTCCTGGCACTTCGAGCACCACCTGCACCGACACCGGCACGCGGCCTTCCTCGACGCCGGTGCGCACGGCGAAACCGGTGTCGACGGCGGCGACGAGACCAGTCGCCGTGAAGTCCGCCTGCGAGTGGCTCGGCTCCTCCACGAACACGAACTCGTGGCCGGACACCGGAACGCTGGTCTGCCAGGAAGAACCCCGGTACTCGTCGCGGCGCTTCTGCAGCAACGCTCGCGCGTACGCCGGTGGCTTCGGGATGTCGGGCAGCAGCAGCGCGGTCACGCCGATCGCGATGCCGACGATCGCCAGCGGGTCTTTCGACGTCGGGGTGCCGAGCCTGTTCAGGACAGCGGCCGAGACCGCCACCGCCAGCGCGAGGTGCGCCGCGCCGTGCCTGGCGGCGACCGCGGTCTCGTCACCGGTCACGCCGCTGAGGTCAAGCAGGGTGGCGGTGGTGCGCACCCGTTCGGTGATCAGCTCGATCGCTCCCGGATGCACCGCGGCGACCATCGTGACCGGTGTCTTGAGCGCGCTCTGGCCCATGAACGACACGATCGAGAAGCTGCTGCCGTTCGGGAGCGGCCGCAGACCCGCGACCGTCTCCGCGGGTGCGGTCAGCGTCAGCCGGGCCACACCGAGTTCGAGTGCGCCGAGCAACCGTTCCGCGGTCGGCCCCGGAAAGTCGTCGAGCGCTCGCTGCGCGGGCGTGCCGTGCCGGCGGCCGTCGGTCCACTGACGCGGTTCGTAGCGGCCGAGTTCGGCGGCCGGGTCCGCCGGGATGAGCGCCTCGATCGCCGGCACGGCTTGCAGGACCAGTTCTTCGAATTCCCCCACGGCGCGATTGTGCCGCGTGATGGTCCGGCCCACAGGCATTTGACTGAATGGCACCGACCTGGGTACCCGTCGCCAATGACGGATCCGGAAGAGGCTGAGGAGTTCGCCGAAGAGGTGGGCGTCGATCCCACGCCGCAGGAGGTCGACGAGTACCTCGACCTGACGCGGCCCGGTGACGGGGAGGACCCGACCGGCGGTTCCGGCGCGTGATGCGGGCCCTGATCACGAACGACGACGGAATCGACTCGCCCGGCCTCGTGACGCTGGCCGCCGCCGCGCGGTCGTGCGGCCTCGACGTGGTGGTCGCGGCACCGTCCGAGGAGGCCAGCGGCACGAGCGCGTCGGTGGACGCGGCCGGTGAGACCGGCAGGGTGCTCAGCGAGCGCCGCGCGTTGCCCGGCCTCGACGCCGAGGCGTACGCGGTCGCGGCTCATCCGGGCCTGATCGCGCTGATCGCGTGCCACGGCGGTTTCGGCGGCAAACCGGACGTGGTTCTGTCCGGCGTGAACCTGGGTTCGAACGTGGGCCGCGCGATCCTGCACTCCGGCACCGTCGGCGCGGCGCTGACCGGTCACCTGAACGACGTCACGGCCATGGCGGTCTCGCTCGACGTCGGATTGGACGGGGCCGAACCGTTGTGGGACAAGGCAGGCGAGGCGGTGCGCGCGGTCCTGCCGTTGCTGCTGGACCTGCCGGCGGCCTCGGTGCTCTCGCTGAACGTGCCGAACAGCGTTGACGTGCAAGGACTCCGCTGGGCCGAGCTGGCCCGCTTCGGTGCCGTGCAGAGCCGGGTGGAGGAGGCCGGCGAGAACGAGGTCGAGCTCGTCACGGTGTACTCGGAGGACATCCCGGCCCCCGGCACGGACGCCGCGCTGCTGACCTCCGGTCACGCCACGCTGACGGCGCTGCGCTCGGTGGCCCGCGACGTCAGCGTCGAGCGCCCTTTGCCGGCCTGGCCACGGTGATGAGAAGCCCGATCAGTGCCATGCGGACTTCCAGGAAGCCTTCGGTCGTGATGTCCTTGAGCGACAAAGCCAACATTCCGAACGAAAGCATCAACAGCACGCCGTACATGCGTGCGAGGTCGTGCCGCCAGGCGCAGGCCACGCCCAGCACACCGACCCCGAGCTGGATCACGTGGTAGTTCGGGTCCAATCCGAACACGTCGAACCATCCGAACGCGAGCTGCAACAACCCCGCGGTGAGAGTGAGGATCTGCGGCCTCGTGAACTCCAGTTCGTTGCTCAGCAAGGCCATAGGACCGTCCTACCTCTCAGATCGCCGCCAGACCGCGTCGTACTGCGCTTGTCGTTCGCGGTCCCGCGCGGCGTTTCGCTCCCGGCGCCCCGAGGTCGCCGACCCCCGCGGGTACCCGTACTTGGTGAGCCGGTAATCCACACTTTCGGGTGCGTAGGACAACGCGAAGTACAGTCCTACAACGAAACCGAGCCCACCGCACGCGATTGCGAGCGGCCACGGCGAGCCGAGCCCGAACACCAGGGCGAGCGCGATGAGCGTGACCAGCGGTGTGACCTGCACGAGGCTGCGGATCGTGAACCGCACCAGCCACTTCGGACCGGTCACGTCGTCGTGGACGAACTCGCGGTGCTTCTGCGGAAGACGGCCGCCCGCGTAGTACCAGACCTTCAGCGCGGGGTTCATCGCGTGGCCTTGGCGATCACCTTGTGCAGCACCTCGTTCAGCTGCGCGAGCTCCTCGAACGTCATGTCCAGCTGCTCCACGACCTTGAAGGGGATCTTGAGCGCTTCGGTCCTCAGCTCCTGACCGGCTTTGGTCAGGGTCAGGGCGAGCGCGCGTTCGTCTGCTTTGTCCCGTTGTCGCTCGAGGTAGCCGATCGCCTCCAGCCGTTTCAGCAACGGGCTGAGCGTGCCGGGGTCGAGCTGCAGCACGGCGCTCAGGTCCTTGACCGTGCGCGGCGACCGCTCCCACAACGCCAGCATCACCAGGTACTGGGGGTGGGTGAGGTTCAACGGCTCCAGGATCGGCCGGTACACCGCGATCACCGTGCGGGACGCCACGGCGAGCGCGAAGCAGACCTGACGCTCCAGTTCGAGCGGGTTCTCCGGAACACTTGGTGTGCTAATCATTTGTGTACACAGTATCACGCCCTGGGTCGTTCGAGGGCGGGACGGGAGAGGCGCCGGCGTGGATTGGTCCGCGGCCCGCCGGGTAGCCGACGGACGTGGCCCGCACAACCGTCGTCATCGCCTCGCGCAACCGCGCCGCCAGCCTGGTGCGGACGTTGTCCCACCTCAGCGAGCTGGCGGTGCCGGTGATCCTGGTCGACAACGCCTCCACCGACGCCACCGTGCCGCGGGTGCGGTCGGAGTTCCCCGAGGTCCGGGTGCTGCCGTCGCCGGTGAACCTCGGCGCCGTCGCCCGCAACCTGGGCGTGCGCGCCGCCCGCACCCCGTACGTGGCCTTCGCCGACGACGACTCGTGGTGGGCACCCGACGCGTTCGAACGCGCTGAACCGATCTTCGACGCTCACCCGGACCTCGCGGTGATCGCCGCGCGCACCCTCGTCGGCCCGTCGGAACGGCCGGACCCGATCACGCCGTTGCTGCGCGACAGCCCGTTGGGCACCGGTGTCGCGGGACCGGCGATCCTCGGTTTCATGGCCTGCTCGGCGATCGTGCGGCGGCAGGCGTACCTGGAGGTGGGCGGCTTCAGCCCGGTGTTGTTCTTCCGCGGCGAGGAAACGCTGCTCTCGTGGGACCTCGCGGCGGCGGGATGGGCGCTCTGCTACGTCGAGGACGTGGTGGCGCACCACCACCCGGCCACGTCACGGGCACCTGGTGGCGATCTCGTCGAACGGCGCAACGCCGTGCTCACGTCGTGGATGCGCCGGCCGGTGCACCGCGCGGTGGCGGCGTCGCTGCGGGACCCGCGGGCGTTCCGCGCGGCCGTTCCCAAGCTGCGCCAAGCGCTTCGGCAGCGACACGCGCTGCCGAAGCACCTGGAGAGCCAGATCAGGAAAGCGAGCGGACCGCCGCGGCGAGGCGCGTGATGCCCTCGTCGATCTGCTCCGGCGTGACGCCCGAGAACGCGAGGCGCATGGCGTTGTCGCCGCCCTCCAGCAGGAAGTCCGAGCCCTTCACGAACTCGACACCGTGCTCCTTGGCGACTCCGAAGAGCTTCTCGATCGACACGCCCGGCAGCTCCACCCACATGAAGTAGCCGCCCTGCGGCGCGGTGAAGACGGCCTCCGGCAGCTCGCGCTGCAACGCGGCGACGAGGGCGTCCTTGCGCGCGCGCAGTGCCGTGCGCACGTTGACGACGGACTCCTCAAGGCGACCGGAACGGCAGTACGAGTTCACGATCGACTGCGCCACCATGTTCGGCGAGATGTACGTGGTGGTGGCGATGTCCTGGACCTTCTTGATGATCGCCTTCGGGCCGACCAGGTAGCCGCAGCGGATGCCGGGCGCCATGGTCTTCGAGAACGACGACGCGTAGACGACCTTGTCGTTCTTGTCCTGCGACAGCATGGTCGGCAGGGGCTCGCCCTCGAACCGGACCTTGATGTACGGGTCGTCCTCGAACAGCACGAAGTCGTACTTGGCCGCGAGGTCGAGCAGTCGCGCCCGCTTCGCCTCGGACAGCGTGTAGCCGGCCGGGTTGTGGAAGTTCGGGATGATGTGCGCGAGCGACGGCCGCACACCGCTCTCCAGCAGCTGCTCAAGGGCGTCGACGTCGATGCCGTCGGTCTCCAGCTCGATGGCGTGGATCTTGGCGCCGCGCTGGCGCAGGTTCAGCAGCGTGCGGTCGTAGGTCGGCGCCTCGACCACCACGTCGTCGCCCGGCTGCACGAGCAGCTCGAACAGGAACGCGTCGGCCTGCATCGAACCGTTGGTGACCAGCACCTGCTCCGGCTCGACACCGTGCTGCTCCGCGATCCACGCGCGCAACGGCACGTAACCGACGCTCGTGCCGTACGCGAACGTGCCGCCGGGGTCGTCCGTGAAGGCTTTCTGCGCCGCTTCGCGCAGGCCCTCCTGGTCGATGATGTCGAGAGAGGGCGCTCCGCGCGTGAACAGAATCGAGGCCATGCGCGGAGCGTACAACTCCCACGATTTGGGCTACGGCCGATATACGTACTCGTTGAGCTGCTGCACCGCCTGGGCCGCATTGCCGAGGTGATAGAGATCGACCGACAGGTAGTTCGGCTTCTTCCGCGCGGCGGGCCGGCAGAACTGCTGAGCACGATTCAGCAGCTTGCCGTTGTCGTTCGTCGCCGTGGTGGTGAACGGCACGTCGCGGAAGTGGTTCATGACGAACAACGGCTGGAAGCTGCCCGTCGCGGTCAGCGGCTTTTCATCCCATCGGCTGTAACAGGACCAGTCGGAGTCGCCCAGTCCCGACCCCATCGACCAGTAGTTCTCGACCGTCCAGTCCCGCTGGTACAGCACACCGGAGTCCTCGCGGCCGTCCCGACCGTGGTCGGTGAAGATCAGCAACCGCTTGTTCGCCGCCTGCAGCTCGCTGCGCCTGGGCCACCCGTTCTGCGGCACGCCCTCGGCCCGGTACAGGACGTCGTTCAACCCCTGCACCCTGCCGAGCTCGTTTCGCAGGGTGCTCGCGTCGACGTAGTCCTCCAGGAAGACCGTGACGATCTCGTTCCGATTGTCGCGGAGAAAATCCACGATCCGCTGAAGGTCGACGTTGAGCGCCACCGGCCGGCTCACCAGCGTGCAGCTGTTGTGGCACAGGATCGCGCCGTCGGGCGTCTGGTGGATGTCCAGCATGAACCCGCGCACGCCGTCGCCCAGCTGCTGCACGATGCCGCGCGTCTGGTTCTTGGCGAGGTTGACGAACGGCGGCGCGAACCCGCCGTCCACCCCGTTCGCGTAGGCGTTGTGGGCGGTCAGGAACGTCATCTGGTCCAGCCGCGGGTCGGCCGGCATGGGCTCGGTCTGGGCCTGGATCGGCGTCAGGTACCAGCGGGACTCGCCACCGAGTCCGAAGATTTCCCATTGATCACCGAACTGACGGAGCTCGTGAACCGTATCCCCTTGTGAGCACGAACCCATGGTGAGCTGACGGGTGATGCACTGACCCGGCGAGTCGGTGTTCTCGAACCGCCCGTCACTCAGCCGCCATTGCTGGTGGTCTTCGTTGCCCTTCGGGCGGTGCAGGGCCAGTCCGGTGCCGTTCTGGGCGACGTTGAGGCCGGTCCGGACGCCGGTGAGGTAGTACGTGCCCGACGGAGCCGCGTGCGCGGTGGTCGGCACCAGGGGAAGCAGCAGCAGCGCTGCGACTGCAGGGAGGTATCGCACGGTGACCAGAGTCACCCACCTGAGTGAAACATGAAACGTCCTCAGGCGTTTGGACGTTTAACACTGTGGGTATCCCACGCAACGTCCCACCCTCTTCACCGGTAGTACAACTCCACCGGCAGCCGTCGCCCAGCCGAAGGGTTAGGGCCGGTTCTGAGCGCCGCCTTCACAAGCCGCGCAGGGTTCGACTCCCTCGGTTGCCACGCGAACTCGGGCGCGAAGCGCCCCCACGGACACCGATTCCCGCGGTGAGAAGCGCGGGCGTCGCGGTCGACGGACCGCGACGCCCGCTTCGTCTCAGGGACGTTCTTCGTCACCGGGCCCGGTGCCCGGGCAGGGCGCCCGGTAGGTCATGCCGGGGAAGTGGGCGTCCCACTCGGCCTCGCTGATCTGCCGCGTGGCCGGTCCGCACGCCTGCGACTCCGCCCTGCCGACATCGACGCCCCACAACGCCGCGGTGTGGTCGTCGCTCGCCGAGGCGATGGTTTGCCCGTCCGGGCTGAACGCCACCGCGTTCACCGCGCCGCTGTGACCGGTGAGCACCGTCGGCCGTCGTCGATCCAGTGTCCACAGGCGAACCGTGTGGTCGTAGCCGCCCGACACCAGTCGTCGGCCGTCGGGTGCGAACGCGAGTGATGCGACCACGTCGGTGTGCCCGGTGAGCACGTCGGTGGTGGCACCGGTGGCCGTGTCCCACAGGCGGATCGTGTGGTCGTTGCCCGCGGTGGCGAGAGTGCGGCCGTCCGGGCTGAACGCCGCGGCCGCGACGAGGTCGGTGTGGCCCGTCAGGGTGTTCAGCAACGCCGGGTGGGCGGGGTCGCTGACGTTCCACAGCCGGACCGTGCGGTCGTCGCTGCCGGTCGCGAGGACGCCGAGTGAGCTGAAGGCGACCGGTTTCACGCTGAGGGCGTGACCGGTGAGCACGGCCAACGGCGCACCGGTGGCGGCGTTCCACAGCCTCGCGGTCCGGTCGTAGCTGCCGGAGGCGAGGGTGCGGCCGTCGGGGCTGAAGGCCACCGAGTAGATGGTGTCGGTGTGCCCGGTGAGCATCGCCGTCTGACCGCCGGTGGCGACGTCCCACAGGCGGATCACCTGGTCGCGGCCCGCGGTCGCGAGGGTGTGCCCGTCCGGGCTGAACGCGACGGCCGCCACCAGGTCCGTATGTCCTTTGAGGACGGTGAGCTGGACGGGATGCCGCGGGTCGGTCACGTTCCACAGCGCGGCGGTGTGGTCGAAGCTGCCGGTCGCCATGAGGTGCCCGTTCTGGCTGAACGCCACCGAGCTGACCGCCTGCGTGTGCCCGGCGACCGTGGTGGCGAGCGCGCTCAGCAGGGTGTCCGGCGTGCCGGTGATCCGGTGCGCGGCGAGGCCGAGCCGGGCGGCCAGCGCCGGGTCGGTCTGCCGCAACGCCACGGCCTCCGCGCCCGCCTTCTCCGCGAGGGCGTTGTCGCGTTGCCTGCTGACGGTGAGGTTCGTGCGCAGGGCGTACGCGCTCGTCGCGGTGGTCAGCGCGAGCAGCACGGCCGCCGCGAGGGCGACGAGCCGGCGGCGGTGCGTCCGCCGTTCGGTCGCGGCGGTGGCGGCCAGCAGGAACGCCTGCTCCACCGCGGTCAGCGTGGCGGGATCCAGGTCGCGCACGAGGTCGAGGCGCGAGCCGCGGTAGAGCATGTCGGGATCGTGGCCCGCGGCCTCCCAGCCCTGCGCCGCCTCGGTCAGCTGACGGTGCAGGCGCAGCTGTTCCCGGTCGGTGCGCAGCCAGTCGCGCAGCCGCGGCCAGCAGCGGATCAACGCCTCGTGCGTGATCTGCACCTCGTCGCGGTCGAGCGTCACGAGCCGTGCGCTCGCCAGCCGCTCCAGCACGGCGTGACAGCCTTCCAGCTCGGCGTACCCGACACGTCGTTTGGTGTCCTCGGTGCCCTCGCCCAATGCCACGAGCCGGACGAACAAGTGGCGCGCGCACGTCTGGTCATCCGCGCTGAGATCGGCGTACGCGGCTTCGGCGGTGCGGGCGATCGCGTTGGTGATGCCGCCTGCCTCCCGGTAGCCGGTGAGGGTCAGCACACCGCCGCGACGTCGCCGCCACGTCTCCAGCAGCGCGTGCGACACCAGCGGCAGCACCCCGGCCTGGCCGGTGGCGTCGGCGACGATCTGCGACATCAGCGCGGTCTCGACGCGCAGCCCGGCGCACACGGCCGGGCGGCCCACCGCGGCGCGCAGCTCGTCGGTCGTCATCGGCCCGACCAGCAGCTGGGCGGACCCCAGCACCCGCGCCAGTTCGGGATACCTCGCGCAGTGCGCGTAGAAGTCCGCGCGCAGGCCGAGCACGATTCGCGTGAGGCTGTCCGACGCCCTTGCCGCTGCGGCCAGTTCGGCGATGAAACGCTCGCGTTCGTCCTCGTCGCGGCAGAGGGTGAACACTTCCTCGAACTGGTCGATCACGACCACTCCACCGGTCTCGCGAATCCCGTCGGCGTTCGGGTGCGGTCCCGGGGTCCGAACGAGATCGGGTTGCAGTCCGGCGCGCAGCAATGACGACTTTCCCGACCCGGACGGCCCCACGACGACCGTGAAACGTTTTCGGGAAACGAGCTCGCGCAGTTCGGTGACGAGCTCGTCCCGGCCGAAGAAGCGCTCCGCGTCCGTTGCCTGGAATGCGGTCAGGCCGAGGTAGGGCGCCTGTTCGGGGTTGCTGCTGTCGGTTTCTCCGTCCTCGACGAGTTCTGCTGCTGCCGCGTGCCAACGCCGGGTCCATTCGGCCACGTCGCCATCGCA
>Ga0070710_10000154_pt1 | contig 32143 bp, 38 predicted proteins | sample LARL52metaG_FD_65454 | JGI IMG/M metagenome (GOLD analysis project Ga0070710, IMG submission 65454) | Corn, switchgrass and miscanthus rhizosphere microbial communities from Kellogg Biological Station, Michigan, USA - LAR L5-2 metaG | ecosystem: Host-associated > Plants > Roots > Rhizosphere ...
GGATCGGCCGGGCTCCTTATGCCCGGCTTTTGAAGGCCGAAAAGCATCTCGCCAGAGGCTCGAAGTCAAGCCCCAATCGCAATCGTCGCGAAGCGGCGATGAAATGACCCGGCCCGTCAGCACAACCCAACCCAGCCACCAACGCAAGGTGACCACCTGCACGGCAGGCGCCCCCTCCGCTGGAACCGGCGCCGCACGACGAAACGGCCCGGACCTCTCCAGAGAGAAGTCCGGGCCGTTCCACACCCAGATGACCAGCTGTGATGATCAGCTGCGGTGACCAGCGCCGCAGGTTAGGGGATCGTCAGCACCTGACCGGGTTGGATGAGGTCCGGGTTCGAGATGCCGCTCGCCGACGCGATCTCGCCGTACCGGTTGCCGTCGCCGTAGTAGCGCTCGGCGATCGCCCACAACGTGTCGCCGCCCTGCACGGTGTAGGTCTGCACAGCCGGCGCGGCAGGCGCGGCCGGCGCTTCCTCGACCGGAGCGGGGGCGGGGGCCGCGGCTTCCGGGGCGGCCTGCGGGCTGTCGGTGTTGGTGTTGCTGGCCCACTTCGGGCTGCCGTCGCCACCGATGACGACCAGGTTGCGGTCGTTCTGCAGGACCAGGCGCGAGCCCGAGTTTCCTGCGGTGTTGGTGGCCCAGACCGCGTTGTTGTCGCTCGAGTAGAGCACGAAGTTGCCGTCGTCCTGCAGCGCGGCCCGGACGGCGCCCTTGCCGTCGGTGCCGCTCGCCCAGACCGTGCCGGTGTTCTCCGAGAGAACGAGGTTGCCGTCGGACTGGAGGGTCAGCATGTAGCCGTTGGCCGTGATGAGCTGCTGGCCGCGGCTGAGTTCCTGCCCGGCTTCCAAGGTGTCCAATGAACGCTCCACTTCGGACGTCGACCGCCTGAACCGGCGGTGCCGAACCGGAACCTAGTCAACGGCGGCGCACCTCGCCCGGCCACGACGGCACGTGCACCCACTGGAGTGAAAGTGAAAGCGCCCCCTTCCCGGCGACTTGCGGGAAGGGGGCGCAGACGAAGAGCGAAGTCAGCCCTCGATGCGGCGGATGGTGCTGATCGGGCCGATCGAGTCGATGTCGGCGATCTTCACCGGCACGCCCTCGGTCGACGCGTGCACGGCACGGATGCCGTCCACCGCCATCGCCACGTGGGACTGGCTGGAGTAGTACACGATGATGTCGCCGGCCTTGACCTCGCTGCGGCTGACCGGGCGTCCGGCGGTGGCCTGCGCGTAGCTGGTGCGGCCGATGGTGACGCCCGCGTAGCGGTACGAGGCCTGGATCAGCGAGGAGCAGTCCCACGAGTCCGGGCCGTTCGAGCCGTAGACGTAGGGCTTGCCGCGCTGCATCAGGGCGTATTCGAGTGCCTTGCCCGCGGTGCCCGGCGGCACCGAGATGTTCGACATGTCGCCGGAGTTGGCCAGCTGGTTGCGCACGGACTGGCTGAGCGACCGGTACTGGTTCTGCGCCTCGGCGAGCTGCTTGTCGAGGTCTGCCTTCTTCTGCTCGATCTCGCCGAGCAGCTTCTTGGAGGCCTCGGTGGCCTCGTTGGCCGTCTTCGTGGCGTTGTCCGCCGCGTTGACCGCGTCCGTGAGCTTCTTCATCGCCTCCGCGTTGTCGGCCGCGAGGATGTTGATGGCCGACATGCGGTTGAGGAAGTCCTGCTGCGAGTCGCTCACGAGCAGCGCCGAGATCTGGTTGAAGCGCGCGCCCTCGAACGTCGACTCGGTGATGACGTCGACCTGGCCGCGGAGGGCTTCCTCGGCCTGGTGAGCGGTGGCGAGGTCGCTCTTGGCCTTGTCCAGTTCCGCCTGCCTGGCCTTCAGGTCGTCCTGGGCCTTGAGGTGATCCTGGTTGAGCTTGGAGGCCTGCTCGGAGAGCTCGTTGTACTTCTTGAGCGCGTCGGCGGCCGAAGGCTGTGCGGTGGCCGGAGCCGTGGGGAGAGCCGCCGCCACGACAGCAGCGGTCGCCACGAGCGCTCCACGCGCGGTACGGCGTGAGGGTTGCGACACCACGTCGCGGGTCCTCCTTTGTCCTGGCAGCCGCCCCGCGAGAACTACTGCGCGTAAGGCGGCAACCTTGGCGTGTGCCCCGAGTGGGTTAACTGCTGGGCCGAAGGTCTCGGACAGGTTACGGAACGGCCTTCTGTTCGTCTACCACCGGGTCCCCAACAGTTCACTGGCCAGCACGCTCTCACAGTCGTCTACATCGGTTTATCGCGGGGTGGGAGACAAGCGTCACCCGACGACCCGGCGAATCACCGAAATGGGGCCGATTGAGTCGATGTTCGCAACTTTCACCGGCACGCCCTCGGTGGACGCGTGCACGGCGCGAACGCTGTCCACGGCCATCGCCACGTGCGACTGACCCGAGTAGTAGATGATCAGGTCGCCCGGCGCGACCTCGGCGCGGCTCACCGCCCGGCCGATCTTCGCCTGGTCGTAGGTGACGCGCGGGATGCTCACGCCCGCGGACCGGTAGGCGGCCTGCACCAGCGACGAGCAGTCCCACGAGTCCGGTCCGTTCGAACCGAACACATAAGGCTTGCCCTGCTGGCTCAGAGCGAAGGTCAGCGCCGCCCCCGCCGCGCCCGCGGGCGCGTTCACGGTCACCTTCGGGCCGGACGCCGCCAAGGTCTGCTTCTGCGGCGCCGACAACGACTGGTACTTGGTGCGCGCGGCGGTCACCTGCTCGTCCATCGCCGTCTTGCGCTCGGTCACGTCCTTGACCAGCTTCTCCGCCGCGGTGGCCGCGGCCGTGGCGTCGCTGCGCGCCTTCCTGGCGGCGTTCAACGTGGCGTTCATGCGCGTGACAGCGGCGTTCTGGTCGGCGGCGATGATGTTCATCGCCTGCATCCGCTCCAGGAAGTCCCGCTGGGACGTCGACGTCAGGAACGCCGACAGGTTGTTGAGCCGGGCGCCCTCGAACGACGCCGTGGTGAGCACGTCGACCTGGCCGCGGTACTGCTCGGACTCGGCCAGCGCCTTCTTCTCCGCCTCCGTCGCGAGGCCCACGATCGCGTTGGCCTTCGCGAGGTCGCCGGTGGCCTTGAGGTGGTCCTGGGTGAGCTTCTCGGCCTGCTGCGTCAGGTCGTTGTACGTCTTGAGCGCGTCCTCGGCCGGTTGCGCGTGCGCCGACGGCAGCGACACCACTGTCGCGGCGATCACGGCGGCCAGAGCGGTGGTCCTTGCAGCACGTCGGCCGGGCACGCGGCCTCCTCAGCAGTCGTAGTCGGACTTCTGAGGAGGCCTACGGCCGAACAACCGACCGGGTTCAGTTCCCGGTCAGGCGGTCACCGGCACGCCGGTCGCCAGCTTCTTCAACGCCCACGCGCAGCCGAGTCCCACTGACGTGAGGGCAAGCCACGGCACCCATGGCACACCTGCGCGCGCAGCGGCGTCGAACGCGATTCCGGTGAGCAGGTTGCCGAGCAGGATCCCGACGCCCACGACCGTGTTGTAGAGCCCGTAATGCGTGGCCACGAGCCGGTCGCCGGACAACGAGACGATCTTGTCCATCTCGAACGGGAACACCACCATCGTCCCGAGCGCGAGCAGCGCCGCGCACAGGATCAACCCGGTCCAGCCACCGAGGACGGCGGGCAGGAACGCGAGGCCGAGCACCAGCACGCCGATCGCCAGCGCCCGGTCCGGCCCGAACCGCGTGCGGGCCCACGCCGTGACCCGCAGCTGGCCCAGGACCGCCAGCACGCCCGACACGGCGAACAGCACGGCCGTCAGCACCGCAGAGCCGGAGGCCAGCGGCAGCGCCAGGTAGACCTGGAACGACAGCACGTACGACCCGGTCATCGCCGCCGCGAACAGCACGAACCGCCGGTTGGAGCCCACCAGCCGCCAGTCGGCGAGCACCGAGTCGCCCGAGGACGTGCCGGCCCGCGCGGGCAACGACCGCCACTGCAGCACCGTCAGCACCAGGAAGACGCCGGCGGCGACCAGGCACGTGAGCCGGAAGTCCACCGCGGTGAGCGCGAGCCCGAGCAACGGCCCCACCAGGATCCCGGTCTGGTAGAAGATGTTGAACAACGCGAACGCCTCCACGCGCCGTGGACCCGCATCGGCGGCAACGTAAGCGCGCACGGCCGGGTTGAACAGCGCCCCGGCGAACCCGGTCGCCGCCGACGCGATCACCAGCGCCGGCAACCCGTCGACGAGCCCGAGCAACGCGAACCCGCCGGTCCGCAACGCACAGCCCGCCACGATCAACGGCTTGTACCCCAGGCGGTCCGCCAGGGTGCCGCCGATCAGGAACATGCCCTGCTGCGCGAAGTTCCGCACGCCCAGGACGAGCCCGACGGCCCACCCTGCCAGCGCCAGCGTGACGGACAGGTGCGCGGCCAGGTACGGCATCAGCATGTAGAAGCCGACGTTGATGCTGAACTGGTTGAGCAGCAACAACTGCACGCTTCGGTCGAACGAGCGGAACTGCGTGATCACGCGGTCACCGCCAGCGGGTCCACAACGGACCGGCACATGGTCCACGACAGCACTTCCCGCTCTCCCGGCGAGGAGATCTCCAGCGGGTCGGTGGCCGGGACGACGCCCAGCAAGCCGTGCGCGGCGCAGTACTCGTCGCTGAACACGGTGTCGAAGTAGCGCTGCGGTCCGTCCGGGAAGACCGCGGCGATCCTCGTGCCGGCCGGGGAGGTCCGCGCCAGCCAGGACGCCACGAGAGCGACCGCGCCGACGCTCCAGCCACCGCTCGCGTAGTGCCGGGACGCCAGCGTCCGGCACGCCCACACGGCCTCGCCGGGGTTCACCCAGTGCACCTGGTCGAACGCCGGGTAGTCGACGTTGCGCGGGAAGATGCTCGATCCGAGCCCGCGCATCAGCCGGGTCCGCGCGGGCTGACCGAAGATCGTCGACCCGATCGTGTCGACGCCGACCAGCCGCAACGACGGGAAGTGCCGGCGCAGCGCCGAAGCCACCCCGGCGGAGTGACCGCCGGTGCCCACCGCGCACACCAGCACGTCGACGTGTCCGAGCTGCGCGGCCAGCTCGTCGGCCAACGGCACGTACCCGGCCACGTTGTCCGGGTTGTTGTACTGGTCGGGGCAGTAGGCGCCCGGCAGCGTCGACAGCAGCTCGGCGACCCGCGCGCGCCGCGCCTCCTGCCAGCCGCCGGTCGGGTGCGGGCTTTCGACGAGATCCACGGTGGCCCCGTGGGCGCGGAGCATCCGCCGGATGATCGGCTCCAGGCCGGGATCGGTCACCAGGGTCACCGGAATGCCGTGCACGACCCCGGCGAGCGCCAGCCCGAGGCCGAGCGTACCGCTGGTCGACTCGACGACGTGGCCGTCCGCGAGCAGATCACCGCGTTCGAGCGCGCGGCCGATCATGTGCAGGGCGGCGCGGTCCTTCATGCCGCCGCCGGGGTTGGCGCATTCGAGCTTCGCCCAGAAACCGGACGTGGACGTGCGCGAGAGCTCGTCGATCCACAGCACAGGCGTGTTGCCGACGATCCCTGCGGGCGTGTTGCGGTCCAGAACGGGAACAGACATGGAGATTCCCTCGGAAGAGATGGGGACGGGCCGGTTCGGAAGGCGCGCGGCAGCCACGGCAGGACCACGGGAAGTCCTGTCGTGGCGCGCGGAACGGCCGGTCTAGGTCCGGGATATCCCGAGGTCGAGCAGCAGCGCGCGCCCTGAGCGAGACGGCTCGGAGCGCCGGGGGCACGACGGTCCGGTGGCGGCGGGACGCACGGCGGGCTCGCCGTGGGCGTCCGGCACGGCGAGGAAGGTGGCGCCGGCCTGAACGGCGGCCTCGGCGGGTGAGGCGGCGGACAGGTGGTGGGCGTCGCCGTGGTGGCAGAACTCCCCGGAGATGCCCGGCACGTACGCACCGTGGTGCGCGGTCTCGGCCTGGCACGCCGGATACAGCACGAACACCGCGATGAGTGCCAGTGCGACGACGACGGCGATTCGACGCACTGTCGTCAGTTGGCTCCGCACGGTCATCAACCTACCGGTACGCGAGATCTTGTAAAGCGCCTGCTAGCTTAGGTAAGCCTAATCTAAGGAGGCGGACGTGCGCAGGACAGTCGCCGCGGTTCTGCTGCTCGGCCTGGTGGCCGGGTGCGGTGGGACCACCTCGGCTCAGCAGGGTGGCAAGTGGTCGTTCACCGACGACCGCGGCAAGGAGGTCACCGCGCCGAAGCGGCCGGAACGCGTGGTCGCTCAGGTGTCCGCGGCGGGTGCGCTCAAGGACTACGGGATCAACGTCGTCGGCACGTTCGGTCCGCTCAAGCGCGCTGACGGCAGCACCGACCCCGAGGCGGGCAGCGTCGACCCGAGCCGGGTCACCGACGTCACCGGCCCCGGCTACGGCGAGATCGACTTCGAGAAGTTCGCCGCGCTGAACGCCGACCTGGTCGTCGCCGGGTACTACCCCGAGGTCACCGGGCTCTGGCACCTCACCGGCGAGTTCGAGGAGAAGGTCCTCAAGATCGCCCCGACCGCCGGCATCGGGCAGTCCCGGATCCAGCTGCCGGACGGCATCAGGCGCTATCGCGAGCTCGCCAGGGCCCTCGGCGCGGACGTCGAGTCGGCGAAGGTGAAGGCCGACGAGGAAGCGTTCACCAAGGCCGCCGAACGGTTGAAGGCCATCGGCGCGAAGATGACGGCCGCACACCAGAAGATCCAGGTCATCGGCGCCGACCCGAAGCTCTTCTACGTCGCCGTGCCCGCCCGCAACCCCGACCTCGACTGGTACGCGAACCAGCTCGGGCTGCCGCTGCTCACGCCGGACCGGCCCGACACCGAGGGCGGCGGCTACTTCCAGTCGCTGTCGTGGGAGAACTCCGGCACCTACAAAGAGCACGTCATCATGTGGGACACCCGTCAGCACGTGCTGAACCCGGAGCGGATGAAGGAGGGCCACCCGGTCTTCCAGGCGCTGCCCGCGGTGCGGGCCGACCGGCTGGTCGAGTGGAACGCGGTGGCACCGCTCAGCTTCGCGTCCTACGCCAAGATCATGAACAAATTGGCTGACCAGCTCGAAGAGGTGTTGGCACGATGACCGCATGCTGACGCTGCTGAAGGAGAACGGCCCGTTGCGCGTGCTCAGCACCGCACGGGTCGTTTCTGTCGTGGGGGACGCGCTCAGCCTGGTCACGCTGATGCTGCACGTCCAGTCCGTGCTGGGAAAAGCCGTCGCCGTGGCCGCACTGCTGCTCGTGGGCGACTTCGCGCCGTCACTGCTGAGCCCGCTGACGGGCGTGATCAGCGACCGGTTCGACCGGCGCACGGTGATGATCGCCTGCGAGGTGGCGCAGGGCGTCCTGCTGGCGGTCATCGCGTTCACCCTGCCGCCGCTGCCGGTCCTGCTCGCGCTGGTCGGGGTCCGCGCGGTGCTCGGGCACATCTTCATCCCCGCGTCCCGGGCCGCCGTGCCGAGCCTGGTGGCCGAGAAGGACCTCGGGCAGGCGAACACCGCGCTGGGGCTCGGCACCAACAGCGCCGACGTGATCGGGCCGTTCCTCGCCGCCGCGTTGCTGACGTTCCTGGACACCCGCGGAGTTCTGCTCGTGGACGCCGTTTCGTTCGGAGTGTCCGCGTTGTTGTTGCTGCGGCTGCCGAGACTCGTGGTGCCGTCGGTGCCCGGCGAGTCCGTTTTCGCCGACGCCAGGCAGGGGTTGGGGGAGATCTGGCGCAACCGGGCGTTGCGGATCGTCTTCCTCGGCTTCTGCGGTGTCGTGGCGTGCACGGCGATCGACGACGTGGCGGTGCTGCAGCTGACCGTCGTGGTGTTCGGCGCGCCGGAGAGCGTGGCCGGTCTGGTCCTCGGCGCGGTGGGCATTGGTCTGCTGGCCGGATATGCCTTGCTGGCCAAGGGATCTTCCCGGCTGAGCATGGTCGCGTTGCTCGTCACCGGCTTCGCGATCAGCAGTGCGGGCAACCTGTTCACCGGTCTCGCGTGGGGTGTCGCGTCGGCGTTCGCGCTGCAGGCCGTGCGCGGGCTGGGCATCGCGGCGATGGACGTCGCGCACAGCACGCTGATCCAGCGGCTCGTGCCCGGTGACCGAACAGGCAGGGTGTTCGGCAACTTCTACGGCGGGATCGGTGTCGCCGCAGCGGTTTCGTACATCGGCGGTGGTCTGCTGCTGGACGCGGTCGGGCCGCAGCTGACGTTCGTCCTCGGCGGCGGCGCGGGCGTGCTGGTGGCGGTCTGGGTGGTTGCCGCTTCACGGGCAAGAGGTGTTGAGTGGGAATCAGCCTCTTGAGGGGAGAAGGCGATGTGGGGGAAACGCATTGCTGTCCTTGCAGTTTCACTGTTGTTGACCGCGACCACGGCGTCGGTCGCGCACGCGAGCAGCGGGGTGGTGCCTGCGTCGACGTCGTGGGTGTCCGCTGACCGCGGCTGGGTGCTGGGCGTCGACACGTTGTGCCCGACCGCGAAGTGCACGCAGCTCGTGCGCACGCTCGACGGCGGCGCGTCGTGGACTCGGGTGACGACGCCGCCGCTGTCGGTGCCGGAAACCGACCGGCTGCGGGTCGTCTTCGCGAACGACGCCGCGGGCATGGTGACCGACGGCGAGCAGCTGTTCGTCACCGGCAACGGCGGCACCCGCTGGGAACCGTCCGGCATCAAGGGAATCGTCGGGGCGCTCGGGTTCGACAGCTCCGGGTTCCTCGCGGTGATCTACGACGGCACGTCGTCGCGGCTGTTCCACCGCGAGCTGTGGTTCGGCTCGTGGCAGCCGGTGCCGGGCGTCGAGGTGAAGGGCCAGGCCTTCGGCGCCATCGCCGACGGCCAGGTCTCGCTGGCGACGTTCGGGCAGGAGAACCGGTACTGGACCCGGTCTCCGGCGGGCTGGCAGGAGGAGGTCGCGCCCTGTGACGTCTTCTCGGCCACCCGGCTCGGCACCCTCGGCACCGACCGCTACGCCCTGTGCAGCTTCGATCCCGGCTTCGGGAACATGACGAAGGAGCTGCGCAAGGCGGTGGACGGCGTGTTCAAGACCGTCAGCGTGCCGCCGCGCGAGGGCATCACGACGGGCTTCGCGATCTCACCGGAAGCGGCGCTCGTGGCCGCGACCGGACGCGACTGGTCGTTCGTGCACCGCGGTCCCGGCGACAAGTGGACCACGCCGCTCACGCTCGGCGGTCCGGCGTTCGAGGACCTGGCGTTCTCCGACGCCCGGCACGCCACGCTCGTGCGCGGTGGGCCCGGTCAGGAGTTCGCCGAGGTCTACCGGTCCGATGACGCGGGTTCGACCTGGAAGCTCCTGACGATCTAGCTACTCTGGGGTCATGGAGCCATTTGCCCAGGGGATGCTCGACGTCGGCGACGGCAACCGGATCTGCTGGAAGATCGTCGGCAATCCCGCCGGCAAGCCCGCCGTGCACCTGCACGGCGGGCCCGGCGCCCCGACGAGGAACGCGGGCAAGTCGTTCGACCTGCGGAAGTTCAAGGTCGTGATCTTCCACCAGCGCGGTTGCGGCCAGAGCACGCCGCACGCGAGCGACCCGGCCGCGGACATGAGCGTGAACACCACCGACCACCTGATCTCCGACATCGAGCAGCTCCGCGAGCACCTCGGCATCGAGAAGTGGCTGGTGTACGGCGGTTCCTGGGGCACGACGCTCGCGCTCGCCTACGCGCAACGGCATCCCGAGCGCGTCACCGAGATGATCCTGATCGCCGTCACGACGGCGTCCCGGCGCGAGCTGGACTGGCTGTACCAGGGCGTTTCCCGGTTCTTCCCGGAGGCGTGGGCCCGGTACAGCGCGCACGTCGGCAACGCGCCGGACGTGGTGCGCGCCTACGCGGACCTGATGGAGGATCCCGCGGCACGCGAGCAGGCCGCGATCGAGTGGGCGCGGTGGGAGGACACGGTTCTCTCGTTCGAGGACTTCGGCACACCGAACATGTTCAGCGACAAGGCGTCCGACGACCTCATCGCGTTCGTGCGGATCTGCGCGCACTACTACGCGAACCTGGGGTTCGTCGAAGATCTGCTGGGTGACGCCGGCAAGCTCGCGGGCATCCCGGCGGCGTTGATCCACGGCCGGCGCGACATGAGCTGCCCGGCCGACACGGCGTGGCGGCTCGCGCAGGCGTGGCCGGACGCCGAACTGACCCTGGTGGACGACAGCGGGCACAAGGGCAGCCCCGCGTTCGCGGCGGCGGTGCAGGCCGCGGTCAGGAGGTTCTCCCCGTGACACAACGGAAACCGCCCGGCATGGGCTTCGAGTCGTGGATCGACAGGCAGATCCGCGAAGCCGAGGAACGCGGTGAGTTCGACGACCTGACCGGCGCCGGCAAACCGCTGCCCGGTGCGGGCGAGCCGCTGGAGGAGGACTGGTGGCTCAAGAAGAAGGTGCGGGAGGAAGAGGGCAGTGCAGGGCTGCCCCCTTCCCTGGTCCTGCGCAAGCAGGCCGAGACCGCCAGGGCCCGCGCTCTGGCGGCCGGGACCGACGACGAGGCCCGCGCGATCATCGAGGAGATGAACGCGAAGATCCTCGACGCGTTGCGGAAGCCGTTGTCCGGTCCGCCGTTGAACCTCATGCCGTTCGACGTCGAGAAGCTGTTGCGTGAGCGGAAGGGGACCTCACGCTAGGTCAGCTCGCGTTGATGTCGATGCAGGAGTAGAACGCGTTCGCGGTGTCGGCGATGTTCCAGACGGCCAGAACCTTGTGCCTGCCCGCGGAACCCACGTTGACCGTGTGCGACACGGTGGCCGGCGGCTGCTGGTCGTTGCCGCTGAAGTTCGCGACCTTGCGGCCGTCGACGAAGTAGTCGTAGTCGCGGGTGCGGTGCCGGGCGGTGAACGTCCAGCGGAACGTCACGGAGCGCCCGGTGCCGGTGACCTTCCAGCCCTTGTTGTCGTTGTCGAGCACGGCGAACTGCGACAGGTTGGCGTTGCAGCTCTTCAGGCCCTTCGGACCCTCGACCGACTGCGGCTCGTACTGGATGGCCCCGCAGTCCTTGAAGGTGCCGTTGGCGCACTGGGCCTGACGGCTCGGAGGCGACGACACGTACCCGTGCGCGAACGCCGTACCGGTCGGGAAAGCCACGAGGACCAACGGAGCCGACAGAACACCTGCCACAGCGGCAGCAAGCCTGGGTCGATTCTTCATGTGACTTCCTTTGCCTTGATGTTGCTCAGGAGCGGTGACATCGCGGCGGCGGTGAAGGTCTAGACCATACCGCGCGTAATCGGGGAGCCACAAGGTGTGTCCGGCCGATTTGTCGGCATCGGAAGTCGATGGGGCCGGCAGCGTCGAGCATGCCTGCGTCAAGGCGTTGCGGGCTCAGGCGAGCGTGATCTCGTCCTCGTCCTCGTCGGCCTGCTCCCCGCTCTTGGCCAGCCGCCTCTTCATCACGAAGATGCCGGCGACACCGGCCACCACGGCGATCGCCAGGCCCGCGTAGGAGAAGCCCTTCAGCCACTTCTCGGCCACCACGCCGAGGTAGTAGACGGCCGCCGTCGTGCCGCCCGCCCACGCGATGCCGCCGAGAGCGTTGGCGACCAGGAACTTGCCGTAGTTCATGTGCAGCGAGCCCGCCAGCGGTCCGGCGAGGATCCGCAGCAGCGCCACGAAACGGCCGAAGAACACCGCCCACGCGCCGCGTTTCTGGAACACCTTCCGGGCGTGGCTCAGCTGCGTTTCGCCGAAGTGCTTGGGGAACTTCTCGCCCATCCAGGCGAACAGCCGCGGCCCGCCGCGCCGGCCGATGAGGTAGCCGATGTTGTCGCCGATGATGGCGCCCGCGCTCGCCCACACGCCGATCCACAACGGACTGAGCTCCGCGTGCTGCGAGGCCAGCAGTGCGGACGTGACCAGCACGATCTCGCCAGGCAGCGGGATCCCGAGCGACTCGATGCCGATCACCAGGCCGACGATCACGTACACGAGCAGAGGTGGAATGGCTTCGAGCCACTGTTGGATCGGCACCTCTCAACACTACCGTCGCCGCCGTGAACGACATCGCACTAGCGGTCCTCGCCGGCATGCTCGCCACCGTGAACCCGTGCGGGTTCGCGATGCTGCCCGCGTATTTGGCGCTCGTCGCGCGGGACAACGCCGGGCGCGCCGTCGCGTCCGGTTTGGTGATGACCGCCGGGTTCGTCACGTTCTTCGGGCTGTTCGGGCTCGTCCTGACCCCGATCGCCACGACCCTCAAGCGCTACCTGCCGTTCGTGACGGTCGTGATCGGGCTCGCCATGCTCGCCATCGGCGTGCTCCTGCTGCTCGGCCGCGAGCTCTACCTCCGGTTGCCGAAGCTGCAGGCCGCGCCGAAGAGCCTCTGGTCGATGTACGGCTACGGCATCGCGTTCGCCATCGCGTCGCTCTCGTGCGCGATCGGCCCGTTCCTCGTGCTCGTCGGCGCGTCGCTGGAGTCGGGTTTCATCGCGTTCGTCGCTTACGCGCTGGGCATGGGTCTCGTGGTCACCGCACTGGCCGTGGCCGGCTCTCTGCTCGCACCGCGCATCAGGAAGCTTCTGCCGCACGTCGGGCGCATCGGCGGTGTGGTGCTGGTCGTGATGGGTGCGTACGTGACCTACTACGGCGTCTACGAGCTGCGGTTGTTCCTGGCCGGGGGCAGTGCGGTCGACCCGGTCGTGGGTGCGGCCGGCTGGGTCCAGAACCGGCTGGCCGAACTCGTCGGGGTGCTCGGGCCGTGGCCGTTCGCGGTCGTCCTGGTGTTCGCGGGCGCCTGGTGGCTGAACCGGAGGAGGCGCAAGGCCGTACGCCCAGGCAGGAGGTGAGGAGCCCGATGCGCATCCTCGGAGTACTGCTGGGAGTCGTGCTGCTGCTCGCGGGGTGCGCGGGGAAGGCGCCCACTCCGGAGAAGTTCCAGTTCACCGCGAAGACGCTGGAGGGAGCGGAGTTCCGCGGTGACAAGATCGTCGGTCAGCCCGCCGTGCTGTGGTTCTGGACGCCGTGGTGCCCGTCGTGCAACGCCGAGGCGGAGACCGTCGACGGCATCGCGAAGCGGCACGACAGGGTGGAGTTCGTCGGCGTCGCGGCCGAGGACAAGCTCGACGCGATGAAGAAGTTCGTGTCCGACCACAAGATGACCTCCTTCCCGCACCTCGCAGATCTCGACGGGGCCGTGTGGAAGCGGTTCGGCGTGACCGCTCAGCCGACGTTCGCGTTCATCCGCAAGGACGGCACCTTCGACCTGCTCACCGGCTCACCGACCGAGGAACAGCTCGACCAGCGTGTGTCTGCTTTGGTCCAGTGACATCACTAGCGCGCGCAACTGCACCATCTCAGTAGAAAGACCCTGCGCTGTCGGGACCAACGCCTGGTTCGGCGTTGCGATCGGATTCGTATCGTCGGACTCGCCACGCGGCGATGTCGCGTGGTCTTGAGGAGGCAGGTGTCGATGGACTACATCCAGGTCTCGCTCGCGGACGCCATTCCGGAGCAGGCCAGGGACTACGCGTCGGCGCGGATCGGCTCGCTGGACCGGTACGCGCCCGACCGGGTCGACTTCGCCTGGGTCAACCTGACTTCGGACAAGTCCGTGATCCACGCCCACGCCCGGTTCGACCTGAAGTGGGTCGAGGTGCAGGCGTACGCGGAGGCGGACACGGTCACCGAGGTGATCGATCTGCTGCGGGAACGCATGCGGCGTCAGCTCGTCTCGATGAACAGCTGCGTGCCCGCGCGCAACTGAACGTCGGTTGACCGGTGACCCCACCACCTGGCGGCGGACGGGTGGTGGGGTCACCGCGCCCTTTTCACGGTTCTCGCGGCGGGCGGCCGCCGTCAGGCCGGCTCGCGAGTCGTCGAGCGGGAGGATCAACGGGATCATGTCGCCCTGGTTGTCGAATCGGGCCGCTCGCATTCGTACAAAGGGCGAAAGGAGACCACCGTGACCCAGAAGTACCTGCTCAGCATCTATCAGCCCGATGGTGACGCACCGCCTCCGGAGGTCCTCGGCCCGATCATGGCGAACCTGGAGCAGCTCAACGAGGAGATGCGGGCCAAGGGCGCGTGGGTGTTCGCGGTCGGCCTGCACCCGGCGTCGACCGCGACCGTGCTCAAGGCCGAGGACGACGACGTGCTGATGACCGACGGCCCGTTCACCGAGGGCAAGGAGCACATCGGTGGTTTCACGATCATCCAGGCGGAGGACCTCGACGAGGCGCTGGAGTGGGGGCGGCGGCTCGCGACCGTGCTGAGCCCGCTGTCGATCGAGGTCAGGCCGATCGCGTTCGCATGATCGAGCACGTCTTCCGGGCCGAGTACGGGCGTGCGGTGTCCGTGCTGACCCGCGTCCTCGGCGACCTCGACCTCGCCGAGGAGGCGGTGCAGGACGCCTTCACCACGGCCGCCGAGCAGTGGCCGGTGAAGGGCGTTCCACCGGCGCCCGCGGGCTGGATCATCACGACCGCCCGCAACCGCGCCATCGACAAGCTGCGCCGCGAGGCCACGGGCCGGGAGAAGCGCGCGCAGGTCGCGTTGCTCCAGCACGCACCGGGGGAGGAGGTGGAGGACGTGCCCGACGACCGGCTGCGGCTGATCTTCACCTGCTGCCACCCGTCGCTCGCGCTGCCCGCACGGGTCGCGCTCACGCTCAAGCTGCTCGGCGGGCTCACCACGGCCGAGATCGCCAGGGCGTTCCTGGTGCCGGAAACCACGATGGCGCAACGGATCGTGCGGGCCAAGGGCAAGATCCGCGCGGCCCGCATCCCGTACCGGGTGCCGCGCGACGCCGACCTGCCCGAACGCCTCAAGGCGGTGCTCGCGGTCGTCTACCTGATCTTCAACGAGGGTTACCTCGGCAGACCGGAGCTGGAGACCGAGGCGATCCGGCTCGGCCGGGTGCTGGCGGGGCTCATGCCCGACGAACCCGAGGTCTGGGGCCTGCTGGCGTTGATGCTGCTGGTCGCGTCACGGCGGGAAGCCCGGCTGCGCGGCGGGGAACTGGTGCTGCTCGAAGACCAGGACCCGCGGCGGTGGGACGCGGACCTGGTCGCCGAGGGCCAGGACGTCGTGCGCCGCTGCCTGCGCTGGAACCGGCCGGGCCCGTACCAGATCCAGGCCGCCATCAACGCCGTGCACAGCGATTCGCCCACCGACTGGCATCAGGTCGTGGCGCTCTACGACCAGCTGCTGGTGATCATGCCGAGCCCGGTCGTGGCACTGCATCGCGCCGTGGCGGTCGCCGAAACGCAAGGACCGGAAGTGGCACTGCGCGAAGTCGAGGCCCTCGACCTCGACCGCTACCACCTGTTCCACGCCGTCCGCGCCGACCTGCTCCAACGGCTCGGCGAGGACCCGAGTGCGGCGCTGGAGGCCGCGCTCGACCTGGCGGAGCACCCGGCCGAACGCGACCTCCTGCGCAGGCGGCTAAGCCTTGCGGCGGCGGATCAGCAGGACCGCGCCCGCGACCACGGCCAGCACGACCACGATCCACACCCAGGCGGGCACGCCACCGGATGACGGCGCGGTCGACGGGGGAGCGTTCGTCACCGGCGCGCTCATCGTCACCGACGACGAGGTCGTCGGGGCGGCGGACGAGGCCTGCGCCACCAGGCTCACCGTGAAGGTGAACGTGCCGGAGATGACGTCACCGTCGTCGGACTGCGCCCTCCACGCGAGTGTGTGCGCTCCGGCGTGTGCGACCGCGTCGGCGCCGACTGTCGCCGTGATGGTCTTGTCGACGGCGTGCGCCTGGCTCATCGGCCACTTCACGCCGTCGGGTCCCGTGATGGTGACCGCGTCACCGTCGGGCAGGCTGACGGTGTCGCTGAACGTCAGCTCGACGGTCTTGGGCGGGGCGTCGAGGGTCGCGCCGGACGCCGGGGTGCTGCTCTTGAGCTCGGCGTGGGCCTGCGCGGGGACGGCCACGGCCGTCGCGGCGAGCAGTGCCAGCACGAGCGCGCTGAAGTAACGCCTCACGCGCGCAGCGTAGTGGTCAGCACGGCTGGAAGCGGCCACTGCCCGATCGGCCTCATCCGATGGTTTGGTGGCCGATGCAGTCGGGTAACCCGCGCCCGACCTGATCAACTTCGGCACGAGGAGCGGTTTGGCGGGCGACCAGGCAGCGAGGGCGGGTGAGCCGGCGCATCTGCCGCTGGGCAGGCAGCGGCCGTCACTGGCGACCGTCCGGCGCTGGGTCCGGCTGGAGCTCACCGGGGAGCAGCCGGAGTGCGTCGCCGACGTGTTGCTGGTGGTGAACGAGCTGGTCAGCAACGCCTACCGGTACACGTCCGAGCCGTCGTTCCTGCGGGTTGCCGTGCAGGTGGGCAGGATCCGGGTGGAGATCGCGCACGACGGCCTCGCCCGTCCGCCGTTGCGGAAGGTGTCCAGCCCGCAACGCGGTTACGGGCTGGTGCTGGTGGCCCGGCTGTCGGACCGCTGGGGTGTCGACCGGGCGCACGGCGGCACCGTGGTCTGGGCCGATCTGCCGAGGGAGATGTGAATTCCAGTTGGGTGGGTTTCGATCTGCGCGCTCCTGGGTACGGAACCTCCTGCCTTGAACCAACAGGGCGCGGGGAGACGCTGATGGGTATCGCAGGACGGTCCGGCGAACGACTGGACCTCGTCCTACCAGAGGGAACGCTGCCGCTCGCAGACGTGCGGGCGCAGGTGAGGCGCCTCCTGCAGGGGATGCACGAGAACGTCGTGGTCGACGTGATGGTCGTGGCCACGGAGCTCGTGAGCAACGCCTACCACCACGCCGCGCCACCGCGGCGTGCGCGCGTTCTCTGGCTGCCGGAACGCGAGGTCGTGCGCGTCGAAGTCGACGACGGGACACCAGGCCGGTTCCCGCAGCTGGGACGGATGGGGTTCCTCGGGCGGCGGCAGCGGGGGTTGTTGCTGGTCAACGGTTTGGCGCAGGTCTGGGGGCACAACCGGTTCCCGGACCTGAAGACGGTGTGGGCGGACGTGTCCACGGTCAGATGAGGTCCTGGGAGCTCGGCAGACATCGGTCCGGACATACCGCCGGTGTCTGTGAGCCGGCTGTGCCCCACTCCACCTGACGGATGCCCTTGTGGCCGTGGTGGTCCGGTGCCAGGTTGGTTGTCGACGTACCGACTGGTCCTCTGGGTGGGGAGATCACGGATGCGGCGGACAACGGTGTTCGGGCTGCTGGCGGTGTGCGGACTCGCGGCGGGCTGTCTGGGGCAGCCGCAGGAGGGCGATCAGGCGCGCAACGCCGGCGCCAAGGAGATCACGCTGACGATCGTCGCCAACGCGGCGGCGGGCGGGAAGAACGCGCGCGGCGCCAACTGGTTGCAGAACTGGGTGATCCCGAAGTTCACCGAACTGCAGAAGGCGAAGGGCGTCACGGCGACCATCAGGTTCGAGCAGAACGGGGCCGGGGACGAGGACTACAAGACCAAGGTGGCGCTGGACCTCAAGACCGGTGGTGGTGGCGACATCATCGAGATCGACGGCATCTGGCTCGGCGAGTTCGCGCAGGCCGGGCAGATCAAGCCGCTGAACGACGTGGTCGGCGACACCGACTGGGACGGCTGGAACCAGATTCCCAGGGCCGTGCAGGGGCTCGGCGAGTTCGACGGCAAGCGGTACGGCGTGCCGATGGGTACCGACGGGCGCGTGCTGTTCTTCAACAAGAAGCTGTTCGCGCAGGCCGGGTTGCCCGCGGACTGGCAACCCAGGTCGTGGCAGGACGTGCTGGACGCGGGTGCCCGGTTGAAGGCGCTGCCCGGTGTCACGCCGTTGCAGCTCAACGCAGGTACCGCGATGGGCGAGGCGACGACCATGCAGGGCGTGCTGCCCGCGCTCGCCGGCACCGGCAGGCCGATCTACGAGAACGGGAAGTGGCAAGGGGATTCGCCTGGGCTCAAGGACGTTCTCGGCCTCTACCGGAGGATCTACGACGGCGGGCTCGGCGACCCCGTGCTGCAGCAGGAGGCCAAGGGCCGCGACCGGTCGTTCCAGCTGTTCAGCCAGAACAGGATCGGCGTCCTGCTGGAGGGCGACTACTTCTGGCGCTCGGTGGTGGAACCCCGCAACGGCGTGGCGAAGATGGCCGACCGCGACACCGCCGTGGGCTGGGCTCTGGTGCCGGCCGAACGGCCGGGCTCAGGTGTGGGCGGGCAGGACTTCGTGAGCATGTCAGGCGGCGGCGTGCGGGTGATCAACCCCAACACCAGGTACCCGAGGCAGGCCTGGGAGTTCCTGCAGTTCCTCAACTCCGCCGAGGCGGTGAGGGAGTCGCTGGCCGGCACCGCGCAGCTCACCCAGCGCCAGGACGTCAACGACCAGGTGCTCAAGGGCGACCCGATGCTGACGTTCGTCGCGGAGAAGGTCCTGCCGATCACCCGCTACCGGCCGGGGCTCGCCGACTACCCGAAGGTGTCGGCGGCGTTGCAGCAGGCCACGGCTGATGTCGTGGCGGGCAGGAGTCCCGACGACGCGGCTCGCGCGTACCGGGAGGCGCTGGTCAAGGCGGTCGGTGAGGGCAACGTTGGATAGCTCCGGGCTGGGCGTGCGGCGGGCGGTCGCGTTCGTCGCGCCCGCGCTGGTGCTGGTCGGGGTCTTCCTGGTGTTCCCGGCGCTCTGGACGCTGTACATCGGCATCACGGACTACCAGCTCACCGGGCCCGCGGCGGCCCACCCGCGGGTCGTCGGGCTGGACAACGTCGTCAACGCCGTGCGCGACCCGTTGTTCACGAACTCGGTGTGGCTGACGGCGTTGTTCGTGCTGGGGTCCGCGGTGGTCGGGCAGAACGCGCTCGGCTTCGCGCTGGCGTGGCTGCTGCGCACGGTCCGGCCGGGGCTGCGGCGGACCGTCGAGGGGCTGGTGCTGCTGGCGTGGATCCTGCCGGGCACGGTGGTGGCGTACCTGTGGTTCGCGGTGCTCAGCCGTGACACCGGGACGCTCGGCGTGCTGCTCGGGTCGCCGCAGACGGCCTGGCTGGTGCAGTACCCGATGACCAGCCTCGTCGTCTTCAACGTCTGGCGCGGCACGGCGTTCTCCATGCTGCTCTACACCTCGGCGCTGGCCGCGGTGCCGCCGTCGCAGCTGGAGACCGCGCGGCTGATGGGGGCGTCGGCGTGGCAGACCGTGCGGGACGTGGTGTTCCCGCACATCCGCGGGCACGTGCTGACGAACACCCTGCTGATCAGCCTGTGGACGGCCAACGACTTCACGCCGTTCCTGCTGACCGCGGGTGGGCCGAACCACCGCTCCGAGGTGCTGCCGGTGCTGATCTACCGGCAGGCGCTGGAGAGCGGGCAGCTCGGGTACGCGTCCGCGATGTCGTTGCTGCTGCTGGTGGGCAACCTGGCGATCGCCCTGGTGTACCTGAGGTTGCTGCGGAGGCGTGCGTGAGTCCTCTGTGGATGGTCCGGCGGATCGGCTGCTACGTGCTGATCGCGGTGGTGCTGGCGTTCTTCGCGGTGCCGATGCTGTGGCTCGCCTCGGCGCCGTTCGACGCGAAGCCCGGTCTCGGGCTGCGGTGGCCGGACTGGACGCTGGCCAACGTCTCGGCGACGTTCGACCACCCGTACGCGCTGACGTCGTTGGTGAACTCGCTGGTGCTGTGCGCGATCGCGACCGTGGTGACGACGGTGCTGGCCGCGCTGGCGGCCTACGCGCTGTCACGTGTGCGGATTCCCGGCCGGGATCTCCTGCTGTACCTGCTGTTGCTGCTGTCGAGCGTGGTGACCGGCACGGCCGCGATGGTGCCGATCTTCGTGCTGATGCTGCAGCTCGGCCTGATCAACTCGCAGTTCGGCACGGCGCTGGTGATCGCGGGCGGCATGCTGCCCGCGGCGATCTTCATCCTCAAGGACTTCATGGACGCCGTGCCGCGCTCGTACGAGGAGTCGGCGCGGGTGTTCGGCGCCGCACCGCGCCAGGTGCTGGGCCACGTCGTGCTGCCGGTCGCGCGGCCCGGGGTAGCGACGATCTTCGTGTGGGCGTTCGTCAACGCCTGGGGCAACTTCCTGCTGCCGTTCCTGCTGCTGCGCGACGTCGGTCAGCAGCCGGCGGCGGTGCTGCTGCGCACCCTCTACGACGAGGGCGGCAGCGCCGACCTGTCGGTGATCCCGGTGTTCTCGCTGCTGTACTCGATCCCGGTGGTCGCGCTGTACCTGTTCGTGAGCAAGCGGTACGGGTTCCGGTTCCACGGAGGCGTCAAGAGCTGATGGCGGGCATCACGATCACCGGTCTGTCCACCGTCTACCCCAACGGGGTGCGGGCGGTGGACATGCTCGACCTGGACATCGCCGACGGCGAGCTGTTCGCGTTGCTCGGGCCGTCCGGCTGCGGCAAGACGACCCTGCTGCGCACGATCGCGGGCCTCGAAGGCGCCGCCGAGGGAACGGTCGGGATCGGTGCGCGGGACGTCACGCGGCTGCCGCCCGGTGACCGCCGGGTCGCGATGGTGTTCCAGGACTACGCGCTGTTCCCGCACATGACCGTCGCCGAGAACATCGCCTACCCGTTGCGGGTGCGGGGCGTGGCGAAGCCCGTCCAGCGGGAGACCGCCGTGCGCACGGCCGGCGGGCTGAGCCTCGGCGGGTTGCTGGAACGCCGGCCCGGTCAGCTCTCCGGCGGTCAGCAGCAACGGGCGGCGCTGGCCCGCGCGGTCGCCGCGTCCGCCGAGGTGCTGCTGCTGGACGAGCCGCTGTCCAACTTGGACGCCCGGCTGCGGTTGGAGGCGCGGACGTTCCTGAAGAAGCTGCAACGTGAGCTGGAGCTGACGACCGTGTTCGTGACGCACGACCAGGCCGAGGCACTGGCGCTGGCCGACCGGATCGCCGTCATGGACACCGGGCGGATCCGCCAGCTCGGCACGCCGCGCGAGGTCTTCCAGCGGCCCGCGGACACGTTCGTCGCGAACTTCATCGGCTCGACGCCCATGAACCTGGTGCCGCGCGGTTCCGAGATCATCGGCGTGCGGCCGGAGTACCTGGCGCCCGCCGCCGAGGGTCTGTTCACCGGCTCGGTGTCCATTGTGGAGAACCTCGGCGTGACGTCGCTGGTGACGCTGGACTGCGGCGAGGACCAGGTCGGCTACGTCGTGCCGGAGGACCAGGAGCCCGCTGTCGGCACCGCGGTGACCGTGGCCGCCCCCGCTGCCCGCGTTCTGCGCTACGACAAGGAGACCGGCCTACTCGTGAGGTGAGGAGATGTTCCAGACCGACGGTTACGAGACGTACCGCGACCTGCTGGCGCCGGCCAGGTTCGAGGCGCTGGCCCGGCACTTCGACCGCAAGCTCGCGGCCCTGCCCGCCGGACGGCGCCCCGAGCACATGGACGTGCCGCACCTGACCGACCCGGCGCTGTTCGAGTGGCTGCTCGACCCGGACGTGCTGGACCTCGTCGAGTCGCTGATCGGCCCGGACATCGCGCTGTTCTCGTCGCACTTCATCTGCAAGCCCGCGGGTGACGGCAAGGCCGTGCCGTGGCACCAGGACGCGCACTTCTGGCGCGGCACCATCGACCCGCCGGGCGACGCCGTCACCGTGTGGCTCGCGATCGACCCCTCCACCGTCGAGAACGGCTGCCTGCGGGTGATCCCCGGCAGCCATCTGGCGGCCGTGCGGCACACGGGTGGTGCCGACCCGTTCTTCAACCAGGAGACGTCGGTCGACGAGTCGCGCGCGGTCGACGTGGAGCTGGAACGCGGCGCGTGCAGCGTCCACTCGGCCATGCTGGTGCACGGCAGCCCACCGAACCGCAGCACGACGCGGCGCTGCGGCTACACCATGCGGTACATCCCGACGACGGTTCGCTTCCTGAAGGCCGGCGAACACCGGATCTACCTCGCGCGCGGCCGGGACCACGCCGGCAACACCTACGCGCCGGTGCCGTAATCCTCCACCGTCGTCAGAGCGTGGAGAGCCGGACCTCCTTCGCCATCGCCTCGAACCCCTTGTCACCGGGGTGCAGGTGGTCGCCCTGGTCGTAGTCCGGCCGGATCCGCTGCGGATCGGCCGGATCACGGATCACCGCGTCGAAGTCCACGACCGCGTCGAAGTCCGTGCCGGCGCGGATGAACGCGTTCACGGCCTGCCGCACCGCCTCCAGCTCGTCGGTGTAGCTGTGCCAGCCCTTGAACGGCGTGATGGTCGCGCCGATCACGCGCAGGCCGCGGTCGTGCGAGCGGGCGGCGATCTGCCGCAACGCGGCGATGATCTTCGCCGGGTCGGTCTCGTGCGGGGTCTGCTGGATGTCGTTGATGCCCTCGAAGACGATGACCGTGCGGACACCGGACTGGGTCAGCACGTCGCGGTTCAGCCTGGCCAGGGCGTTCGGGCCCGCCGAGTCGCCGTCGAGCAGGAGGCGGTTGCCGCTGATGCCCGCGTTCAGCACGCCCAGGCGGGTGTTGACGCGGTCGGCGAGCTGGTCGGGCCAGCGGAGGTTCGCGCCCCAGGTCGAGTTGGCGCCGTCGGTGATCGAGTCGCCGAGGGCCACGACGGCACCGCGCAACGTCGACGAGCGGACGTCCACGCCGGAGAGGTAGTGCCAGGCCGTGGTGCGTTCGCGGAAGGCGGCGGCGGACTGGTCGGCGGTGTGGTCGCCGTCGCGGGTGAAGTACGAGTTCTGCATCGCGAGCTGGTGGTGGGTGACCGGGCCGCCCGGCGCCGGGGTGAAGACGCTGACCAGGAGGTCCGAGTCGGCCGGGACGGTCAGGGTCACGCCGTCGCTCACCACGTCGGCGCCGGGCGGGGCGGTGATCGACGGGGAGCCGCCGAACGTCAGGGTGCGCATCGTGCCCGGCACCGCGGTGGGCGTGTCCGGACCGGCCGCGCGGGCCACGGTCACCGCGCCGAACTGGACAGGCGTGCGGCCGTAGGCGTTGGAGAGGCGGACGCGGAGCTCGCGGCCACCCGCGCTGATGTGCACGATGTTGCGGATCGAGAAGTTCGGGTAGCCGTTCTCGGTACCCGGCACGGCGGAGGACGGTGCGGTGGCCCAGGTGCCGACCCATCTCGCGGGTGCGGCCTGCGCGGGTGCGGCCGCCGCCACGAACAACGCCACTGCCAGCAGAAAGCGTGTCATGCACTCGACCTTGGCAGCGCTCTCGCGGGTGCGGTAGCCGCCGATAGGCTGCGAGCTGTGTGGAACGGGACTGAGTACCAGCGCAGGTTCGACGAGCTCGCGAGCTCCGGCGTGGACGTGCACGGCGAAGCGGCGTTCGTGCGCGCCTTCGCGCCGAAGACCGTGCTGGACGCGGGCTGCGGCACCGGGCGAGTGGCGATCGAGCTGGCCAGGCACGGCATCGAGGTCGTCGGCGCGGACCTCGACGAGTCGATGCTCGCCTACGCCCGCACCCACGCGCCGGACATCACGTGGGTGCGGTCCGACCTGGCCGAGCTCGACCTCCAGCGCGCGTTCGACGTGGTCGTCATGGCGGGCAACGTGCCGTTGTTCACCGCGCCGGGGACGCAGGACAGGCTGGTGGCGGGCGTCGCGCGGCACGTGGGGAAGGTGCTGGTCGCCGGGTTCGGCCTCGACCGCGGGTACGCGGTCGAGGAGTACGACGAGCACTGCGCGCGGGCCGGGCTGCGGCTCGCCGAGCGGTTCGCCACCTGGGACCGGCAGGAGTTCCGCGGCGGCGCCTACGCGGTGTCGGTCCACCTGGCCTGACCTGGGCTCACCCCCGCGCGTTGACGTGCAACGCGAGCGCGGTGCCCGCTCCCAGCGTGGCGGTGAACCTGCCGGACGAGTCGACGGTGACGCGGACGCAGCCGTTCTCCTGCACGTTGCAGTAGGTTCCGGCGGGCAGCGAGGTCTGGAACGTCTGCGTCACCGCGAAGGTCTCCCGGTTGATCGCGACGAAGCCCCTGGTGCCGCGGCCGAACGCGATGGCCTGGTAGCCGTTGTCCCACCAGTTCGTCACGCCGGTGCCGGCGACGGTGTTGCGGAACGCGACCATGTTCGCGATCTGCGTCCACTGGTGCTGGCACTTCCAGCCGCTGAAGCACACCGAGCCGGTAGGCGCGCCCGCGTCCTTGTCGGTGAACTCGTAGCCGGAGTAGACCTGCGGCGAGCCGTAGTTCCAGGCGAGCATGAACACGTTGGCCAGCGTGTAGGTCGAGTTGTCCTTGTACGACAACGTGGAACCGTTGCGCTCGGTGTCCCAGTTGTCGACGAACGCCCTGGCCTGGCCGCTGGGCAGGTAGCCCCACGACTGGCCGAACGTGCGCAGGTACGCGAGCCGTTCGTTGAGGAAGATCCGCTTCAGGTCGTAGGCGTAGCGGAACTCGTCCACGTCGCCGGAACCGGTGTACTCGTCCGGCTGCACGGCCTCACCGGCACCGTAGATGACCTCGTGCACCCAGAAGACGTTCGGGTTGGTGAGCTTGGCTTTGATCGCGGCGAGGTCGGCGGCGGCGATGTGCTTGGCGGCGTCGATCCGGAACCCGTCCACGCCCAGACCGATCAGCCGGTTGAGGTAGCCGGCGATCGTGCCGCGCACGTAGTCGCTGCCGGTGTCCAGGTCGGACAGCCCGACGAGCTCGCAGTTCTGCACATTGGCCCGGTCCTGGTAGTTGGTGATGGCCGTGCGGCACGAATGGAAGTCCCAGTCGCTGTACAGGCCGGGGTAGTTGTACTTCGAGTAGCTCGAACCGCCGGTGCCGGTGCCCGATCCGGCGCTCATGTGGTTGACCACCGCGTCGGCGATGACCTTGACGCCCGCCTGGTGGCAGGTGGTGATCATGTTCCGGAACGCGGTCTCGTCACCGAGGCGGCCGGCGATGGAGTAGCTGACCGGCTGGTAGGAGGTCCACCACTGGGAGCCCTGGACGTGTTCGGTGGCGGGGGACACCTCCACGTAGCCGTAGCCCTTGGGACCCAGGACGCCGGTGCACTCCGAGGCCACTCGGGCGAACGGCCACTGGAACAGGGTGACGGTGACGTCCTTGGTGCCCGGAGGGGCCGCAAGAGTTTGCACGGGTGCGCACAGGCCGGTGAGCAGGACGGCCGCGAGCAGGACGCGAAGAGCCGAGGAAACCACGTTGTCTCCTTGCCGCAGGGATGCTCACCCGGTCGTACCAGTCGGTAGCGCCCATCGGGAGGGGGTGCAAGAACTTTCGGGCCGAATTCGTCCGGCTGGTCCACAGTGGAATGCCGGTGATTCGCACGTGACCGCGCGCTCGCGGGCGCTACGCTCGCGGCGTGACGTCGTGGCTCGATGTGATCAACTATGTCCGGCTCCGGTACGAGGTGCTGGAGGAGACCGGCGACTGGTTGCGCTTCCGGCTGGAGCTGGCCGGTGAGCGGACTCAGCAGGTGTCCGTGCACCACCTGCCCGACCTGGACGGCCAGGAGTGGGTGGAGATCTCCTCGCCCGTCGGCCGGGTCGACGAGGTCGACCTCCGCCGCTTCCTGGAGCTGGCCGGCGCGCCGGAGCTCGGTGGCGCGGCGGTCGTGGACGGTCTCGCGCTGCTCAAGCACACGGCGCCGCTGGAGGACCTGAGCATCCGCGAGGAGTTCGAGCGGCCGCTCACCCTGCTGGTCGCCCGTGCCGACGCGATCGAGCACGAGCTGACGAGCGGCGACGACTTCTAACGGGGCAGGGCGTCGAGCAGCTCCTCCGGCGTCTCCAGCTGCGGCAGGTGACCGGTCCGGGGGAGCAGCGTGAACGTCGAACCCGGGATGGCGGCGGCGTAGGCCTTGCCGTACCCGGGACCGACGATGCGGTCGGACTCACCCCAGAGCACGTGCACGGGAATCCGCACGTCGCGGAGCCGGTCGAGCAACGCCGGGTCGGTCATCGACGGGCCGGTGTAGCCGATCAGCGCCTGCACGTCCGGGCTCGGACCGGTGCCGCTGGGCTGAGGCGCCTTGCCGGGGTCGTGCCACGAGTGCGCCTGGATCTCGGCGAGGGTGAAGCCGCTGATGTCGGTCATGGGGTGGCCCTCGACCGCGACGCCGATCCCGTTGACGATCACGGCCGCGCTGACGCGAGGGCTCGCGCAGAGGGTGATCTCCGCGGCCAGCCAGCCGCCGAACGAGTTGCCGAGCACGGTCACGTTCTCCAGGCCGAGCTCGTCCAGCATCGCGACGTAGTGCCGGGCGAGCGCGGCGACGCCGGTCAGCCCGGCGGGTTTCGGGGTGCCGCCGAACCCGGGATGCGTGGGCACCAGCACCTGGGCGCCGGTGCGTTCGCGCAGCAGCTCGGCGAACTTGGTCATCGTGTGCACGCCGCCTCCGCCGTGCAGGAGGAGGTAGGCCTGTGTGGTCTGCATGTAAGGAACCTTAGATAAGGTTGCTTATCTAAGCAAGGTGGTTAAGCTTTCGGACGTGAAGCACCGCCCCGCTGACGTCGCGCTCGCCGTGAAGCGCCTGCAACACCGCCACCACCGCGCGCTGAGCCAGGCGCTCGCGCCGCTCGGGCTGTCCCTCGTGCAGTGGGACACCCTGCGCCACCTGCACCGGCAGCGGGACGCCTCGCTGCACGACCTCGCGGTGCTGACGTTCCAGACCGACCAGTCCTTCGGCTCGCTGGCCGCGCGCATGGCCGACCGCGGGCTCGTCGAACGGGTGGCCGGGCCGGGCCGGGCGGTGCGGCACCGGCTCACCGAGGAGGGGGAGCGGCTGCGCGCGGAAGGTCAGCAGCTGGTCGACCGCGTCACCGAGTCGTCGTTCGACGCGCTGTCGGCCGCGCAGCTCGACCAGCTGGGCGACCTGCTCCAGGCCGCGCTGGGCTCCTGACGTTCAGGCCAGCAGCTTCGCGGCGGCCCAGGTCACCGCGTCGGCCGTCGCGGTCGGTGAGCTGGACGGCTGCATCACGTGGCTGAGCACGTGCCGGACGATCAGGTCGATCGCGGTGTCCAGCTCCTGGCCGCCGAGTGACAGCGCGTAGGTCTGCAGGCACCGCGACACCACGGCCTTCGCCGCGTCCAGCAGGCCCTCGGTGTGGGTGGTGAGCAACGGCAGGAGCTCGGTGTTCGCGCCGTGCGTCGCGGAGACCACGGCGTGCAGCAAAGCGTTGCCCTGCGCCAGTTCCAGGACGTTCCGCACGGCCGCACGGATGGCTTCGAGCACGTCGTCCGGGTGCTCGTCGAACGAGGCGGTGACCACGGTGAGGAAGCGGTCGAGCTCGGCGAGCACGACCGCTTCGGCCAGCTGGGGCTTGGCGCCCACCTCGTTGTAGACGGTCTGCCGGCTCACACCCAGCTCGGCGGCCAGGCGCGCCATGGTGACGGCCTGCCAGCCCTGGTCGGTGATGAGCTTGGCGGTGACCGCCAGGATCGCGTCACGCAGTGGTGTCATGGGGCTCCGATGGCTACGAAGTCGACCTTCTCCCGCACTCCGCAGTCGGGGCAGCACCAGGTGTCGGGAACGGCCGACCACGGCGTTCCCGCCGGGAACCCCTCGCGGGGAGCACCGGCCGCGGCGTCGTAAACGTAACCGCATCCCGGACAACGGGCACCTTCGGCGTCCTCGGCGAGCTGCGCGGCGGTGTCCTCAGTGGACTGGGAGCCGATCGGCGCGGTCGGCAGCGGGTGACGGGCGAGAACCCTCTCGCGTTGCGGTGGATGGATGTTCGCCCGGCTGATGTCGCCGTCGAAGTGGGCGAGCACCCGCGGGTCCATGACGCGGCGCCACCACGGCGGCACCAGCGCGAGCAGGATCATGCCCGCGTACCCGGTGGGCAGCACCGGCGACTCCTCGAAGTCCCGCAGCGTCTGGTAGCGGCGCACGGGGTTCGCGTGGTGGTCGCTGTGCCGCTGCAGGTGGTACAGCAGGACGTTCGTGGCGATGTTGTTGGAGTTCCAGCTGTGGCTGGGGTTCACCCGCTCGTACCGGACCCGGCCGGGAACGCCGACCTGCTGCCGCAGCATGCCGTAGTGCTCCATGTAGTTCACGACTTCCAGCAACGAGAAGCCGACGACGGCCTGCAACACCAGGTACGGCAGGATGCCCACGCCGAGCCACCAGATCATCGCGCCCCACAGCACCGCCGACATCAGCCACGCGTTGAGCACGTCGTTGCCGATCCGCCACGGGTGGCGACCACGGCGGCCGTAGCGCTTCTTCTCCAGCCGCCACGCGCTTTTCACCGACCCGCCGACGGTGCGCGGCCAGAACCGGTAGAAGCTCTCGCCGACCCGCGCGCTGGCGGGGTCCTCCGGCGTCGCGACGCGCACGTGGTGGCCGCGGTTGTGCTCGATGTAGAAGTGGCCGTAGCAGCTCTGCGCCAGTGCTATCTTGGACAGCCAGCGCTCGTGGCTCTCCTTCTTGTGCCCCAGCTCGTGCGCGGTGTTGATGCCGATGCCGCCGATGGCGCCGATCGACACCGCGAGCCCGATCTTGTCCACAACGGACAGACCACCGGTCGCGATCGTGTGGAACGCCACCGCGAAGCCCGCGTACTGGATCGGTAGGAAGAGGAACGTGATCCAGCGGTAGTAGCGGTCCCGCTCCAGCGCGTCGATCAGCTCGTCGGGCGGGTTGGAGCGGTCCAGGCCGGTCAGCAGGTCGATGGCGGGGACGATCACCAGCACCACGATCGGGCCGGTCCACAGCCACACGCCCCAGCCGGTCAGCGCGTGCAGCCCCAGCGCCACGAAGGCGAGCGACGGCACCACCAAGCCGATCAGCCACAGGTAGCGCTTGCGGTCCTTCCACTGCTCGGTCGAGCTCTCTGTGACAGTGCCTGTCATCGCCGCTCCTCCCGTTGCCTTGACAAAACCGTAGGAGATGTAAAGTCGGTTGACAAGTGGGCATCAGATGTAAAGTGACGCCTGCTTCGCGGCCTCGACGAACGCCCTGGTGAGCGGGTCGTCCTGGACCCACGCGAGGACGACGGGGCTGGGCGGCAGGTCGGTGAGCGGCACGACCTTCAGCTCGCCGAGGTCGTGACCGAGCGGGGCCAGGCCGACGGTTCCGTTCCACAGCACGGACTGCACGCACTCCTGCACCGCGCGGACGACCGGGCCCTTGCGCGGGCGGCCGCCGTTCCAGTAGCTCTGCCAGATCTCGTCGGTGCCTTCCGGGAACTGGAACCACGTGCGGTCGTCCAGGTCGGCGGTGGTGAGGTGGTCGCGCTGGGCGAGCGGGTCGTCCTCGCGCAGCACCGCGCCGACCGGATCTTCGCGCAGCACCAGGGTTTTGAGGCCTCGGGTGTCGAACGGGCCGCGCGTCAGGGCGACGTCGACCTGGTTGGTGCGCAGGCCGCAGGTGGGGTCGGTCAGGTCGGCCTCGCGGACGCGGATCTCGACGTGGGGGTGGTGGAGCCGGAACGCGGCGGCGATCCGGGCGGCGCCGCGGTCGGAGAGGATGCCGACCGTGAGCGTCCTGCGCGCGAGCGTCGTGCGGATGCGGTCGGCGTGGTCGAGCAGGATCTTGGCTTCGTGCAACAGGGTCCGGCCGGCCTCGGTGAGCGCGACGCCGGCGGGGGAGCGGTGCAGCAGCGTGACGCCGAGGTCGGTTTCGAGGTGCCTGATCGCCCGGCTGAGCGGCGGCTGGCTCAGGTGCAGTCGCCGGGCGGCGCGGCCGAAGTGCAGCTCCTCGGCGACCGCGACGAAATAACGCAGGGTCCGCAGCTCCATGACCAGCCACGATACTGGCGCGGTATCGGCGGTGCGCACTTGGTCTTGGACGGCCGGCGGGTTCTGGCGGTGGGGTTGGGGCATGAACCTTCCTGACCCGGTCGTCCAGGTTTCCGCCGCTGTCGAGGTGGCCCCGGACGTGGTGGTGATCCCGAACAACCACGTCGACCTCGTGCCCAACATCGGTGTCGTCGGTGGCACCGACGCCGTTCTCGTGGTGGACACCGGACTCGGTGCCGCCAACGCCGCGGAGGTGCTCGCGTTCGCTTCGGAGATCGCGCGCGGGCGACGGATCCACCTGACGACGACGCACTTCCACCCGGAGCACGCGTTCGGGGCCTCGGTGTTCGCCGGCTCCTACGTCGTGAACCGGGCGCAGGCGCTGGATCTCGCCCGGAAGGGCGCGGGCTACCTGGAGATGTTCCGCGGGTTCGGCGGCGCGGTGGCCGACCGGCTGGCGGACGTGTCCGTCCCGGTGCCGGACGAAGTGTTCGACGGCGTGCACACACTCGACCTCGGCGGCCGTTCCGTGGTGCTGAGGCCGACCGGACGCGGGCACACGCTGGGAGACCAGGTGGTCGAGGTGCCGGACGTGGGCGTGCTGTTCACCGGCGACCTGGCCGAGACCGGTCAGTTCGCGATCTTCCCGTGGTTCCCGCCGCACGACACCGACGTCTCCGGGGTGGGCTGGATCGAGGTGATGGACCGGCTGGTCGAGTCCGCGCCGCGGATCGTGGTTCCCGGCCACGGGACGGTCGGTGGTCCCGAGGTGCTCGCCGGGGTGCGGGACTACCTGTGCGAGCTGCGGGACGAGACGTGGCGCCGTCGCGACTCGGCGGACGTCGCCGCCGAGGTGCGGGCGGTGCTGGTCGAGCGGTACCCGGAGTGGACCGGGCAGGAGTGGATCGAGCCCGGAGTCGGTTGTTTCTGTAATTTCAGTGTTGACTAAAGATAGCTCTCCCTGAGGTGCTCGCGGATGACCTTCCTGGGCACGCACATCGTCCAGGCGCCGACGACGAGCTCGGTCATCTCCTCGACGTCCAGCTCTGCCATCGAGGCGTGCACCCACTGGAACCGCATGTCGGACCGGCTCGGGAAGGCGAACTTGACCGGGTCGCTCGCGACCAGGGCCTCGCGTTCCTCGCGCGGAAAGCCGAACCCGAGCACGGTCTCGTCGCGGGACAGCGCCGCGTAGACGATCCGGCCCACGCGGAACTTCACGCGGTCGCGGATCAGGTGTTCGGTGGTGCGCGGCAACGACAGCGCCACGGCGCGGATGTCGGCGACGGTGACCATCACGCGATCCTGTACGCCGCAGCGCCGTTGTGCAGGTAGTTCGCGCGGCCGTGCGCGTCGGAACCGATCAGGGACATGACGTCGTGGCTGCCGATGGTGATGATGGAGCGGTCGCCGAGGCGGACGACGTCGACCCTGCGCGCGCTGAGGAACGACTCGGCCAGCTCCGTGCGCGGGCGGTAGGTCAGGCACGTGCGGTCCAGAGTGATGTCGTACATGGGATTGCGGTACGTGCCGCACATCCAGTCGTCGATCGGTGCGGGGTTCGTCGGCGGGGTGGGTAGCGGTGCAGTTTCGATGCCGTTGGCGTTGAAGACGTCGTACGCGAGGGGGACGCCGTTGGTGCTGTTGGTCAGCACGGCCACCGCCAAGCCCTTCTCCGGGACGACCCGCAGGAAAGCCTTCTGTCCCTTGGAGACGCCGGTGTGGCCGAAGACGCCGTCGCCGTAGCGCATCCAGGCCAGTCCCCAGCCGACGACTCCTTCACCGAAGTCCGGAACGTCCAGCTGGGGTTCACGCAGTTCGGCGAGCGCGGGATCGGTGAGGTGGTGGCGGACGAAGACGAGCAGGTCGTGAGCGCTCATCGCGAGGTGCGAGCCGCTGGGTGCGGTCTGGGGCGATACGGCCCACTTCTTCGTGGGTGTCGTCTTCACGTGTCCGACCGCGGCGCGGTGCAGGATCGCCTCGTAGACGTCGGTGGCGACGGTGCCCAGGCCCAGTGGCACGACGAGGCGGTCACGCAGGACATCGTGGAAAGGCTTGCCGCGCAACACTTCCACCAGCCTGCCGAGCATGACGAACCCGCTGTTGGAGTACGAGTGCGTGGTGCCGGGCGGGAGGAGGTGCTCCTCGTCGGCGAGGTTGGCGACGAACTCCTCGATGCTGCCGGCCGGGGCGAAGTGGTTGGCGGCGAGACCGCTGGTGTGGGTGAGCAGGTGGCGGGGCGTCACCGACTCGGTGGCGGCTCGATCGCTCAGCCGGAACTCGGGCAGGCGGTCGCGGACGGGGCGGTCGAGGTCCAGGACCCCTTCGGTCACGAGCTGGTGGACCAGGGTGGCGGTCCAGATCTTGGTGATCGAGCCGATCTTGAACACCGCGTCGGTCGTGGTCTCGACCTGGGTGTGGAGGCTGAGGACGCCTGCGGCCTCGTCACGGATCTCGCCGTCGGCCAGGACGGCGACCTGCGCGCCCGGTACCTGGTGCCGCGCAACGAGTTCGGTCAGGTTCCACCCCATGGAAAAGACTTTATCGAGGCGGAACGCCAGTTGAGACCTGATGTGAATTCCGGAACGATGAGAGCGAGACCACACTTGCGGCTCCTTTTCACTCGATCGGGTGAAAAGTGGCCCGATGAACTTAAGACGCTCCCTTCCG
>Ga0070710_10000155_pt1 | contig 31943 bp, 53 predicted proteins | sample LARL52metaG_FD_65454 | JGI IMG/M metagenome (GOLD analysis project Ga0070710, IMG submission 65454) | Corn, switchgrass and miscanthus rhizosphere microbial communities from Kellogg Biological Station, Michigan, USA - LAR L5-2 metaG | ecosystem: Host-associated > Plants > Roots > Rhizosphere ...
AAAGTTTTAAGTTAAGAAAAGATTTACCGTCCGAATTATACAATCTTGATATTTTAGATGGTTCACCGCCATGTAGTTCATTCTCAATGGCTGGCAATCGTGAAACAGATTGGGGGAAAGAAAAGATATTCCGGGAAGGTCAAGCAATGCAAGTATTAGATACTTTATTTTTTGACTTCATTGATTTAGCTAAAGAATTACAACCTAAAGTGGTAATTGCCGAAAATGTTAAAGGTTTGGTTTTAGGATCTGCAATGAGATATGTCAAGCTAATCTATAAAGCCTTTGATAAAGCCGGGTATACTTGTCAATTGCATTTATTAGATGCATCAAAAATGGGTGTGCCACAAAGACGTGAAAGGGTGTTTTTTGTTTGTTTGCGAAAAGATTTGGCTAATGGTGAAAAATATCCAAAAATTGATTTGAGGTTTTGTGAAACACAGATACCATTTGGTGAAATAAAAGAAATTACAGGAAAAACCTTACCAAGACAAATTGATATTGATAAATGGCATAAAATAAGACAAGGTGGTTCACAAGATGAAATTGAGGTTAATAAGGCTGGCTTTAATTGCATAAAAGCACATGATAAACAGGTTTTGCCTACTATTGCCGCCAATCAAAGAATTAATAGTCTATATTCGGGAATAATGCATAGTACTGAACCCCGTAAGTTAAATCACAATGAATTTTGTTATGCTGGATCATATCCGTACGATTATAATTTTATTGGATGTAAAACCGAAAATTCAAAATCATATCTTATTGGTATGTCAGTCCCGCCCATTATGACAGCACAAATAGCAACAAGAATTTATGAACAATGGCTAAGTAAATTTTAAAATGCACCCAACCCTACAAGAAACAAACATGCAATTAGCGTGTCAAGGCGAGGGTAGCTATACCTATCAGTGTGATAAGCCTGCATGTTGGTTTTGTGAATCAATTAAGCCGCATATTCATAATGATGAGGTAATTAATATTGAAGATTTAAAATTAAACAGGCGATGGACAGAAAAAGAGGATCTTATTATATTAGCCAATATTGACATTGAAAATGTTAAATTATGCAAAATGGTTAAGCGGTCATATAATTCTATAAAGTGCCGAAAAACATTAATTAGAAAAATCTATAATAAGCCGTATACAGGCAACTTTCATCCCATTTTCTTATGAACCCTTCACTGCAAAAAATAAAGTTTGTGAAAGAACGAGATATTTTGTATATTAGTGCTTAATAAATAGCCGGGTTTAACGCTCGGTTATTTTTATAGAAAATAGGTTAACAAAAGTTAATATGAATGGAATTATAAAAGAAAAAATTAAAAAATCAGGACTTAAAAAGGTTTATATTGCCACGTGTTTAGGAATTTCAAAATCGACTTTTAGCCAGGTGTTAAAAGGCACAAAATCTCTTTCCTTTGAGAATGAAATAAAACTTAAGGAGTTGCTTGAAAATGTATCGCTTTAAATTTCCTACCTAAATACAGTAAACTTTTGTTAATATGCCAGACGAAATTGAACACCCTATAAATGCTTTTCCGGAAGAGGTGCAGCAAATAATATGTCACTATTCAGAGGCAAAAGGATACCCTATTGAATATTTTATACAGGGATTTTTGGCTGCGGCAAGCACCGCGATGGGCAGGTCAATAATTTTAGATACCGGGAACTTTAAATCAATTGCCTCACTATGGTGTATTATTTTAGGTAAAAAAGGATATACAAAATCTGAGCCTCTGGATGATGCGTTTAAGCCCATACGAAAATACCAATTTGAGTTATTGGATAAACACCGTGATGTTATGATTGAATTTCAAGAATACAAGGCTCAAAATCCAAAATCTAAAATGGAGCCACCTCCCGAACCGCCGAAGCACACCATAAATGACACAACACCGGAAAAATTAATAATGATGCTTGCTGCAAATCCAAAAGGCATAGGAATGGTGTACGATGAAATCGCCGGGTTTGTGGGCCGATTTAATCGATATAATGCCGGGGCTGACGAGCAAATGTATTTAACCCTATTCAATGGAAGTAGCGTTATGCGGGATAGGATGAACGGAGCCAGCGCGCACGCTCGCCATACATATTTAACAATAATCGGAACAACACAACCGAGCGTGCTTAAGGAATATTTTTTTGGAAAGTCCGAAAGTGGTTTTTTTGACAGATGGCTAATATCACAACCGGACGGATTTAAAAAGCAATACCCTAATCAGTTCGGTATAAATCCAATAGAAGAGGCAAAGTATACTAAAATATTATACTTTTTATTGGGAATAGGATTTGAAGAACCTACCTATGAAATGAAATATAATATTGAAAGCTATAAAATAATCAACGACTTTCAGCGGTTTATGATTGATGAGCAGAACGAAACGGAAAACGATGATTATAGGGGTATTTTGGCTAAAATGGAAATTTACTTGCATAAATTTGCCCTTATACTTCAAATGATACAATCGGCTTTAAGTCATGACACAGATGAATGGGTTTATGTTTCAGTAGATGCTGCCAAAGGATCTGTAGTTTTAACAAAGTATTTCATTGACCAGGCCCTGAAAGTTAGAATATTAACACCATTTGATTTACTTAAAGACAAATGGCTTGATGTTTATAATGCATTGCCAGAACACGGGGTTAAGTTTGATAGAAAGCAATTCATAAAGGTATGCGCATCTTTTGGATTTAAAGACAGGGCAGCTGATAATTTTTTAAAAGAGCACGGCATGCGATCGGAAACATCGCTGCTGTTTAAAATAAAACATGGAGAATACACTAAAAATTTATTTTGATATGAACGAGCAACTTACAACAGACCAAAAAAACAGCATTGAAGTAATAGCACGTTATTTAGATGCATGCTCAGCACTTCTTTACGCCATTGATGGTGAAATACAATCATTAGGCACAACTGGCCCAAATCCAATAAATCACACATCTGATGATTTAGAAAGAACTGCGCAGTATATTAGGCATTGGATTAAAGAGGGGGTTGATCTATGACAACCGACATTTTCACCGGGAAAATTTGTAGTTTTTATAAAAGCATATACCCAAAAGTTAAGGGACAACCTGAATTAGCTATACCAGGCACAAACAGGCTCTTGCTTGACATACTAACTAACGAAAGGTATACAAACCAAGGCCTACTGACGAAGTTACGCCAAAGCGGCTATAAAAGTGATTATTATAATGAAAACAAAAGCGCCCTTAGCGCCGCCTGTATTAGTAGCGTTCAGGACAACTTAACCATAAGCCGATCAAATGGCAATCATTTATTTCATACCGGATTCATAGCATTCGATATTGATCCCGGCTTAAACCCTATGCTTTTACATCCGGGTGGGCTTGAACAAATGAGAGATTATATAATTGATAATATCCCATACGTTGCGTATTTAGGTAGATCTGTATCAAATATTGGATATTGGGGACTATTCCCAATAGCCTATAAAGATGAACATGCCGGACATTTTGAGGCTATTAGGACTTATTTTTTAGATCGCAGAATTGTTATTGATCCGCTGGCTGATGTCAGCCGGTTGAGATTTATTGCTTACGACCCGGATGCTCACTTTGAACCCAACCCGGAAATATTTCAAGATACGGCAGAAATTTCACAACAATTATCAAATTCAAATGAGCGAATAAGGGCAACCCCAAATCATGCTTTTTTCATAGCTTGCTGCCGATGGGTTGAGGCTAAAAATGAGATTGAATTTAAACCAGGTTTTAGGCATAATTATTTAAGGCGCTTATATTCAACATTGCGCCATGCCCATGTAAGCCGGGAAGATTGTCTTAATTGGATATATAAAAATATCATATCAGCCGATCAAATTAACTGTAATTGCCTTGATGAAATCGACACGACTAAAAAATGGTAAATGCAGTTTGTGCAATATGAATGCAGTTTTAAACCGCGTTTCAAGCAAACTGATGCATAAACTGCACGAATTGCACATTTTGCAAGGGGTACTATATAAAAGAGAGAAAAAAGTAGTAGATAGGGATATTAATACTCACATATGAACCCCAAATTTTTATATTTATTTATAATTAAATTATATAATGTGTAGGTTAATATTATCAATTATATATAGTTACTATCGCAATTTGTGCAAAGTGTGCAGTTTGGCTGTTTTTAATAGTGTAAAGGCTGTTTTTATTTTGCAAGAAACTGCACAAACTGCATTTGATATATGAAAATAACAAAAGAACCATCAATCCAATCTCTGATTTATATGTTTAATTATTATAAATCACAAGCGAAAAAATGCTTTGATGTTTATAAAGACATTTTAGATGCTTATTATATGTTTGATTATTATATGGAAATGGCTGATATTTATGAACGGGCTATATTATCTCAACTATAATATATAATGGCAAAATCATACAAAAAATACGCAAAACCAACAACCCGCCTAAATAGTGCAGGCGATATGGTGACGGATCAGCCAACCGAGCCGAAGTACAAAGCCAAGCCTAAACCGAAAGTGCCTTATGTTCATCCGCCTTGACTGGTGGATTATTTAATAGCCAGGGATCGGATGATCTGGCGATTATTTCCGGGAAGTAGAAAAGAAATTGAAGATCAACACACAATAATTGAAAAAAGAAATGAAAATTAACGAAGAAAACGTAACAAATAACCTAAATAGGTTTTATGAAATATATCCAGAGAGTGAAGAAGAAAATAAAATACCTGACAATACACCTGTAATTATTTATTGTAGTAATGGAAGTGATGTTGAAGGGTGGTTAGCTGTTGATGACCAATACGAATTAGGTTTGGAATTATTGATAGCTAAATCATGGATTACACAAGAAGAGTTTTTAAGCTGGTAATCTATGAAAACCCCACCCCTCTACTTCACCCGCGAATCGCAATTACAATCCTATGTAGTGAAATGGATCAAGGAAAACTATCCAACTATCCACTTCCGTACCGACTATTTCGCTGATCAATATTGCCCGTCATATATTAAAGAGCAATTTTCAGCGGCCCAAAGCGGGACTGGATACCCGGATATTCACATCATACATAAAACGAGATTGTATTCCTGCCTATATATTGAAACCAAGTTGAGTAAAGATAAAGTATTCCGAAAAGACGGTGTTACCTTACTTTACTCAGAACATCTATGCAATCAATTTCAATACCATGAGTACCTACGTGCCCAAGGGTGCGCTGTTGTGTTCGGGTTAGGACTAGAACACATACAAAGCGCAATAATCGATTATATGGCCGGAAAATGTGTTGAGCAGACTTGCTTTGGCAGGGTATGGGTTGATAAGGCGAAAGGTGAGGTTGATTCAAAAGCGGATGAGTTTTTTAATAACCGGGATGATGATTGGAAAACGCATGTTGATGGGATAGGAGGATAGCCCATAATTACTTGATTTGTCATATTGTTGTTACAATAAAATTTATTTTCATTTTCCTATTGACAATTAAATAAAAGTGTGTATCTTTATATCATAATCAAACAAGGAAATTATGAAAGCCACAAAATCACAAATCGCAGCAGTTACAGAAGTAGCAAACCAAATGAATGTAAATGTAGCACAAGCGCTTAGTAGCCTTGCTGCTTGCTCTTTATCAATCTACAAAGTAATAGGTGTTAAAGGAGTTGTAGAAAGTTCAGTAGTAGCTAACACACGCACAGAAGCTCGTCAAAACGGTGGTTTGCTTTTTGCAGATTGTGTAATTGTAAAAACATCAGAAAAAGCTTTTCTTTTACAATTACCAGCAGGGACTGAAAAATGGATTGCAAAATCAATCATCAAAGAAATTGACGGAAATACTATCATCCCCTTTTGGGCTATCAAAAACTAATCAAAATGTATAAAGTAAAATTCACAAATGCTCCTACCCAGGTTGTAAGGGCAACAAACAGAAGCAACGCAATTACACATGCTGTCCGTAAAACACGCGGCTATCTTTCCGCATCCGAACAACGTAAAAATGTCATATCTGCAAAACAGGATATATGAGCCGCCCATTCCTGACCACCAAAGCCAAGCGCAATAATTTCACATTAACCAAAGAAGCCCAGCTTTTATTAGACGAAATCCCGGCTACTAAAAAAAGCAAAACGGTATCCGCTGCAATTATTTTCTTTTTAAATTATGATTTGGAAAAAAAATGGTTAAGTAAAAAGGCAGATTTGCTAATGTAAAATAGTATAAGTAAATTTGGACAAATGGACGATTATAAAAAAGAAATACTGGAATCACTTGAAAATCACAAAGGTATAGTTACAAGTGCCTGTGCTTCAATTGGTTGTCCCCGTTCAACATATTACAATTATTATAACACAGATCCTGAATTTAAAATTGCTGTTGATGAGATACAAGATGTGGCTATTGATTTTGTAGAATCAAAACTAATGGAAAAGATAAATGGGGTAACAACCCAAACATACAACTCCAAAGGTGAGCCGGTTATTTATGAATTACCCCCAAGCGATACCGCAATAATATTTTACCTTAAAACTAAAGGCAAAAAACGCGGATATGTCGAACGTACAGAAGTAGATCATTCAGGTGGTGTTTCCCTCCACTTTGACTCCCAAGATGAACAGATAGGTTCAGATGTTCAAAAAGACTAAAATACAAATCAAGGCGTGTGCGTTATTTTTAACCGCGTGTAAGGAGTTTTTATTAGTTGGCGGTAGTCGATCAGGCAAATCTTTTATCATTGTTCGTACAATCATCTTAATAGCTTTAAAATATCCTGGCAGTCGCCATCTTATAGCCCGTTTCAGGTTTAATGCTGTAAAAAATTCAATTTGGGCCGATACACTTAAAAAAGTATTAAAACTTTGTTTCCCTGGTTTAATTGTTAAATGGAATAATGTTGATTATTTTATTGAGCTGCCTAATGGATCACAAGTTTGGTTAGCCGGATTGGATGATAAAGATCGGACCGAAAAGATTTTAGGGATGGAATTCCTTACGATCTTCCTAAATGAAGCAAGTCAAATAAGTTATGATGCCTATAGCACGATTAAGACCAGGTTAGCGCAACTAATCGAAGGTGCAAGAAATATTTTATTCGTTGATTGCAATCCCCCATCAAAAAAGCATTGGCTTTATAAAGTGTTTATTGAAAAAGTAGATCCGGAGCAAAATACCGCGTTAAACGCCGAGCGTTACGCATGGATCAGGATGAACCCAATTGATAACCTTGATAACATATCGCCAGAATATATGGAGATATTAAACTCCATGCCATTGCGTAAGCGGGTGAGATTTTTAAATGGCGAGTTTAGCGATGATACCGAAGGTGCTTTATGGACAGATGAACTTATAAACTCAACGCGCGGTCTTGAAACCGCTGCAATAAATCTGGTTACCCGAGAAGTTAACTACGAACGAATTGTTGTAGCTATTGACCCGGCAGTAACGAGTAAAGACACTTCAGACGAAACGGGAATGGTCGTTGTTGCGAAAGGCTTTAACGGACATATTTATGTATTAGAAGACGCATCGGATATTTACACCCCTACTGATTGGGCAAAAAAAGCCGTTCAATTATACCGCAAATACCGGGCCGATAGAATTATCGGAGAAGTTAACAACGGTGGTGATTTGATTGAAACAGTGATACGCGGGGTTGATCAAAATGTAAGTTATAAATCAGTTCATGCAACCCGCGACAAATTAACCAGGGCAGAGCCAGTTGCAGCGTTATATGAGCAGGGGAAGGCGCATCATGTTGGCGAATTACCCGACTTAGAACTTGAAATGACATCGTGGAGTGCAAAGGCAGGCGAGAAGTCACCTAATAGAATTGATGCCCTTGTTTGGGGCGCTACGGAGTTGGTTTTAGATAATGCATATTCACACGAATCAGTTTGGTAGTATGGTAATTTGCAAAAACCAAAACCTAAAACTATATTTACACAAATAATTTATCAATGGGTTTATTATCAGCGTTCGGGTTAGCCAAAAAAGAAGAGGTTGAGATAGCAATCTTTGATAAGGAATTAGAAATAGGAACCGTACAGAGTGAGGTAAAGCGGTTAAATCAACAGCTTGAAGTTATTGCCAATCTTAATACATCATACCAAACGGCGTTATATGGGTTCTTAAACAATGGACAGCCAGTACAATTAGGCGATAACGCATTTACATATATTCAGCAAGGCTACCAGTTTAACGCCGATGTTTATTCATGCGTTGACTTGATATTACAGAAGCTGGCCGCGTGTACACCGATTGTTTACGAGGTTACAAAGGATAAAATAGGCAGTGTTCAGAAATACCGTAACCTACTCCAATCAAATACAGTAGAATCGCAAATAAAGGCAAAGGCAATCGAATTAAAGGCAATGAAAGAGGTTTACATGCCGGATATTTCGGATTTACTGTACAAGCCTAATCCATATCAAACATACGCGGAGTGGTTGAAGCATTATGCCGGATTTTATCTACTCACAGGCAACACATATAACTATTACAACTACCTAATACCATCAAGCCGAAAACCTAAGGAAATGTTTGTATTACCAGCGCCATTCATTTCTATAATGTCCGGTGGGCCTATGCAGCCAATAAAGGGGTACAGGGTGATAAACCAGCGTTTCTTCGGCGCGGCTGAATATGATTTTCCGGTTAGTGATGTAAGTCATTTAAAGACTTTCAATCCGAACTATACTAATTACGGTTCACAGCTTTACGGGCAATCGCCATTAATGGCTTATCGGCTGACGCTGCAAAAAAACCATGACAGCCGCATTGAGGCTAATAAGCAAATGAAAAACGGCGGCGCAATGGGCATCCTGACCCCTAAGACGGGAGCGCCGCCGCTTAATCCTGACCAAGCACGTGATTTAAAAGAACAGATTGCCAGTAAACACCGTTCATCTGGTGATTTAATTGAGCGAATATTTGCCGGGGCTTCCCCATTGGATTGGCAGCAAATCGGATTACCCGTAGGTGATATGATGCTGATTGAGTCGTTAAATTTTGATACAAAGGATATTTGCAACGCGTATCATGTGCCTATTACGTTAATGAATAACATGGACGCTTCGACGGATAATAACGTTGCAGCACACATGAAGCAGTTTATTTATAATGTTATTACGCCATTGGCTAATACCATATCTGACCGGTTAACCCGTGATATTTGCCCGGCGTATGCGAACGGTAATAAAACATACATAATCCAACTCGACCCGTCAACACTGCCTGACATGCAGGAAGATATGCAAAAGGTCGCTGCGTGGATGGCGCAAGCATGGTGGTTAACGCCAAATATGAAACTACAGGGAATGGGATTTGGAACATCTACAGAGCCAAATATGGATAAGGTTGTATTGCCGTCGAATATGATGTTAATTGACGACCTTTCAATTACTGACCAGCAATTCACACAAGCCGGACAAAATGCAAACGGTACGCTTTAATTCACAGCAATGGGCTATTGATTGGCGCAGGCAACACCACCGATTAGAACAACAGCAATATCGCAATTTTAAGGCAGCATTGGATGCACAGGTTAAGCCGGTAATTGATTGGGTTCATGCATATGGAGTTGCTGATTTGAGCGCACATTTGACGGTATTAGTATCAAAACAGCCTATGCAAGCGGCATATATGAAATGCTACACAACTGTTGGCGTAAAACAAGCGGGATGGATATTAGGGCGTGTAAATTCGATGGGTAAACGTGCCGAGCAACAAAAAGATGGCGGTGTTGGTTTTTTTTCACAGGCATGGCATAAACTAATGTCGCTATTCTATCAGACCGAAGCTGCCGACCGGGTACAGGGTGTTACAGATACAACCCGGGATCGGATACAGCAGTTATTGGATGAATCACAGTCGTTGCCAATTTCAGAACGGGCGACATATATTGAAACGCAGCTTGATAGTCCCGATTTCAACCGTAATCGAGCGCTTGTTATTGCCCGTACTGAAACAACTACCGCAGCAAATAAAGGCGCGTTCTTAGGGGCGGATGATAGCGATTATGAAACGGGCAAAGGCTGGGTTCCAATAATGGATATGAACACCCGGCCAGATCATGCGGATATGGATGGAAGTTTGCCTATTGCTATGGATGAGGCGTTTGAAGTTGGTTCATTATTAATGCAGTACCCTGGCGATATGAGCGCCCCGGCTAGGGAAGTTGTCAATTGTAGGTGCGCTTTGGTTATTGTCCCTTTAATTGGGGTTAATGGGTTGCCGGTGTTGAAAGTGCGTTAGGTAATTTGTCTTTATAATTACCATCGCTTGACGTTAAAATATTCGGTTCGGCATAAATAATAACCGTAGTCCTATTTTTAACAAAATCATCTTCGCAATCAGTAAATCCAATAGCAGGATGATACATTTCATGATTTAAATCGTTATCAGCTATTAGTTTTTCGTATTTTTCAGCTATGCCAAAACGTAACTCTTTCATTAATTCAGTTATTTTCGGAACATCTTGCAGTTGCTCTTTAGGAATATTTCCCCAATGTTCGGCGTATTTTAAATTATATTCGTTCATATCCCTAATCTTTAAAATCTACAGGTGGTAAAACTTTTTTAGGCTCTATGTGAATAATAGGATCGAACATCTTATTAAGTATCCGGCTAACTATGAAACTTTCAGAACGCTGCTCTTTTTCGCATAGTTTTTCAATAGCCTCTTTTGTATTTTCTGAAATATCGTAAGCTTGTATTTTGTGTCTTGCCATTATTGGAATGTGTAATATTTTTCATCCGGATGATTTGGATTATTCCACGCATGAGCATTGTTTAAAAACACCTCATTTATTTCAGTGGTGCCAAATTCATTATCATCATACATAATCTGTAACGACTTATCCTCGCATGTTTGCAATAAATCAATCAACTCTTGTACTGTCATTTTAATTCAACTTAAATTACGCTAATTTAAGACTTTGCCGCTAATAATCAAAATTTATTTGCTTTAAGTTACTTTTACTACCAAATAACCCCAATGGCAAAAATCATAGGCAATTTTAGTAAAAGCAAAAGCGGACTAACCGAGATACCGAAAGGAATTTTAGAAGTTAAGAACGTAACAAGCCCGTCTATGGTAACCGATACAGACGGAAAGACAGTAACTGGTTACGCGTCTATTTTTGGAAACAAAGATTTAGATGATGATATTATACTACCCGGTGCTTTTGCAAAGTCAATAAACGAAAACGGCCCACAGGGAAAAAACACAATCCTGTTTTTATGGCAACACAATCCCGGCAAAGTATTGGCAAAGCCGTCAATACTAAAAGAGGATAGCAAAGGGCTGTACTATGAGGCTACTATTACCAGCGGAGCAACGTTCGCCGAAGATGCTTTAAAACTTATCGCCGGTGGATTAGTTGAGGAAAACTCAATAGGGTTTCAAACGGTTAAATCGGTTATTCAACAACCCGACGCGCAGGATTGGGAAACATGGTATCGTGAACTAATCGAACTCAATTTATATGAGCATTCAGCTGTAACATGGGGCGCAAATCCACAGGCGCAAATGACAGGTGTAAAATCTTCAATGACCCGTGAAGATTTGGCGGCACGTGAAGCAAAATTATTAAAAGCACTACGAATTGACGGCATGCGTGATGAAACATACGCCGCTTTAGAATTATCAATCAAACAAATAAATACCGAATACTATAATTTAGGCAAAGGAGTTTCACTTGAAGAAAAGGGAGCCGCTATGATAACATGCCCAAATTGCAAGAGCGAAGTTGAACCGGACGGCGATGAAAACGCGCTAACCGATGATATGGAATGCCCTAACTGCAAATGCATGTTTACAAAAAGCACTCTGTTGGTAACAAGCCGAAAAAGTTTAATGAGTGGGTTCGATTTTAAAATAAATCAATCATCATTTAACGGTTTTAACTTTTAAACAAAATGGAAGAAATTTTCGCAATAGAGGCGACCGATACGCCGGAACAAAAACAGGTTAAAGAAAAATTTAACCTTGTTTACAAAAAAGCATCGGAAAACAGCGGGCGTATGACTGCCGAAGTAAAAGAGGCATTTAAGCTGGAGATAAAAGCCGCCATTGATAGTAATGCTGACTTGAAAAGCCAACTTGATACCATTATGGAGCAAAAAGCCGCTATGGACGTCAAATTAAAGGATCAAGAAACAGCTATCCTCGAAATCAACCGTTTTCGCTCAAATGCACAGGAACAGGCTAATAAAGGCATCTCATTCACCGACGCCCTAAACAAAGGCATCGACGAACACGAAGAAGCTATCTTGAAGTTCGGTCAAAAGAAAGGCGCTCCGGTTCAATTTGAACTAAAGGCCGTTGGCGATATGGGTTTATCTTCAATATCAAACCTTACCGCCGCTAACGTACAGGTTGCACCGGGCATCGTTATGCTGCCTAATCGCCAAGTACACATGCGTGATATATTGGCAACAGGCCGTATGTCAACATCGCTTTACAACTTCTTAAAGGAAATTGGCTTCGATGGCTCAATTGGCGTATGGCAGGAAAACAGCGGTGCAAAACCACAGTTCGACGTTCGTTACACAGAGGCCAGCGCTCCATCTCAATTCATTGCCGGTTATGTTAAAATTTCCCGCAAATCATTGGATGATATCCCGGCGCTAAAATCTTCGCTTGCTTCGAGGTTGCTGCAAAAATATCTTGATGCAGAAGATACCCAGGTATTAAGCGGAACAGGCGCAAACGGTCAGCTTTTAGGCTTATACGCTGCGGCAAATTCAATTGCCTACGTACCGGGCCGTACTAAATCAGTTGAAATGATTGTGGATGGCATGTCAGTAATTGAGGAGTTAAACCACAACGCTACCGGCGTTCTGTTACGCCCTCGCGGTTATAATGACATCCTGTTATCACAATCAAGTGGCTCAACTGCCGGGATATACTCATTACCTGGTTTAGGTTACGTTTCAATGCAGAACAACCAGCTTAATATCGCCGGTGCACCTGTTTGGAAATCAACCGCACAGGTGGATAATACTTGGTTGACAGGTGACTTTGATAAAGGCGCAATGTTGTTATTCCGCGAAGACCCTATTGTTGAGTTCTTTGAGCAAGACGGGGATAACGTGGTGAATAATCAGATCACGGTTCGGGTGGAGGGGAGAGTTGCTCTTCCTGTATTTTATAGCGATGCATTCATCCACGGCACGTTTGTTAATCCTGGTTCTTAAATAATTATTGTTTTCATATCCTTTTAATCCGGCTGCTGTGAAGTATCCGGATTTTTTATTATATTCGTTTTTCATATTAGGTGGATTTGGTTTTGTGATGGCTGTGCTTTGAGAGGTGCGGCCATTTTTTTATTTTGAGAAAGGCTTGTTTATATGGTTGCAATTGTATTACCTTTGGAATAACAAAAACAAAACCCATTATGTACAATACAGTAACCATTGCCATAACTATCAATATAGAGGTTATGGAAGACCTTGTAGAACTATCAAAAAGATCTGGCGCTCAAATAAATGATTTATGCTATACAGCTATTCGCGGGTTCGTTCAAAAATCATTACGGCCCGATGATTTATCAGATGTCGTGAATGCCAATCGTATGGCTAATATTCCATATGATTTTTTAAGCAAAAAAGGATGAAAAAACAAATTCCTGCCCGTGTAGAGGAAAGCACGATAAAGGCTTTGAAAGAACAGGCATTAAAAGAAAATAGGACGTTTTCAAATCACGTTGATACCGTCCTAACCAAACACGTCACCAAGCAAGAGGGTAAACCTGTAGAAAAGAAAGAGTATGGAAAGTAAGGTAACCATATCCGATGTGTCGCCTAAAAAGTTTGACCGCATAAAGAAAAATATGCAGGACTTAGGTAATGGCGTATGGATTGCTAAAAATACAGACCCTAAATTATTGAAAGAATTGAAAAAATGCATACCTGTAAATAATGGAAAATAAACCAACCTACGGCATATCGCCGTTAGTAGCATTTTGCGCAGAAATACAAAGGCAAAAAGATATTGCAGAATTAAAGCGCTCGTTAAACACTAACCTAATTATGTGTGATTATGATAACACAAAATGCTGGGTATTAACACAACAACAAAAAGATGATTTACGCATACCTATCATACCTACTGACCAACCTCTTGAATGGTTACCTATGAGTATAACTGATGAGCGCGATATTTGTGCGGCTTTTGGCGTACCTTATGAATTGTTAAACACATCCGAACATTCACAAACATTTCCACGTAAATAACATGCCCTTAAACTTCATTCAACACAACGGCAACAAATACCCTGATTGGCAGGGGCGCGGAAACGCTGCAAGATGGATTATGCCACTTGCTCAATATATCATAGACACTGAACGCATGGTTGGCTACGACATCGGCTATTCAAAAGAAGCATGGATGTTGCCCGGCGCTATCGGCATTGAACCATCAATTGATCCGAAATACGATGCAATGAAACTGCCAGCCGGGGAAGTTGACTACATATTCAGCTCTCACTGTTTAGAGCATGTACAGCGCAATTGGTACGATGTTTTAGATTATTGGCTTAGTAAAATCCGCGTTGGAGGTACATTATTCCTTTATCTGCCTCATTCATCTCAAACATACTGGCACCCATCAAGCAACCGAAAGCATATCCATTCATTTGACGGCAGCGAAATTGAAACATATCTAAACGATTTAGGCCATAAGGTTTATGTTTCCGGTTGTGATTGGGATCATAGTTTTGTGGTGGTTTGTGAGAAGGTTAAAAATATTATTAATGGTGAAGATCTAATAAATAACACGATTAAAAACGCAATCGATATAGCGCAAAAAGAAACAGACGTTGCTTACGATGTGGCATTAATGCATTTTGGTAAAACAATCAATCCATTCCCCGAAGTTAGCACAAACGACCGCTCATCGCTTTACGAAAAGCCATCGTTTACCAGGGTAACCGCTGATAACCAAAAGCATTTCCCTGATATACCAATCGGGCATTATGTAACCGACTCATTAGCCGGACAAAATAAAACATTATCCCATCAGAATATGAACGAAACCCGGATGAAAGGCATGTATTATACTTATTGTAAAACACCTATGCCTGATGAATTTGTAAATCAATACAATGAAGGATTAAGCAAAAAAGAAAACGATACACCTATTGAATTTTATAAGGATTGGGCGGATAAATGCGGGCGATATTGGGCTTCTAAATGCGCTGCATTATGAAAGTAGCATTACTTATAACTACATATAACCGTCCTGAGTATTTGAAACAATGCCTTTGGTCTTTATATCGGGCTGATTTGTCAAAGATCAACCAAATTCTAATCGTGGATGATGCGAGTACCGACAAAGAAACAATGCGGTTAATCGAGGACTTTCACCAAATAAAAACGCCATTATTTCTACATCAAAAGGGTAAAAATTCAGGCATTAAAGACAGTTTGCTTTACGGGTATGAACTTTTGTTTGCTGATTTTGACATCGTGATCAATTTAGATAGTGATGCAATAGTAAGACCGGATTTTGTGGAAAGACTTTTAGAAAATATTCATAAAACAGGTAGAGGTATATTAACAGGATTTCATTCCATTACAAAAAATGCTAATGGAACAGAAAGACATAAAATAAAATATGACTTTGATGATATTTTATTTAAGGAATCGGTTGGGGGCATCAATTTTTGTATTGATAAATATACATACGAAAATTTTGTTAAACCATCTTTAAATAACCCTGGCAATTGGGATCACAACTCATGCCTTAATGCAGGGGGTGCCTGGTGCTTAAAAGAATCAGTGATCCAACATATCGGTTTTGATAGCAGCATGAACCATACAGAAGCCCCTGATATTGCTGATGACTTTTATTATTGGGATTTGCCGGATGTAACCCTAATTGGTGTAGACAGTCAACCGCAACGCCTTAAAAAAGCAATCGACATTTGCACTAAGTGGATTAAGTTCGGCGCGGAAAAGCAAATCACACATTCCATTAGCTCAAAGGAACAATACAGCGAGTTCTGCATTAAAGAACTTTACAAGCACGTCAATACTTCCCATATGCTTATTTGCCAACATGACGGATATGTGCATAATTGGCAAGCATGGGATAACTCGTGGTTAGAGTATGATTACATAGGCGCTCCCTGGCATTATATGGATGAAATGGCAGTAGGGAATGGCGGTTTCTCATTACGTTCACGTAGATTAATGGAAATAGTTGCTACAGATCCGCACATACAATTTAAACACCCGGAAGACCATCATATTTGCAGGACATACCGGCCTTATTTAGAGGTGAAATGCGGCATCAAGTTTGCCCCGGTAGAAGTAGCTGAGAAGTTTGCCTTTGAGGGATACATGCAGCCGGATAAGTATTTAGATAAGCAATTTGGCAAGCATGGTAATAGGGTGGTAAAACCGGCAGCGCCACGCAACAAGTATGTAATTAATCAATTCCTTTCGCTTGGTGACATCCTGTTTCTAGTGCCGCTTATCCGCGAATTAATTAATGAGGGCAATGAAGTGATTTGGCCCATTGATGAAATATACATTACCATTGCCAAGCATTTCCCCGATATAAACTTCGTGCGAAAAAATGAATTAAATGTGCCATATGATAACCCGGCAATGGTTTACACAAACTATGGCAAGTTAATCCCATACCGTTTTGCAAGTGAAATCATGGGTCGGACGCTGAAAGACTGCATGAGGTCAAAATATGAGCTTTACGGGCATAATTATTTAATATGGCGTAATTTGTATTGGGAACGGGATAAAGAGGCTGAGAAACGTTTAATTGCATTGTTGGACTTGCCTAATGATGGGTTCTGCCTGGTTAATAAAACATTCGGACATGCCGCAGTGCATAGTATTATACCCGAAGTTTCCGGCAATTATCCGGTTGTAGAAATGCGAAATATTCTCGGTTTTACGCTGATTGATTGGTTGGGAGTTATTGAATTGGCTTCGGAGGTTCACATTTCCAATAGTTCACTTAACTATTTGCTTGAGTTAATAGAGTTGAAATGTGATGTGCATATTTATAAGCGGGGGATTTGGGGAGAGAAGGAGTATGAATATTCGGACTACTTATTTACTAATAAACGATTTATTTATCATAGGTAATTATGGGATGGTTTAAAAAGTTATTTATTGGTGAAACAATAGGTGATGTTATTAGGAACAAAAAAATACCATACAAATCAGAAACTGTTTTTATTGTGCGTGGTTTGTCTTTTGTTACTGTATGTTCATATTTAGTTAATGGCGTGAAATATTTTCAAGCGCACATAGTTTTTGATGATGCAACAGATATGATTTCAGATTACTTTATAAATCTTGATACATGTTTGAATTATGGAATTAAAAAACTAAAACGTCATCAATATCCATGGGGTGGGACTATGGATATTTCCACAGGCCATATAAAATACACTAAACCATTTGAGCCTGTTAATTACAATTAAATGAACATCCTTTTAATCCCCTACAATTTCCATCACCAACATCTCGCAGGCGGAGAGGTGTATTTAACCAACCTATGCACCTACCTGCAGTCACAAGGCCATATCATACGAGCGATAGTCGGCAGCGAATCAGCATACACACACAACGGTATCGAGTGCATCCCCCAAGGATCGCCACATGAAATGTTTATCACAAACACCCATCTTTACGAATGGGCCGATATTATCATAACCCAATTATTAGGCACACCAATGGGATATAATATGGCTTATAAATACAAAAAACCGTTGATATTTATTGCTCATAATAATTCTACTGGATATCCGACTAAACACAGCCCACCCGAAATATTACACGTAATTTATAATTCTTATCAATTACGAGATGATCTGAAAAACACCTTCGGGCATTATGATGGCATTGTAGTGCATCCGGTGATAACGAAGTATGTAGCGCCAAAGAAACGGAAGCCCGTTCCGAAAACCGTTACCCTAATCAATTGCGCTCATAACAAAGGAGGTCATATATTGATTGAATTGGCAAAAATGTTGCCACATGTGCAGTTTTTAGGTGTATTAGGTGGTTATCAGGAACAAATAACGCATGAAGGATTACCCAATCTAACCTATCTTCCCAACGGTATGGATATGCGAATTGTTTATAATCAAACTAAAATTTTAATCGCCCCGTCCGAATATGAAAGTTACTCACAGGTTTGCGCCGAAGCAATTGCGATGGGTATTCCGGTGATAGCCAACAAAACGCCTGGCATTGCCGAAAATCTGTCATACGCCGGGATATTTATTTCGCGGGATGATATACAAGGTTATGCAAATAAAATTCTATATTTGATAGAAAATGAACAGGCATATAATTTGGCATCGCAGTTGAGTTTACAAAGAGCTGAATTTTGCGCACATGGTAGCGCAGCAGAATTGATAAAATTGAATGACTGGATTAGTAATATAAAGGCATGGTAATTGTAAGCGAACCAGCGGTAAAAAGCGGATATAAGCTAAGTCAACAATTAATGTTTGATAATGCTATTGCTGTTTTTGGATTGGTTCCTATATTTGCGCTTGCTGTAATGTATCACGAACAAGGCGACACGGCAAGTGTTGAGTATTTAAAGCGTTCAATGATGCGGTTTCGCGATTACACTAAAGAAGCGGTTAAATTTCGCGAACGGGTTGAATCAAATATGGCTACGTTAAATGGTGATAAACCGCGCGGGTTTGACTTAAAAACAATTGATATGGCATTGACTGATTTAGGATATTATGAAACTTATAATTCAGATAAGTTGGATTCTGAAATAAAGCAATTAGTTAACTTTTTAAATATCGGCGTGTAATGGGGCCATTAGACATCATACCCCTATCAGATGCGAAAAACTACATCAAAGTAGATTTTGGTGATGATGACGCGCTGATAACTTCGCTAATTAATGCGGCGGTTGCAATGGTTGAACAGGCGACTAATTACCGGCTTTATCAGCGCCCGGAAATAATCCATTTAAGCGATGTTAAATATGATGCGTTTCAATTTCCATTGAACGGATATACGGTTGCGGCTTATGACAGCGCCGACACCAATATTTACACTGTTAAATTTAAATGGCTGACATTGCGCACTGAGTTATTTTGGGGTAACGGGCTATGGTATAGCGATTATAACTATCAGTTCTTTGCGCCGGATGTATATAATCTGCATGGGTGCGCTCAAAACTTCGTGTTGACATTGGATGTTGGGTATGCGAGTGTTGGAGATATTCCTAATGATTTAATTACGGCGGCAAAGGAAATAATAGCCTCATCTTACGAAAACAGGGAAGCGACTAAAGAGGAATTGTTGAGTAGTGTTAGTTTATTATTGACTAATTATAGGAGGTTTGCAACTGTATTGTAATTATGGGAATGCGAGGCAAAAAAAAGCGGCAATATACACAAGAGCAAAAACGAGCAATAAAGCAGTTTAGCAAATGGTGTGATGAAGAAGTTGAAAAAGACTTTATCAACCAATTACGCAATTATGACCCGGTGCCTGATATGCTTAATGGCGTTGGTGTATCTGCTAATTTGAAAGGGGTGTTAATACCATGAACCCCGCCAAACTCAACCACCGCATCCGATTTGCGCAACTAAGCAGCACTACAGACCAATACGGAGGCAACACCGCAACCGAATCGCCCGTAGTAGTTACTGATACCGGAAGCGATACTACATGGGGCGGCTTAGAACCAATACGCCAATACCAGCAAGCCGGGTTAGAGGCTTATGCGAGTGTGTTGAATGAGTCAAAGATTTTAACTATCCGGTTCAGGTCTTTTTTTACCCCTACAAAGGATATGATATTTGAAGATTTAAATACGCCGGGGGATATTTATACAATACATTCAATATTGCCGTACTGGCCTGGTGCAAAGGTTACGTTTCAGAATTTGGATGATAAGGTTTATAAGGATAGAAATTTTGTGTTTATATTGGGGGTGAAAAGGTCATGAGTTGCATAGTAACAGGCATACCCCAATTAATAAGCGATCTTAAACGCGTAGGCGGAGATGGCGCGAGATATGCCAATGCTATTGTGGATTCAGTTGCCGATATGATTGTTGCGGATGCCAAAACTAATGCCCCGGCTGATTTGGGCGCGATACGACAAATGATAGCTAAAGACCTGGTTAGTACTGAAACCGGTGCAATAGCAACCATCAATGCAAATGCACCCGAAAGCCCATTTCAAGAGTTCGGGACAGGCGCAAAAGTTGATGTGCCGCCCGAAATGCAGGATGTTGCAAATGAATTTAAAGGCGCCGGAGGAGGTGATTTTGCAGCATTTATACTGGCATTAACGGGATGGGTGAAAAGACATGGTGGGGCCTATGGATCATCGTTTTCAATTAAAACACATAGGCGGACAGGGAAGGCATCCGTTAATAGAGATTTAGATGAACGGGCTGCGTATGCTATTGCTAAATCGATTCTTAAAAACGGACTAAAACCGCAACCATTTTTATATCCTGCTTATGTAAAAAATATTGGTAAATTAGAGCCAATGTTACGAACTGCTTTAAATGAATTAAGGATAGATTAAAATGGTAAATACAGAGTTGAAAAAGGTAATAGGATCAACGCTTGAAAAGTCTGCTGATTTTTGGAATGTATTTATGGATATACCAGAATCATTTAAACATCAGGATGATAATAATAAGTTTAGATTTCATCTTCATGCATTGCAAAATATAATTCATAGTATTGCGTATCAAAATGGTATAATTAAAGATGCTTAACCCCTCAAAATATATCCGCAAAGCCTACCTAACATTGTTAGCCGATATTGGTACGCCGATATATGACAGACGTGTACCGAAAAACGTAACTCCAATACCGGCAACGCGGGTAATAATCTCGTCCCAAACAAATTCGCCATCATCACAGACTAATTGTGGGCGCGGGTGGACTTGCTCAATATTATTGGATATTATCAGTGAACAACCTACTGGATATGTAGACAGCGCTGTTATTGATGATATTGAAGAACTGATTAGTAACCGGATTGACCTTTGGACGGCATCACACACCGATATTTCAATACCTCCGTTTACTGTTTATCAAACTAACTTTTCAGATAGTCATGATATTGAGATTGAAATGCAAACCGTGACTATTGCCAGGCGCGTTGTGAGGTATACACATAGGATAAACGGGTTGGATTAACCCCATCGTTTCTGTATGAGATAAATAATTTGCATTTACCAAAAATTAACTATATTTATAAAAAATATCAATATCACTCCATAATCGTTTAGGCAATGGCAACAACATACATACAGGGTAGGAATTTTATAGTTTATAATGGCACTACCCCAATAGGTTGCGCCAAAACATTAACTGCGGAATTGGCAACAGCTACATCGGATGCTACTACTAACTGCGATGTTGCATCTGACGGCACATTATGGGCTCGGAACGTACCACAAAAAAACAGTTTTAAAATAACTGTTAACGGCCTTATGCCTGTTCAAAATTCCGTTCAAATGTTAACGCAGCAAACAGGATTAGCTTTGATGAAATTGCAGGCGGCACAGACATTGCTTTATATAACATTTCAAAATCCGCAATCAGGTGGTTTATGGATGGGAGGAAATGCTTATATCACATCAAGTAAGGTGTCTGCCCAAACAGAACAGGAGGCCACTTTCGATGTTACATTTGACGGAGATGGCAAACTTGACTTCTTACCTGTTTCTTAATATTTATGGTTGACGCTATATCTATAACTTTCGGCGGCAAAGATCGCATATTCCACTTTAATAATTACGCGCTCATTGAATTAGGTAAAGTTCTACAATGCGACCCGGTTAATGCCCATGTTGAGCTAATGAATGTGACAGGGGATAACCTGCTCACAGGAATGGCGGCATTGCTATATGCCGGATTTATAGGTTATGAAAAATCTCAATTCATTTTAAGGCCCACTATTACCGTTCAGGAAGTTGCTCAAATTATTGGCGACATGGATAATCTTGACGAGTTTACTCCAATATGGGAGAACTTTAAAAAGGTTAATGGCATTACTGAATTTTTGGAAGAGCAGGAAAAAATAAGGCTTGCCAACCAACAGCCGGAAACAGAACCAAAAAAAAAATAAAACCCTCAACTTTTCGTACTATAATAGAGTTTGCCACTGGTGAACTTGGCCTATCAGCGCATGAGTTTTATTCTCTCACGTGGTATGAATATAGCTGTATTGTAACCGGGCATATTAAGCGCGGCCACATTCAATGGGAACATACTCGCATGATTGCATGGTGGACATACCGAATGCAAGTTACCGATCCTAAATTGCCAACTGAAGTAATGCCTTTTGAATGGGATATTAAGATAGCCCCGGTGGTAGTATCCGCTGAAGATAAAGAGGAATTAATGCGGATGGCAGTTGATAGGGCGGCGCTGATACCGAAGGGATAAGTAATATTATTTAATACGGTTAACCGTATACAACCTATTGAAATAGTAGTTATCTTTGTTTTATGAAAACGCAGGATTTAATAATTAGCTACCTTTCGGAAGGTAAAACACAGGCGGAAATAGCTGTGTTGTTAGCTGAGAAAGGTATTAAGCCTAATAGTTTAAGCCATATTGAGAAGCTATTGAAAGCTGTTCGTAAAGAGTATGGCGCGAGTACTATGTTTCATTTGGGGGTAATATTAACGACAAAGAAATTGAGCAATGTCGCTCGATAATAAATAAGTGTAAAAATGCAAAATAATGTAAACGCACAATGTGTAATAGACAAGATGGTCTATTACTTCGGTGAAAACAATGTACAAACCTGCGATGGTGGTATTGTAAAGCTAACAGTCAAAGAGTTCGCGAATGACATTAAACATGTTGTTGATTGTCAGACATACGCAAATGTTCAAATAAAGCGCTCCGATAAAGGCCTCATTGTTTTATTTGTACCGAGGCAGGATGAGGGTATTTATTCGCCCGAAATGACAGATGCCATTAATAAAACATGGCATGGGGTTGAAAATGATTTGTGGGCTGAACAGGAATCAGAATGACCACACCAATAATGCATTTCGGGACTACTGCCGTATGTGGTAGTCCCGAAAAACTAACTACTAAATTCAAGGTTAGTTTCAAATCATGGGATAATAGGTGTTTAGTTTGCGAGTGTTTATTAATTACCAATCAGAAAACAAAATGAAAGAGTTTTTTCACAACGCAATAGGCCATCCATTATTGGCTATTTGCAACGCTATTGGCGCGTATAGGTTAGGAATATTTATTCACGATAGGGTATTTAAATTTTAAAGATATGAAAACACACTATTTTCAAGAGGGAAAAATAATTTGTGGAGCGCGATTGCCAGCAAAATGTGTAAAGACTAAAACCAATTGGTATTCTACAATTAATAAATGTAAAAAGTGTGGTGATATAATAAAATCAATCACCATTATTTCATAGACATTAAATAATAAATCATGAAAACTTACGAAATATTATCATTTATGAAGTGTCCAGATTGCGGGTCACCAATGTTAATTGTTCATGGCGTTTACGTATGTAACTGTATGTTTGAGTCATGAAAAAGCGGTCGCATCATCATACATCAGGGCATGCTGGATTCAAATCAAGAAAAGTATGCCAATATTGCATCGAAGACGCCAATGGTAATAAAATATGGGTTAATTACAATCCAAAAACATATACACCAGAAAGTGATACTCGTACAATTTAAAAATATTTAGCTCAAACATAAATTTAAAAGGTGAGCCGCCAGAGTTTCGATACTGGCGGCTTTTTTATTTATCGCTTTTATTTTATACCTTTAAAGCAAAACAATACTCATTCAATACCAATGGCATTAAACGTACAGGTAGGAGCAGATGTAACAGCATTTCAAGCTGGGATGCAGCAAGTGGCGGCTGGTGCGCAATCAGCCAGCAATTCAGTATCTCGCAGCCTTTCTGACGCTGCTATGCAAACGGATAGGTTAGGGGGCGCAGCTCAATCAGCTTCAATGAGAATGATGCAAATGCGTTCTGGTATATCCGCGGCAAGGGATGGGGTATTAGCCTTTACAGTAGGCGGACAGGCGGCTGAACGTTCATTGCTGGCTATGGGTCACCACATCAACTCGTTAGTTAATGAAACCGGATCATTTAAAGGCGCTATGACTGCTTTAGCGTCATCTCTTTGGGGGCCTGGTGGTGTAATACTTGGCGTATCTGTTGCGGTTGAATTATTTATGAAATGGAAAGACAGACAAAAAGAGGCCGCTGCATCACAAACAGAATTTCAAAAAGCGTTAGAAACAAGCGTTAAAACATCCGCAGATGAATTATCGCACTTAACTATATTATATCAAGCATCTCAAAACGATGCGTTATCTAGGCAACAACGATTAATAGCTGTCCGAGAATTACAAAAAGAATATCCTGCCTATTTTGGCAATATGTCTAAAGAGGCAATATTAGCCGGCGAGGCTGCCGGAGCGTATGATCGATTGAGTAATTCAATCATTAATTCAGCTGCGGCAAAGGCTGGTCAGGAATCATTGGCTGAGCAAATAAAGCCATTAATACAAATACAGGCGCAATTACAAACCAATGAACGGGAAGCGGATGAGCAATGGCAAAGGATAAAGCGCATAAATGCCGAAAAAGCAGCCGCTGCCGAAAAGCAAAAACAGCAGGGATTTACACCAGCCAACACAAATATTGCAACTCCTGGATTTAGGCCTATAGGCGCTACTCAACAAACCCGAATCGTTGCGAATAATAGCGCATTTATAACCGATACCGATGGCGATGTAAAATCACTTGATGATTATAAAAAAGCTATCCAAGACAAGATCAAAGATAACGCCGCTGCTATACAGGGCGTATTGGAACAATATGGTGTTCAAACTTTATTAAAAGGTGAAGGAATAAAGCCTGAAAAAATAAAAACCACCAAAGACGGCCTCGCACTATTACAAGAGGAATTAAAAAATGCTGAAACAGCTTTAGAAAACTCGATATTTGCCGGTAAAACAAATGCCGAAGACGTTGATAGCCCATTGGCACGAAGAGTTGCAGCCGCTACCGAGGCAATCCGAAAATTCAAGTCAGATATTGACGCTGTTTTAGGTGGTATTGGGGCGAATAATACAACTGTAGAAGATAGTATAAAATCGGTTAAGCCGACAGCTAATACAAATTTCGGCGGTGGGAATGACGCTGTTATATCAGGTATGCAAGCTCAGGTAAAGGCATTTAATGATATTCGTGTTGCCAGACAGGCCGCATCAGCCGGGACAAAGCAATATAATCAGGATTTAAAAAACGAAGCATTGGCCGGAAAGGAAATAGCGCGAGTATTTGGCAATGGACTAATGAGCGCATTCCAATCGGCGCTATCAGGCACTCAAAGTTTTGTATCTGCTATGGGGCAATTCTTATTGCAGCTAATTGAAAAACTGATTGCCGCTGCCGCTGCTGCTGCCATTTTGGCCGCATTGTTAAGCATTACTGGATTTGCCGAAGTTGGTAGTTTTACATCAATATTTGGGTCACTAAGCGGATTAAGTGGATTGATGGGGTCATCAAGCGGCGGGGCATCTGCGCTGCCAACCCACGCCGCAGGCGGTATATTTACCAAAGCCCATGCCGGTGTATTTGGTGAGGCTGGGCCGGAGGCAATAGTAACACCAAAACACTTACAAGACTTTGCCGGGATGTCGGGTAGTAACAACAATCAAAAAATTCAAATTGAGCCATTCCAAATAGGGGCTGAAATGTGGTTTAGGCAAACAACGCGCACAAATAAAAGAATAGGCAGAACTTCATAATACACATCAATGGCATACGTTACTCTTTATACATTCTTTCGCCCGGCTTCATATCTAGGCCCCGATACATTGATAACTGTAATTCGTGATGATACAGATTTGACGTTTACAGATTTTTATACAACGCCAGCAATAGGCGGCCCGACACAGCCGCCAGAAGGAACAATTATAAGCGTTGTTTGCCAGGATACAACTAAGTACACATATAAGGTAAAAACCAACTTGTCGTACGTAACCTATGAAACTGAAATTAATTCATATTACTGCGGATATACCCCGCCGACATGCGACATTTTTGAAAAATCATTTAGTAAAACAGATGAAACAGGAATTGGAACAGATGATGGCGCTGGCAATATGTTTGCAGTATCATCATTTTCGCCAATAACATATTATCTGTACAATTCTGGTGGATTAATTACAAGCAATACCATTGGATTATTCACTGGGCTTACGCCGAATGATTATTTCATAAAAGCGATTGATACTAATGAGTGTAGTATATTGCATGACTTTACCATCTTAGCATACGATCCTTCGCTAACCCGGTGTAAGTATCGAATGCAATTCAAATCTATTTTAGGTGGCGTTACCTACCGACTGGATTTCCTTGACCAAAAACATCAATACGACCCGGCGACACATCCGATATATTTGGATGGAACTGATGTGCCATTAAAGAAAACAACCGCTAACCCTAACGAGGATAAAACAGAGCCGATATTAGCCACTACTTTAGATATAAGTGTTTGGCATACTGGCATAATTGATGTTGATAATGAGTTTGCTAAAGTTGATGAACGCACATGGTTTATGCAGCTATACCGGAATGATGTCTTAGACTTTCAAGGATGGTTATTGCCGGATCAAATAGGCGACATGTATGCGGATCCAAACTATCCGCTATCATTTACCGCAACCGATGGCTTAGCATCATTAAAGGGTTTCAACTTTGGAGATCCAACCATATTTACCTATGATGTAAATATGAATAAGATTTATACGCAATTATATGGGCTTTTTGGGTGGAGCTATTTAGTTAAAATATGCCTTGATTGGCTTAATTATGATTATGGAAATACCACTTTGGTTAGTTCATTACGAAATGACGATGTTTATGATGAACAATTTTGGAGTAACATAAGCACATGGGGAGATAATTACTATGATTCATCTGGCAATCCTGATGATGTTTACACAGCACTATCGAAATTGTTAAAATCTGTTAAGCTAACAATATGCCAGGTTAACGGAGCGTTCGTTCTTGTTAATTGGAACGACCTTTGGTATATTAATAAGGGGTTACAAATAGCTGACTATAATTTATCTTTTTACACTTTTAATTCGGATATGTCCGGTGTAATAAATACCGGGGCCAATCAACCTGCTTTAATGCCAATAGGTGCCGGGCGAATACTGAAACCAATTAACCCAATGCAGACTATTAATTATGATCTATCATTTGGTGTTATGAAGGCTCAAATTGATTTTAATATTTTAGCCCTGTTATATGAAAATCCATCATTTGAGATCGGTGCCGTACAGGGAGATTTGCCACCTGGGTATGACCACAAATTTGGAACCGTGGATGCATTTGCAAATTACGATCCGGTTACTGAAACAATTGGAAGCGGGGCGTATGACGGCGAATGGGAGATTAAAGTAAAGCCTGTATCAGTAAGCGAAGGAAGTAGCAATTTCTTTGAAAATCCGTCCCCTTTTTTTGATATAGACCAGTCAAATAAATTATTAAATATTTCTTTTGTTTGGAAAGTTCCCCCAAATACAAATACGTTATTGGGCTTTGCAGAGGGGTATGTTTTTTCATTCACCGCTGTTTTTATTGATGCGTCGAGTGGTAATGGCTATTTTTTAAAAGTAAATCCATCAACTTCTATATCCTATCATGACTATTTGGCAAATGGCAGGCATCCGCCAAATCAGCCTTCACAAACAATATGGGAGCATTTGGAGGATACATATTATACCGAAGGGGATGCATGCGGGATTAAAGGTATACCTACTACAGATTATATAGGATGGCAATCTTATAGTATTACTGCGCCCATATTTCCAGAAAGCCAGATCGGCACTGTCTCAGTAAGATTTTATTCCGTAAAAGCGCAATTGTATGACACTTCAAAATATACTGTATTGCCTGGTGATCCAATTTCTTTCAGGCAGGGATTTTACATTGATGTGCCTGATACAGATTCCGGATATTATTTAATAGACCAACTAAATATAACATTATCAGACGCATCAAGTGCAACTAATTTGCAAATTGGGGAAACGCACACCGTGACCAATGTAACCAATTTTGCAAAGGCTGAAACAAAGCAAATTGACCTATCGCTATTTACATATCCGCCAAATAAACGATTGGCCGGACAGTTAATGTATGGTTTAACTTATGATACTGCGATAACCATGAACGCGTTAAGATTTAAGCTGCAAACAACCGCCAATAAGGGCCGTTTGCCGATGGCTATAATAGGATCATGGGCGCGTACATACCAAAGGCCAATGGATATATTTGAAGGCGATATAAAGGCAGATAATATGTTGTTTTATGGTATTTATACTCTCGATGGGTACAATGGCTTATTTATACCATTTTCAATATCTGCTGACTTGCGCAATAGTGAGGTTCATGTTGTTATTGTGGCCTTTGATGATAGTGACGCACAAGTTATTTATAATTATGCGGCGAAATATCAGAAAAATAGCAGAGAAAATGGGTAGTAAAACAGGGGATATGTCTGACATGATGGCCACTATAAAAATGGTTGATAAAAATGATATGTATTTTTTATATCTTTAGCACAATATCGGCAAACAAATGAGCAAGTTACTAACAGGGCAGGATTTTTTTCTATATTATGTCATCAATGGATATAATCAACTTGCCGCGCATGCTACCGATGTAACACTTGCCTATACTGCTGAAACTATTGAAACAACAACAAAGGATGGATTAAAGGGAAAAACGTTCGACTATCGTGGTAAATATGGGTATACAGTATCATTAAAAGGAATAACCAACTTTATTGATATTGCCAACATAGGGCAGTTTCAGTTGGCTTTGATGCAATCGGTAAAAATGCCGTTCATATTCCGGGATAGTAACGAGGTTCAATATACCGGAACTGTTTTAATAACTGGGGTAGATCTCGATACGCCGAATGCGGCAATGTCAACATTTACCAATTCAATGCTTGGCGATGGCGAAATTATACCGATATTTTATGATATACCACCAACGCCTCCCGGGTCGTCTGTTGATATTATAGATCAGTTTGGAACAATATTAGCCAGTGTGATAGCGCCTGGAAGCTATAGTGTGCTTAGATTTGATACAATTGACTGTGGGCATGCGGTACAAAGCACACCAATGATTATAATGCAAGCAAATTAAGCCAATGGTAACAGTTAACGGAGTTGTATTATTAAGACGCGATACGGAGGCTAATTGGGCTTACGTCAACCCTTTAATTGCAGATGGAGAGGCGGCGTTATCTACCGATAAGAAAAACTTTAAAGTGGGTCCCGGCTTATGGGCTGATTTACCTTACTGGCTTAGCAATACAGTTACAAATACCTTTGTAGTGCCATTTTCTGCGGTGTCTACTGTTTCAATTACATGGCAAGTCCAAATGCCGCCCGGTTCAATCCTAACGTACTTCCAATTATTCGGGAATAATGTAGAGGCGTTTGTGTATTTTATCGGTCTACCGCAAGGCCAGCCTTATTCATGGACATTAGATGGATCAAATAATGTTGATATTGTCACCTTTGATTGGGGATCACCACAAACGGGTTATATCCGTTTTTGACTTCGGCCCCGGCAGTAGCAATAGTGGGGTGGTGGTGTTTTAGCACCCATTCTGCCTAAAGTATTCGTGAAATACCGTGAATATTCCTTTGCACCAAAATCCCCAATAACGGATATATTTGAAACGAATAACTAATGTCCATGCTTTTTTCTCATTATCGTTAATATCTCGCAATAATTCAACAAAGTGAATATGCGTAGCCGGACGATAATGGATTGTAAAAGGCTTCATTAGCGTTCTATTGAAATCAGGTTGTCCGAATTGATCTGTACCGCCATTGTATTGACAATCATTATATCCATATTTTAAAGGAATGGTAATAAAATTCCATGGATGATCGTGCAAACTTGACCTATCATCACTACGCTCAAATCGGTGCAGATATACAGCAAACCAACTACATGCTATCAATTCCCAACGGGTTAAGTATGGTGAATGTTCATCGCCTCTGGCAGCACATCCGTATATTATCTTTCGTTTTCTGAATAGTTTCATAGATTTTCATTTCAAAATTAACCATCCCACCAACACCACCAAAATAAACGGTGCTAAAACAATAGCTAATCCGATTGATAGGGAGAGCCAGTAGGGGAGGAGGTTTTTCATATATCTGGATTTAGAATAAATTTATCTTTATGGTCGCCATTATTGACCAATATGTGCTTATTTAATAATACATTTAGCGTAGTCCTGGTAAACTGCATCAAACACCAATATTCAAAGCCATCGCCTTGCAATGCGGTATTTGAAACAACTTTGTTGTGGTTATAATAAGGGCTAATATGAACATAGCTATCATGAACCATTAGGCAATTAACGACTGATTGTTGAGCCGGGGAAAGAGTTTTGAATATTTTTGAGTCCATAATCCCTAATTCCCCTTTCTCTTAAACCAAACACACCGCTCAAAAGTAAAATCGATCAGGTGTTTAGGGTGTTCATCAAATTCGTGTTTATTCAAAACCGGCTCAGCGACTTTTCGGCCTATTATCTCCGACATTTTTTGTGCCTGGGTTTGATGCTTTTTTAGTTTTCGCTTTTTGCGCTCGGGTGGTAGCGGTTGGATGTGGGCTGTTTTCATTTTATAGTTGATTAAGTTCATATTCAAGCTGTGTTAAATCAGCCTTTGTTTTTTCAATAATATTATCGATAAACTTTTTAGCTAACGGTTGAAATGGATGTTCATATGTATCGGGCACCCCAATTAATTGTATTCTAAACGATGGGGCATCTTTCTCATAAATACCGATTGTTAATTGATCTGAATTAAGGTTTTCTAAGAATAACTCCCTATCATTCATTAATGATATAATTTCATTAGCTCGTTTTATGTCTTCTCTTTTCATATCGTTATTTTTATTGAGGGGTTAAAAAGGTAAATCATCGTTATTGGGCAAACAGGAGTCATTTACCACATCGATATAATTATCTCTTATGAATTGTTCAGCATGTTTAATTTGACTGCAATCAGGATCAATATCGCATCCCAAAAGATCATACAACCCATTTATTATCCGACATGATTCCTGAACCTTTTGCTCTAAGTCTTTCATTTCAACATCGCGTATATAATTAATTTCAGTTAACAACTGATCGCATCCGCAATTACATGGAATTGGGCCTGATTCATAATGTCTAGATCGTGTCTTTTTCATCTCCCCCACTCCCCATCTTTAAAACTCAATTCAGGAAATGGTTTGGCGTTATGGGGTAGGGTGCCGGGCTTGCTTAATGGTTCAAATTTAACAGGCATCAATTCTTCAGTTAGCTTTAATCCGCCTGTCATGTTGGCGATAAAATGCTTTACCAATTCCTTATCTTCCTTTGATAATAGAACCTGGTGACAATTGCCATTAAGCTGAACTATTACTACCAATTGCTCAATGTCGTTTAGGGTGTGGTTTGGCGTTTTCATAATCCAATATGTTGTAAGTTAAAATGTTTAGCAAACTCAAAGCCACGCGATTGAGCGGCTTTGCAAATCTTAGGATAATTATACTCTTCTTTTGTGCTTGATGGCACAATGGTATCGCGAATAGCATCATTTAAAATGTCATTCATTTCGCTAAATGTGGATGCCTTTAATATATCGGCAAAATAGCAATGGGCTGTGTTTCTCATATCTTTTTTCTACTTACTTTATCAATCAGAGTAAACGTTTCTATAAGCTGCAATCCATGCGCTTGATTTGCTTTTACCAACACCAAGACAGAAAATTCCATCTTTTATATTATAAAAATCACCAGACTTGCAACCTATATTTATAGCGACCGCATTAGGGTGGTATTTTAGAACCAATAATCGCTTATTTATCTTTACTTTTTTCT